>Ga0163108_10004236_pt1 | contig 10170 bp, 6 predicted proteins | sample Fk1155metaG_FD_109644 | JGI IMG/M metagenome (GOLD analysis project Ga0163108, IMG submission 109644) | Marine microbial communities from the Central Pacific Ocean - Fk160115 155m metaG | ecosystem: Environmental > Aquatic > Marine > Oceanic > Photic zone | place: The Central Pacific Ocean...
AAGGCGCTCGGAGGGTCCTGATTACTCTTTCAACGCGCCTCTTACAGTCGGGGCGGCTGGCTACAACTGCCCCGTAGCCACCATGGTGTGCGATGGGTCACACGGAGAGCCCATGAGGGACGACGAGCACTTCTGCGGCGGCTACCGAGAGTACTGGGAGAATGTCGAGGGATTCTCCGGGTCGAGCGGCCCTATCGAGATACACTTCGTCGAAGGGGTGATCCCCGGATACTTCTGGCTCTTCCCGGTGAGCGAGGGTGTGGTCAATGTTGGGATTGGGATGGTCATAGCCGAGCAGAGGAAGCAGAAGGGGAAGAAGAAGTCCCTCAAGCAGATGCAGAAGTTCGTGACAGAGGAGCATCCTCGATTCAGGCAACGCTTTGCAAACGCCACCCTTGTTGAGGGCTCCAGAAAAGGTTGGCAGTTGCCCTTCGGTTCGCCCCGCAAGAACCCGCCCTCCTTCCAGCCGCGACGCGTAGCTATGGCCGGTGCGATGTGTATTGGTGATGCGGCGAGCCTCGTGGACCCATTCAGCGGAGAGGGGATAGGAAACGCATTTGTGAGCGCGAAGATGACTTCGAAGTTCTTTGATCGACAGACGCACTCAGACGGCTTCCCAGAAGGGTCGGCAGTCGAGTACATGACCGAACTTTGGGGTTCTCTGGGTGGTGAATTGACCAACTCTTACAAACTGCAGAAGTTAGTCAAGAAGAAGCGTCTGATGAACTGGTTCGTCAAAAGGGCCGCCAAGAAGGAAGCGATTAGGGAGATGATGAGCGAGATGATTGCCAGCAAAGAGACGCAGACGGTGCTGTGGAGTCCTTGGTTCCTCGTCAAAACACTGCTCCTGCCATGAGGTGATTGGATGGCCGAACTGGATGCTTCGCTCGATGGAATCGAGGTGGTGTTCCTCGACCTCGACGGGACGCTCTACCTCGGTGATCAGCTGGTCGAAGGAGCCTTGAATTTCCTCTCAAGACTGGAGGAGTCTGGCATCCGGAGGTTCTTCCTCTCCAACAACTCGAGTCGTTCTGTCGCCCAGTATGTCGAGAAGCTACAGGGAATGGGAATCCCAGCGACATCGGAAGATGTTCTACTCTCCACACACGACCTGCTTTCGTGGCTCGGGGGGAACGATGTCACGCAGACCTATCTAGTCGGGACGAGGGGAATGCGGCAGATGCTCGAGGACGCGGGCGTCTCAACTGATTCTACGGAACCGCAGTACATCGTATTGGGTTACGATACCGAGATCACATACGAGAAGCTCAGCACGGCTTCCGTTCACCTCCACAGAGGAGTCCCGATGGTCGCAAGCCACCCAGACACGGTCTGTCCTTCGCCTGATGGCGGCCTGCCGGATACGGGGGCCTACATGGATCTCTTCGAAGCAACCACGGGGGTCCGCCCTGAGCACGTGTGCGGAAAACCGAATGCAGGGATGATCCTTCACAAGGTCGAGTCCTTTGGTCTGCGTCCGGAGCAGTGCGCGATGATCGGAGATCGGCTCTACACGGACATGGAGATGGCGGATAGGGCCGGGGTCCACGGCGTACTGGTGCTCAGTGGGGAGGCAACTTTGGAGGATCTCGAGCCTGCTGCGCAGGCCCCTTCTTTGGTGGTCGGCTCCGTTGACGAGCTGGCTCGATAGAGGGAGAAACCCTCAATCACGACAGCCCATGCCGAATTCATGGGTGAGGGACTGGTCACAGTAACCGGAGCGAGCGGTTTCATCGGCAGCCACATCGTCGCCAACCTGCTCGCTCGCGGAAGAGTTGTGAGAGCGACAGTGCGGGATTCCTCTGACCCGATTAGGGTCGACCATCTGAAGGCGCTTACGGTGGCCGACGGCGGGAGTCTCGAGATTGTCGAGATGGACCTGTTCGATGCGTCTTCGGTGAATGCCGCCATCGCCGAATGCACCGATTTGATACACACCGCAGCCGCAGTGAGGATTAGCGCCAAGGACCCACAGAGGCAGATTGTCGACCCGAGTGTGATAGGAACACAAAATGTGGTTGCGGCCATTGACGCCGCGGAAACCGTCGAGAGATTCGTGCACACTTCATCCACCGCCGCCATCAGGCCTATGAGGTGGAGAGACGGGGAGACGCTGACCACCGAAACCTGGGCTGATGATGCTACGCTCGATGGCAATCCGTACGGACTCGCGAAGGTCGAAGGGGAGCGTGTGGTTAGGAAATGGCACGCTGCGAAAGACCCACGAAGTCGGCCACGCATGGTGACGATACACCCCAGTGTGGTGTTCGGGCCACCGATGAGCAAGATTCACCTGCGCGGTTCACTCGCTTTCGTGATGGCGCTCGTCCGACGAGACTTTCCGGTGGTGCTGCCGATGCAGGTCAACATAGTCGATGTGCGGGACGTCGCTGAGGCCCATGTCAGGGCACTGACTCGGGGCGAGGACGCTGGTCGATATCTCACAGTTAGTGGGGACATGCAATTCAAGGAAATCTCGCTCGCACTCAGGCAGGCCCACCCCGAGCTCAAGACGCCCACATTCACCCTGCCGTACCCAGTGGCACTGGTGGTCTCAATCTTCCACAAGAGGTTGAGTCTTGCCTGGGCACGCCAGCACCTCCGGCGGAGATTATACTGGGACGCGGCTCCGGCGGAGAGGGATCTAGGGATGGCTTGGAGAGCCCCCAAGGAGTCTCTTCTGGACTCTATGCCAGTTATTCTAGAGAATGGCTGGGCATAGGATTGGTTTTCAACGGGGCTACTAACCGAGAGTCGTGACCAGAGTAGCTCACCTGCTCGTGATGCTGATGCTGAGTTCTACAATCAGTGGTTGCCTGTGGTGGGGAGAGGACAAAATCGACGAAGGGGAAACGGGTCCGTTCGATTTCGAACAAGAGGTGCCGATTACCACGTGGTACCACTACCCTGGAACGGTGTCGGAACCGTGGGCTGTCGATGCCACCGATAGTGCTGCGGTGTCTGCGGCAAACATCACAGCAAACTTGAGTGAGAACAGTACCCCATACTTCGCCAACGCGACCTACTACGGGACCGGTTTCGACACCTTTGAACCGACCATTGGAGTCACCTCATCGGGGGCTATCTTCTTCACCAGTTGGAATGGTTTGGGAGACGGTACTCACATCATTCGCTCTCGCGATCAGGGGCAGACATGGGAGGATGTCGGCCCGTTTGGGACCGTGGACGAGGATTCGGGTCAGACCCCCAACTCAAACGACCCTTACATCTACGTGGACAAGTTCACAGACAGGCTGGTCAAGTTCGACATGCACGCACTCGCTGCTATGTTCGTTGAGTACTCCGATAACGACGGGGACTCGTGGAGCATCCCGTACCCCGTCGAGGGGTACTATGTGACCCAAGACCATCAGAGCATCGCCTCGATGCCTCATCCTAATGCGATATCTGGGGAGGTCGTCTATGTCTATTGCATCAACACGGGCTCTCCCGCTGCCGGGGCCCAGTGCTCGCGCTCGCTCAACGGCGGGCTGTCGTGGGACGTACAGAGAATCGGCTACCCAAGCAGCAGCTTCCCACAATGCTCCGGACTGCACGGCCATGTCGCTGGAGGAATCGATGGGGCAGTCTACCGAGGCAACCCGTCATGTGAGGGGCCGGCGGTGTACCGCTCGCTGGACGGTGGCTATTCATGGACTGAACACACAATCACGACCGAGGTCGGGATGCAACAGGGCTGGCACTCTCATGAGGTCGCAACTGCCGTGGACGATGCCGGGAACGTCCATGCTACTTGGATTGGAACCGACATGATGCCATGGTACGCCAACTCAAGAGATCAAGGAGATACTTGGAGCGAGCCGATGATGGTCGCAGCGCCTGGTGTCAATGAAACCGGTTTCCCCACAGTGTTCGCCGGTGCGGAGGGGCGTGTTGTAGTGGGCTACATAGGCGAGGTTAACGATATCGAGAGCAATGCCTCAAACAGCGGTTGGTCGGGTTACATGGCGATTATGACTGATGCGTTCGCCGAGCGTCCTCTGATTACCAGTGTGGCAGTGAACCATCCGGATGACCCCCTAGACATCACATCAGACTGTGGTAATGTCCGCTGCGGAGGCTTCGGCGATTTCATAGATGTCGAAATCGATGACGAGGGGAGGCCATGGATTGCCCTTTCTCACAACACAGGCGGCTTCGAGGAGGCTGTGATAGGTACCCTGACAGAGGGGCCCGCCCTGTATGGGGAGTTGGCGTACCTGCCTGTGTTACCAGTCGGGGGCAATTCAACCCTCAAGATGGGATGACAGCTTGCCGTTCATCTGATGTATGCGTGCCATGACCGCGCATCGTGCGGACCGTAGCTTGGCTTCTCGTCCTCTTGATGCTATCAGCGCCTCTAGGGGGCTGCTTCGGAGAGGAGGAGGTCAAGGAAATAGAGGAGAATGTGTTCGATCTGCTATGTCCCGATGGGATAGCCAACAACACCTGGTACCACTACTCTAACGCGACAGACGCGACGAAGGTGTCCGATGTGTTCAACGGTACTTCGGTGCTGGTGGGGAATAACGCGCCCGCTTGCGCATTCGGCACTTACTACGGCATCGGGATGACTACTTTCGAGCCCACGGTCGGAGTCACTTCAGCGGACAACCTCTACATGACCAGTTGGGGCAATGGAGACTCTGGTTCGACAGCCATAGTACGTTGCTCCGGCATGATTGGGATGTCCAATGTAAGCGATTATGTCTGCGAGGATGTTTACAGCGCCTTCCTGCCCGTGGCGAACAGCAACGACCCTTACCTCTACGTCGATCCGTGGACGGATCGTGTGATGAAATTCGACATGCATGCTCTCCTCGGAATGACTGTGGAGTGGTCAGATAACGAAGGGGAGGGCTGGGTTGGCCCTTCAGTTGCGACGGGGTGGTCGGTGCAGGACCATCAGACCATCGCATCCTCGCCCTATTCGGCACTCCTGCACCCCACCACCTGGGTGTTCTGCGTCAACGGCAACTACCCCTACCCGGTCTGCGCCGCCAGCAACGACGGAGGGCTGTCTTGGGGACCTGAGCTGCCGGGCGCGCCGAACGGCTGCAACAGCGGAGGGCTCACCGGGCATATGATGGGGTCGGAGAACGGCAACTTCTACCGCGGCAACAGGGGATGTAACGGGGGCGAGGGATACTCCATCTACCGCAGCACCAACGGTGGCATCACCTGGACTGAGCACCCGCTTCCCACCGAGACGACAGGGACGGCGGAGACCTGGAACTTCGAGGAGGCGCAGGTCTACCCTGATTCCGACGATAACGTACACGCGATGTGGATGGGGTCAGACAACATGCCGTACTACTCCTACTCTACGGACGAAGCAGAGACGTGGAGCGAGCCGATGATGGTCGCCCCGCCAATCGGTCTCAACGGAACTGGTTTTCCGGTGCTGACTGCGGGGGGCCCCGGTCAGGTTGCATTGGGCTATCTGGGAGATTCCGGTGGGGACACTTGGAACGGTTACCTCACGGTCATCACCGATGTATTCAGCCCGATGCCGCTGATGACGACGGTGCAGGTCAACGCATGGGGCGACCCGCTTGACACCACGGCTGATTGCGGTTTCAACCGGTGTGGTGGGTTCGGGGACTTCAACGATATTGTCATCGACCAGTACGGCAGGCCCTGGTTCGGCCTCGCTCACAATGTTGGTGGGGAGATCGGTATCTTCGGGACCATGGCCGTCGGGCCGTCTCTGCGCGGTAACGGTACGCTGACCGAGCTACCGCCCGGCGGGCCGGGAACCCTCTAGAATACCTCTGGATAGAGCCCGTACGCCTGATACGCGAAGCTCCCCGCGAAGCCAAGCATCGCCAGCCCACAGATGGCCATAGCGATGCGGTACTTGCGCGGAGACAGCCAGGTGCCACCACCTACGAACAGCCACGCGATTGATGCCTTCACCAGTATGATGGTGATAAGGAAGCAGACGGCATAGAGAATGGGTGCCAGCGGTTCCTGCTCCGCCGCGGAGGCCATCAGCGGGCCACCGATGAGGAACCAAAACATGTACACATTGGGATTCAGGAGATTTGTCAGCACGCCTCGTTTGAAAGACCCGGTTGCGTCGTCATCTGTCTTCCCAGGGTCAGGCGGCTCCAGAGAGAAGCACTCCAATCCCATCTTGGTCAGAAACAACGCCCCGAGAAGCGATATTGAGAACAGGACAGGGGGTTGTGTGGCCATCCAACCGGCTAGGAACAGACTTGCGATTATCATCGGGCCGTCAGTGAAGATGGGGGCCGCGGCTGTCCACATACCGGCCTTCAATCCCTTAGAAAGGGACTCTCTGATTACCATAGTCAGAAGTGGGCCCGGTTTGATGCCCTCGATTATCCCGAGTGCGACACCAGCCGCCGCGAGGCTGGCGATCAGATCTGTCTCCATACCCTAACGCCTCATGTTGATGGCTAACTTCGCTAGGAGTTTCAGTATCTCTAGATACAACCAGACGAGTGTGACCATTAGCCCGAATGCGGCGCGCCACTCGAGTTGTTTGGGTGCACCCCTCTCCACCCCTCTCTCGATGAAGTCGAAGTCCGCGACCAAGCAGAGTGCCCCTATCCCTACGACAAACAGGGAGAATAGGATGCCATACGGCCCGGCACCGTGGATATACGGAACATGGTACCAACCAGAGATTGAGCCTATGATAGAAATGAGGTAGATGAGCACGATGGCAACCAACGCCGAAGTGACTGCTATCTGCGTGTTGCGATCCCAAGCGATGAGTCCCGCTCTGTAGATGGCTATCATGGCACCGAGTATGAGGAAGGTCAGGAGAGCAGCCAGAATGCCAATGCCTGGCATCTCCAAACCGACCTCGAAAACCCATGTAATTCCACCTAGGGCGAGGCCTTCCAAAGCAGCGTATGCGCAAATCAACATCGGATTCAAAGAGCCGGAAAAAATCACTATCAAAGCGACGATGAAACCACCCAATGCTCCAATTAAAATCAGGCCGGCTGCCTCTGGCATTGAAAAGGCCGTCATCATGGCGGTGGTCGCGGTAATCAAAAGGAGGATTCCTGTCTTCTCGGCGACTCCCTCGATGGACATCAGATTGGATTCCTCGTCCCACCAGTTGGCCTCCTTGTAGGAGCTCTTGTCGAAGGTCGAGTCGGAAAGGCCCGGATTGCCTGAGCGATACATCAGGCGTACTGAAGAGGTCCACCTTCTCAAGGGTTAGCCCGGCATCGGGCTCACACCATGCCAACCAGATGCTGGCCAGTGTAGCTGTCGAGGTTCTTTGCAATCTCGTCAGGTGTGCCCTCGGCGACTATCAACCCGCCACACTCACCACCCTCTGGACCAAGATCCACAACCCAGTCAGCGCACTTGATTACATCGAGATGATGCTCGATAACGATGACCGTGTGGCCGTTTCGCCTGAGTCGGAGCAGTACCTCGATGAGTTGGTGGACATCAGCCAGAGCGAGGCCTGTAGTCGGCTCATCGAGGATGTAGACGGTGTGCTTCCCCGCAGGTCGGTGTAGCTCGGTTGCGAGTTTGACGCGCTGAGCCTCCCCCCCTGAGAGAGTGGTGGCGGGCTGGCCGAGACGGATGTAGCCCAGGCCGACGTCTCTGATTGTCGAGAGAATGCGGAAAATCGAATGTTGGTTGGCGAAGAACTCGCAGGCCTCTGACACATTCATCTCAAGGATGTCATGGATGTTCTTCCCCCGCCACTCGACCTCGAGGGTCTCGCGGGTGTATCGCTTGCCCTTGCAGACATCACATACCACCCAGACATCGGCGAGGAAGTTCATCTCTAACTTGGTTGAACCTGCTCCCTTGCAGGCTTCGCACCTCCCTCCCCTGACATTGAACGAAAACTGCCCTGGTTGGTACCCCCGCTCCTTCGCCAGGTTCGTCTTGGTGAAGAGGTCGCGTATCGGGGAGAAGGCGCCGGTGTAGGTGGCCGGATTGGAGCGGGGGGTGCGCCCAATCGGGGATTGGTTGATTGCGATGGTCTTGTCGATGTGTTCGAAGCCCTCGATCCTGTCGTAACTCCCGGGAGTCGTGTCCGCTCCGTGCAGCTCCCGCACAAGAGAAGGGGCGATTGTCGAGGACACGAGGGAGGTCTTGCCAGACCCAGATACTCCGGTTACAGCCACCATGCATCCGAGGGGGATGCGGACATCGATGTCTTGCAGATTGTTCTCTCGCGCGCCCCTGACAATCAGCCAGCGGTCTTCCTCGGGACTCGTCCTGTCCTCAGGGAGGGGGATGCTCTCTCTACCTGAGAGATAAGCCCCAGTAACGCTTTCTTTGCTCTTCATCAACTCGTCCAAGGCACCGTTGACGACGATGCGCCCGCCCTCCTTGCCGGCTCCGGGCCCGAGGTCGATGAGCCAGTCGGCCTGACGTAATGTGGCCTCGTCATGCTCGACCACTAGCAGGGTGTTGCCGAGAGCGGTGAGTTCTCTGAGAGTTTCGAGTAGCCGGCCGTTGTCCCTCGGGTGAAGGCCGATGCTCGGCTCGTCGAGGACGTACATGACCCCGGTGAGGCGGGTTCCTATCTGGGTGGCGAGGCGGATTCTCTGCGATTCGCCGCCGGAAAGCGTGTTGGCGCGGCGATCGAGGGTGAGGTAGTCGAGGCCGACTAGGGCAAGGAATCGGAGGCGTGACTCAATCTCCTTGATTATCTCTCTAGAGATGAAGAGTGAACGATCGTCGAGATGCTCGGTCTTGTTGACTGTGTCTGTGTCTGGTACATCGCGATCCAGTTTGTCCCATGTGTCGTCTAGAGCACCGAGGCGCCAGTGCTGAACGACGGCCAGCGCCTCAAGGACGCTGCAGAATGAGATGTCTGGCAGTGATACGCCACCGACAGTGACCCTGCTGACCGCCTCGTTGAGCTTCTGTCCGTTGCACTCCGGACAGGGTTCATCGTTCATGTAGGAGGTGAGTCGGGAGCGGGTCCGGTCAGAACTAGTGTCGGTGTAAGTCCTCCTCAGGCGGGCGAAAACACCCTCCCACGGCCGGACCATATTGTAAGAAGAGCCGCTCTTAGAGCGGAATTCGAAGTTGATTGAGGTGCTGCCCGTGCCGTTGAGCAGTATGTCTTGGGCGTCATCATCCAGCTCTCCGAAGGGGGTGTCCGAGGGGATGTCGTAGTGATCGCAGGTCTGCGTCATCTGTCTACGATACCATCCGGACATCATGGACCGGCGGAATGGTCTGATGCATCCTTCCCCAACTGTGGCCAAACGGTCTATCACGAGATCGTGTGAGAAATTCCTCTGCACACCCAGACCCTGGCAGGATGGACAGGCACCCAGAGGATTGTTGAAAGAGAATACGCGTGGACTCATTTCTGGGAGGAAAGCGCCGTGCTCCGGGCATGCGAACTCCTCTGAATAGGCTATGCTCTCGCCCTCCTCAGTCTGGAATCTCTGCTCCTCGGAATCGTCGGACTTACGCGGTTTGGGTGCTTTGAGGCTCTCCACAGCAACCGCTCCGGCCCCAAGTCGGAGACCCGAGTCGACGGCTTCTGTCAGTCGCTGTCGGTTTGAGCGGGACAAACGCATTCTGTCGATTCTCACATCTATGTCGTGACGGAGGTTCTTCTCGAGCTCGGGGGGCTCCTCGAAGTTCACATCCCTCCCGTTGACTTTTCCCCCGAGGAACCCTTGCTCTACCATGGCGTGGAACAAATCGGCGTGGGTGCCCTTTCGATTGCGCACCGCGGGGCTCCAAACCACAACTGCGTGGCCCTCGAACCTCCACAGTACATCGTCGACTATCTCCTGAACTGTTCTGCGGGCGACTTCCCTCCCACAGTCAGGGCAATGGGGAAGGCCTACCCTAGCCCAGAGGAGTCGTAGGTAATCCATGATCTCGGTGACCGTGGCTACGGTGGAGCGGGGGTTGTGGCTGCCGTGCTTCTGATCGATGCTGATGGCGGGGGAGAGCCCTTCGATGCTGTCGCAGTCGGGTTTCTTCATCTGACCGAGGAACTGCCTCGCATAGGAACTCAGACTCTCGACATAACGACGCTGTCCCTCCGCGTACAGGGTGTCGAAGGCGAGGCTCGACTTGCCTGAGCCGGACACGCCTGAGAGGACGACGAACTTGCCCCTTGGAATCTTGACGTCGATGTTCTGGAGATTGTGGGTACGGGCCCCTCGAACCTCTATCCATCCATCCTTG
>Ga0163108_10004238_pt1 | contig 10168 bp, 5 predicted proteins | sample Fk1155metaG_FD_109644 | JGI IMG/M metagenome (GOLD analysis project Ga0163108, IMG submission 109644) | Marine microbial communities from the Central Pacific Ocean - Fk160115 155m metaG | ecosystem: Environmental > Aquatic > Marine > Oceanic > Photic zone | place: The Central Pacific Ocean...
ATGCACGTCCTACCGGAGCGAGGCCCTCGCGGTCGAGACGCGCGAGAATGAAACGATCGATGGGGTTTTTGGGCCAGTTGGTGTCGGAAACCCTCGGGGGATTTTCGGGAGCCAAGGGTCGGAAGGCCCAGTATTCGCGAGCGGTGGACCAGTCGATGGGGCCGGTGCTTGTTGCACGGGAGGTTTCCGATCGGGGGTCCGGTGCTCCCATGGCGATCCATTTTCTCAGAATATTCACCTCGACAACCGACAAGGCCGCGTCAGGCGGCATGGCCAGGTCCTCGTCGGTATACAGCACAGCGGTAAGCAGGCGGCTTTGCTTGGGTTTTCCGGGGATCAAGGCGGGGCCTGTATCCCCTCCCTTCTTCCAGCCGGCCTTGGTGTCGAGTCGTAACCCTCCTTCGACCGGGTCGGCGTTGGCCGAATGGCAGGCGTAGCAACGCTTGACCAGCAGTGGCCGCACCTGGGACTCAAAGAAGCGAATCCCCTCCGGCTCTGGTTTCGGTGGCGCCGCGAGCAGCGGCGGCATCATCCAGAGAAGCAGGCAGAGCGAAGGCAGATGTGTTTTGGGCATCGGTGGCAGGGCTGCTGGGGCTGATGTGTTGATCGACAGTCAGTCTAAACCGACCGGCTTGTGAGAGGGAATCCCGGATCGAGAGTGAAGAGTGACGGCCAAAGCCGCGATCCCGTGTGGAACTGCGGACTGCGACCGCGAAATGGTAGGATGACTTCTCCGCGGCGAGATCACCGGGCTGTCGTAGGGACCACTGATTGCGGAGGTCGACTCGGATTGCTGACGAGAACCTTGGTGGCACGACGGAATCGGGAGCGATGATGACAATGCGAAACATGATACTTGCGGCGGTAGTACTGATCTTCGCAGCGACACTCGATGCCGGGGAGAAGCCGCGACGGATCCGTGTCGCCGCGGTGTCGTTTGTGCCGGGGAAATTCGACCTGGCGGGCAACGCCAGGAAACTCGAGGCGATGTTTCGCCGGGCTGCTGCGGGTGGTGCACAGTTGGCTGTTGCGCCCGAGGGTGCTCTGGAAGGGTACGTCGTCAACGAGATCATCGCCGGTAAGGCTCGTCCCGAACGGATCAAGGACGTGGCTGTTGAACTCGATTCGGACGTCGTCGCACGCTTTCGAAAACTGGCCAGGCGGTTGAACGTCTGTCTGGTGTTCGGGTTGGCCGAGAGGATCAAGGGTGACGTCTTCAATTGTGCGGTGTTCATTGACCACCGGGGAAGGATCTGTGGCAAGTATCACAAGATGCAGTTGGCCGAGGGATATCATCCCAGCTGGTGGTACAACCGTCTGGGACGACGCAGCCGCGCTTTCGACACGCCGCTGGGTCGTTGCGGGATCCTGATCTGCAATGACCGCTGGAATCCTCGCCTGGCCGAGATCCCGGTTCTCGATGGGGCGCAGTTCCTGGTGATCCCGTCCTTTGGGTCACGTTCGGCGGCACAGGACGAGGCCGTCCTCAGTCGCGGCCGGGAGAACCGGGTTCCGGTCGTCGAAGTCAATGTGGGGGTGACACTCGTGGTCGACGACAATCAGATCACGGCGGTGGACCGCAGGGAAGAAGGAATCACATTCGGCACGATCACCGTGCGGCCTTCCAGCAAACGCGACCGCGACAAGCGGGACGTTGTCGAGAAGGCGTTTCTGGAATGGCGGCAGACAGAAATGGTTCGCCGCTATCAACGGACGTTGACGAGACTGAAGGCTGCTGAGAAGAAGTAGGCCGAACGAGTCGCTCAGTCGACCTCCGCACACATCACCCAGATAGGGGTTCCGCCGGTCGGATAGACTTTCAGTGGCGTCAGGGCACCGGTCTTTTTGTTGATGCGGTAGGTGTGCAGGTCATCGGTTCGTTGTCCACAGGCAAAGAAGAAGCTGCCTGACAGGTCGATGCAGGTGGCGCGTGGGTGTGAACCGGTCAGGTAATGGCCGACGATCGTCATGTCGCCGGTCCTGGCGTCCAGCGCGACGGCGCACAACGTGTCTTCCGGGGCGACGCCTTTCTTGAGTGGCTTCGTGGAGCGGTTGGAGACGTAGGCAAACCGACCGTTCGGGGTGATCTGGATGTCGGCTGCCGCGCTGCCGCCCTCGTATTTCGGCGGCAGCGTGCAGAGTGTTTTCTTGCGGGTCAGGCGGCCGGTTTTCGGATCGAAAGCCCATGACGTGATTCCGCCACCGTTTTCGTTGGACGTGTAGGCCATGTCGAGCTTGGGGTGATGGGCGTAGTGGCGTGGTTCGTGATAACGATGGTCCTTGTCCGGACCTTCAACGAACGGGGGCGTGTTGGCGGTCAGTTTTCCTGCCCGCGTGTCGAGCACGAACTGGTACACCTTGTTCGGGCCGGTGTGAGGTACGAAGACGTAGCGTCCACTCGGGTCCACTTCGATGCAGTGGGCTGTCTTTTCTGTCTTGATGTGTGAGAGCAGCTTGGAGGTGCACACGCCGTTCTTGATGCGATACATCGTGACGTCGCCGGCGCCGTAGTGAGCAGCCAGCAGGTACTTGCCGGTGCGGTCCACCTGGATGTAGGGAGGCCGTGAGGTGATCGTGGCTGTCTCGAGTAATTTCAGACGGCCATTTCCCCTCCGACGAAACGTCGTGATTCCGGCTGCGTTGTTGGCCAACCCGGTGACGGCGGCGTAGATGTAACGGGATTTCGGCGAGAACGCCATGGCACCACCGTTGCCGGGCAAATCGACTGAAAACTGTTCGGTCAGCAGGCCCGAGGCCTCGTCAATCTTGTAGGCGACGATGTTCTTGTCCTTGGTCGAGGCCAGGTACAGGAACTGGTCGTCGGCAGAGGCGGGATCTTGCGGGGTGGCCATGGTCAGCGCCATCAGGAAAAGTAAGGGACGGTTCATGAGATGCCATTCCGGGTGAGTTCTGGGAAAAGAGAGGCTGACGGGTATTGCACCCGGTTCCGCGTTGGCTCGCAAGTCTCGGCAGTTGTGGGCGAAGGCTGTTGGTCAGTGACCCGGTCGAGCAATAAGACCGTGGCGGCCGCTGGGAGAATTCGGGAAGCACCGGGAAACTCGAGTTCACACCTGCCGGGATTTCTATATGATCCCCGACGGATTTCTCGAACACGGATGTGAGAGTCGAGTATGTGTGGGATCTGTGGGCATCTGACTTTGCCCGGTGAACCGCGGGCCAGAAGCAGCGTCGTGGACCGGATGGTCAGAGCTTTGTTTCATCGTGGGCCCGACGATCACGCCGTGTACCGACACGGGCGGCTGACATTGGGTCACGCACGTCTTTCGGTGATCGACCTGGAAGGGGGTGGCCAACCCCTGTTCAGCGAGGATCGGCAGGTTGTCGTCGTCTGCAACGGCAAGATCTACAACTACCGGGAACTGCGGGAAGAAATGCGACTGCGGGGGCACTGCTTCGCCACTGACAGTGACTCGGAAGTCTTGGTCCACCTGTGGGAGGAGTTTGGGCCGGAATTCGTTGAACGACTGAGGGGAATGTTTGCTCTGGCGGTTTTCGACAATCGCGATGGCAGCCTGTTCCTGGCCCGCGACGCTTTTGGGCAGAAGCCGCTGTTTTATCATCAGGGAACGCGAGAGCTGGCGTTTGCCTCCGAGATCGGCGCCCTGCTGGAGATTCCCGGAATCACACGTGATCTCGACCGCAGGGCACTCGATCAGTTCCTGTTCTACCAGTACGTGCCCCAGCCGCGAACCATGTTTCAGGCAATCCGGCAGTTGCCCGCCGGTCACTGCCTGTTGCATCGACGCAAGGAGACTCGTACTTGGCGATGGTACGCGGCCGATCCGCTTCCGGTCAGCGGCGAGGGCGATCAGTGTTGCATTGAGCGACTCGAGGAGGCCTTGGAGGATGCGGTTGAAAGCCACATGGTCAGCGATGTTCCCGTTGGCGTGTTTCTCAGTGGTGGAATCGACAGCAGCCTGGTGCTCGCGGCAGCTTCCCGCAAATCGAGTGAGCCTTTGCAGACGTTTTCGATTGCGTTTCCCGGAACACCGGCAGACGAATCGCAGTACGCCCGGCGAGCGGCCCAGGCCTTCGGCAGTCGGCACACCCAGGTCGCCTTTGATGCTGCGCGTGTCCGGGAGCACCTGGAAACCGTGGGACGTGTCTACGGGCAGCCATTGGCCGATTCCGCGACGATGCCCGTGTTGGCTCTCAGTGAAGTTGCCTCGCAGCAGGTCAAGGTGGTGCTGACCGGTGATGGTGGAGACGAGTTGTTTGGTGGGTACCACAGGTATCGTCGCGCCGTCGGGGCGCTGGGCCGCAATCCCCTGCTGACGTTTGCCGGCCCACGCTGGTTTTCAACGCGTCGCCTGGCCCGCTGCGGTTCCGATCCATTGAAATTGCGACGGTTGCAGTCGCGGGTGGGAATGCTCATGGCGCCGGCAAACAGGTCCTCCTATCAGCAGCAGTCCTGGGAGGGCTGGGACCGGTGCGAGTTGTATCAGGACGAACTGCTGGACGAACTCTCATCGGAATTCGAAGTCCCGATGGCGGAATCCTCCGGCGCGCTGGACAGCCTGCCGGCGATCAATCGGATGTTGCGGTTGGACCAGGGCCACTATCTACCGGATGATCTTTTACTGAAGACCGATCGGGCAACGATGGCCTTTGGCCTGGAAGCCCGGGCGCCTCTGCTGGACCCCCGGTTGGCCGCGCAGGCGTCGTCGCTGCCGGTGCACCTGAAAGTGACGCCCAGGGAAAGCAAGGTGGCGTTGCGTGCAATCGCCGAGAAATGGTTGCCAGGCGAGTTGGCCTCGCGGGAAAACCAAGGTTTCTCGTTTCCGATTGACGTGTGGATTCGCGGTCCGTTGAACACCTGGTGTCGCCAGTTGCTGCTGGACGAATCGACCTCGGTTCCGCTCTTGTTTCGACAGGAACATGTCGAACGCGTGTTCGAGGAACACGTGAGCGGCCGCCGCAACCATTCTGGACGCATCTACGCGTTGTTGGCGTTTGAGCTCTGGCACAGGAATTTCGCCGCGTGACTAGTCCGTGGGCCCGGCGGAAGAACGCCGTCGCGGGACGCGGGCGAGGACTGTGGTGCCGTGGGGCGAAGAAGGCCTGTGGCTACGGCTAACCGATCAGTTCGGTGAGCACCTCGCCGCCGATGTTGGTCAGCTGTCGCAGTCGGCCCGCGTGCAGGTACCGGAGTTCCTCGTCGTCGAGGCCCATCAGGCTGAGGATCGTGGCGTGAACGTTGCGGACCGGAATTTGAGAATGAGCGGCCCGCAATCCGAATTCGTCGGTGCGACCGACACGGACGCCGCCGCGGACATTGCCACCGGCCATCCACATCACCAGGGCCCACGAATTGTGCTCTCGTCCAGGCTTGCCGCCCAGTGAACCGTTGACGAACGGAGTGCGGCCCATTTCCGAGGCCCACACGACGAGGGTTTCATCGAGCAGGCCGCGTTGCGCGAGATCGGTCAGGAGGGCGGCCACCGGTCGATCAACCTCGCGGGTGTGACGAATCATTCGGCCCTGGACGTCACCGTGGTCGTCCCAGCTGAAGGCGTTGTTCTGAACGCCGTGGATCAGCATGGTGTAGCGGACACCGTGTTCGACCATCCTGCGGGCCAGCAGACACTGCCGCCCGAAATTGGCGGTGGCCGGATTGTCGAGCCCGTAGAGTCTGTGGATATGTTCAGGCTCGCGTGTCAGATCAACGACGCCGGGCGCACGGGCCTGCATGCGGAAAGCCAGTTCGTAGGAGCTGATCCGCGCCTCGAGTTCCGAGACATTGCTGCGGTGAGCAAGGTGCCGGCGGTTGAGGAAATCCAGCGCATCGAGTTCCCTGCGTTGTTGCCGGTGGGTGAGTCCGGACGGTCGGGCCAGGTTGAGGATCGGGGTTCCGTGGGGCCTGAGCAGCGTACCCTGGTGCGCCGCCGGCAGGTAACCGTTGGCCCAGACGGCGGCCCCGTTCATCGGGGCACCGCGTGGATCCTGGATGGCAACATAGGCCGGCATGTTCTGGTTCTCAGTCCCCAGGCCGTAGGTCATCCATGATCCCACCGACGGGCTTCCCGGGAACTGGCTGCCGGTGGTCACGTGCAGGGTCGAGGGGCCGTGGTTCTGGTTGTCGGTCTTGATGCCGTGAATGAATGCCATTCGGTCGGCGTGGCGACTCATCTGCGGATAGAGTTCGGAGAAGTAGTGGCCGCTTTGTCCGTGACGGGCGAAGCGGAAGGGGCTGCCGACGCAGGCGTGAGGAAACGTCAGCCGACCCTGGAGTTCACCGGTGAGGTTGGGTGTCCGGTTGAGTGGCTTGCCGTGCAGTCGGTTGAGCAGCGGCTTGTAATCGAAAGAATCGATCTGGCTGACACCGCCCTGCATGAACAGAAAGATGCAGTGCTTGGCCTTGCGTTTCTCGTGGGCCGGCCGTTGAGTCAGCGGGTCGTGAGGCCCGGCGAGGGCCTCCCTGGCGACGAGATTGGCCAGGGCCAGCGACCCCAGCCCATTGCATGATCGGGAGAGAAAATCGCGTCGCGATGAATACCCTCGGGCCGATGAACAGGCGGCGATTGTTTCCGGGGACGGTTGCATGGTGACTCAGTCGATGTAGACAAATTCGTTGCTGTTGAGCAGGACGCGGCACAATCCGACCAGGGCCTGGTCGGGCGGGCCGGAGTCGATCAGGAATTCCTTGAGCCGGGTCGTTTCTTCGGGCGTGGGCAGACGGGTGAAGGCGATCAGGAATGCCTGACGGATCCGGGCGGCAGGATCGGCACCGCCCTGTTTGCGGACACGTGCGGAAAAATGCTCGGCTTCCTCATTGACGAATTGCCCGTTGTACATGGCCAACGCCTGGAGAGGAGTGATCGAGGTTCGTCGTTTTGGACGAGTCTCCTCGCACACCAGTGAGTCGAAGGCCTGCATGAACGGCATGCTCAGTGATCGCTGCTGGTAGATGTAGATGCTGCGTTTTCGGCTCCGCTTGTCGTATTGTGTATGCCACTTGCTTTGTTTCCATTTCACCCGCTCGCCGACGTCGTCGGGCAATTGCGGGAAGATCGGCAGGCCGTAGTGTTCCGGGTTAAGTCGGCCACTGGCCGCGAGCACGCTGTCGCGCACGGCTTCGGCCTCGAGGCGACGGCGTTGGAATCGCCACAGAAGCCGGTTGTCGGGATCGAGGCGACTGGCTCTGGCATGAGCGATCAGTGACGACTGCTGGTACGCTGCTGACAACACCATCAGGCGGTGCACGGCGCGCAGGCTCCATCCACCGTCGAGGAAACGACGCGCGAGCCAGTCGAGCAGTTGTTCGTGGCTGGGACCGGTTCGCAGCGAACCGAAGTCACTGGGTGTGGAGACGATTCCCTGGCCGAAATGCCAGTGCCAAAGGCGATTGACCATCACGCGGGCAGTCAACGGGTTGTTCTTGCTGGCAATCCACCGGGCCAGGGCCATGCGGCGACTTCGGGTGGGCCATCGCTTGAACGGATCCAACCGGATCGGTGCAGGTTTCTGATGCCCGGTGATGCAGCTCAGGAACCCCGGTTCGACCACCTCTCCGGGGTTGTTGTATTCGCCCCGCACCATCACCCGCGAGGTGGGGACACCGGGTTCGTAGGGAGGTCCGAATGTATGTCGCAAGGACATCGCCAGCGGTTGCAGTCGCTTCAGGTCCTGTGCGATCGCCTGGCCGCGAGTCGAGAGATACCGGTACCGGCGTCGATCGACCTCGCTGATCTCCAGAGACCGGGAATCGTTGATCACAGCCTCCAGTGAACGGGATTTCCTGGCACTGGGGTAAATCGCCGTGCTCAAGAACATTCCACCGCCACCGACCTCCAGGCCATAGCCTTCTTCCTGGTGTGTCGCCGAGAAGACGACGACAATCGAACCCTGTTGATCTTCCAGGAACTGTGATGCGGCGACTGAACCTTTCAGGAAGCTCTTGTCGAAAGCGATTCCGGCAGCCTTGGTCCGTCCGAGCGTGGCCAACCGCGGCTGTAGCGACTTGTTGTCCTGCACCAGGGCAATACCGCTGACGGGGTCGGCCCAGCGTGCTACTGCCGTGCCCGTCTGGGGATTTGGTGTGGAGGGGTTGCCGTCGAGGTCGGCGGCATTCATCCAGAACCGCAGACCCATTCTTGGTGGATCGGTCGGCGGTTGTGACGCAACGTCGTACTTCTCGCGGATGTAGCGATGCAGTTGCAGTCTCTCGGCGGAACTCAAAGGGTGGTCGTAGACTAAGACGTCACCAAAAGTTCCCTCGTGACCGGACTGCCTCGGTGTACCGCTGCCGGCGGTATGCTGGCCGAGACTGATGGAGGTGGGGTTGACGAGGTCCGCGAACCAGTGGCCGGAATTGGTGCCCGAGAGAGATTCGAGTTGCCTGGCCCTGTGGCCATCAGTCTCAAAGCTCCAGGTGGACCCGTTTGAGCTGACGATTGAGGTGTGCCGCTTGCCGTCATTGACCGACAGCACGTCGAAGAAGTAGTTGTTTCCGAGTTTTCCCCCCATGCTCTGCAACGCAAAGCCGGCTGTTGCGTTGAGTGATTTGGAGAGCCGGGACTTGAGCGCGGCCAATTCGGTTTTCGCGGTATCAATCTCGGCCGCGTGTGCCTTTCGCGTTGCCTCGGCCCAGGCCTGTTCATTCTTGCGATAGAACCTGGCCGGGAGCCCACCGCCGATCTGGAAGCCGTCGCCGCGCAGGGGCGGAGGAATCGCGACGGTCGCGAAGAAGGCCTTGAGCCGATAGAAGTCTCTGGTGGGGATGTCGTCGTGTTTGTGGTCGTGACACTTGGCGCAGCCCACGGTGAGACCCAGGAACACCGACCCAACCGTAGAGGTCATCTCGCTGAGCATTTCGTGTCGTGTTTCGTCACCACGTGGTTCGGTGAAGGGCGCGAGTCGCAGGAACGTCATTGCCACGACGCGTTCCGGGTTGGGCAGCGGCAACTCGCCGGCCCCGAGTACGTTCTCGAATTCGTCTCCGGCCAGTTGTTCGCGAATGAACAAGTCGTAAGGTTTGTCGCGGTTGAGGCTGTCGATGACGTAGTCGCGGTAACGCCAGGTGTGAGGCAGGTCGGGGTCTCCTTCGTAGCCGGCGGTGTCGGCGTAACGAGCGAGGTCCAGCCAGAAGCGAGCCCAGCGTTCACCGTGTCGAGGATCGCGCAGCAGGCGATCGACAACCGTCTGGTAGGCGGATGCTGAGGTGTCCGCCAGGAAGGCCTTTCGCTCTTGAGGTGTTGGCGGCAGGCCAATGAGGTCGAAATAGACTCTCCGCAGCAGGGTCTCACGGGAAGCGGCAGTGGCCGGCGTGAGCCCGGCGGCTTCGAGACTGCCAAGGATGAAGTGGTCGATACCGTTACGGCACCATGCGGTGTCTGAAACCTGTGGCAGTGGCGGATCGCCCAGCGGTGTGAATGGCCAGGCAGTCTGTGCCGACGCCAGGGAAGGCAGGCAGGCGAGAACGGCCAGCAGAAACAACGCGCAGCGGCGTGGCATAACAGACAAGCCATTCGAATGGAGAAATGGCGGCGGCGGGCAACGGTCCGGCGTCGACAGGCTTTCAGGTACCATTCTGGCAGGTAAAATGCGATGAGAGCAATCTGTCGTTGTGTTTCAGCCAAGTGAGATGGGGCCGGTGCGATGCGTTATGGTGACTGCCGATGGGTGGACGTTGAGGAAATGGACAAGGACAAGGTTGTCGTGGTGTGCCCGGTTGCCGCACTCGAGCAGCACGGGCATCACCTGCCGTTGCTCACCGACACGTATCTGGTCACGGAGGTGGCCGAGCGAGTTGAGCGGGCGTTGCCCGACGAGGTGATGCTGACACCGACACTCTGGGTCGGCGCGTCGGATCATCATCTCGATTTTCCCGGCACCGTGTCGCTGCCCAACACCCTGTACGTGGAGGTCCTCAAGCAAGTCGTGCGATGCTATGTCCAGGCCGGATTTCGACGGATCCTGTTGCTCAACGGCCACGGGGGAAATATTGCGCCGGGGACAGTCGCGATCACCGAGTTGGCCAATTCGTGTGACGATGTGGACGGGCTGCTGCTGGCGTTTTCCAGTTACTGGGAACTGGCCGGATACGACAGTGAGACCCATGGTCTGGAGACTGCGTTCGTTTCCCACGCGTGCGAGTACGAGACGTCGATGATGCTGGTGGTCAAAGGGGAACTGGTTCACATGGACC
>Ga0163108_10004241_pt1 | contig 10163 bp, 9 predicted proteins | sample Fk1155metaG_FD_109644 | JGI IMG/M metagenome (GOLD analysis project Ga0163108, IMG submission 109644) | Marine microbial communities from the Central Pacific Ocean - Fk160115 155m metaG | ecosystem: Environmental > Aquatic > Marine > Oceanic > Photic zone | place: The Central Pacific Ocean...
AGCCCCACATCGTCCAGGTAGCCCTCCGGGGCGCGAATGACAAGGCGCTTGCCGTGCGAGGCCGTGGCCCCCAATGCAGCGACTTCGGTGATATGGCCTTGGCCAGTAATGATTCCTGTGAACATGGCGTGATTGAAATTTAAAAATGGGTACAGCGCAAAGGCCCGAAGAGCTTTGTGCGTCGAAATATGTCGAGTATCTGGCAAGACCGATACCGGTGCTTTACGGCTGTTTTGAGGTGCGGCCGCAACGAATCTGCACTATCGTTGTGTTTCCAAATCTTCCAAAGGCACTCGCAGCGCTGTTGCGAAGGAGTTTGCTAAAGCTCAGCAGTCGGCATGGCCAAAAAGTTGTCCCGTCCCTTTACCCGCGCGAGGATGCGCACATCAGGGTCTATCTTTTCCACGCTTTTGAAGTCCAGCGAGAGGCCTTGATTCAGCTGGGTCAGAGGGCCAAAGTGGGCCATTGCAAGCCCTTCTCCCAGCATGCAAGGGGCCAGATACACAAGCATTTCATCCACCAGCCCCTCACGAATGAAGGAGCCATTGAGTTTGGTGCCGGCTTCTACATGCAGTTCGTTCACTCCTCTGCTGGCCAAGTCTGCAAGCATTGCTGGCAAGTCCACTTTGTTATGAGCGTTCGGTAGCTCCACGACCACGGCACCCTGGCTTTCCAGCGCTTGCTTTCTCTCTTGAAATGCAGTGTCTTTAGAGCCTGCACAGTAGATGTAGCAAGCGCGACCTGCTATGAAAAGGCGAGCGTCCGGCGGGGTTTGAAGCTGGCTGTCCACCACCACCACATGGGGCTGGCGCGGCGTGGCCACGTCGCGAACATCCAGCCTGGGGTTGTCTTCCAACACGGTGCCAATGCCAGTCAACACCGCGCAAGCCCGCGCCCGCCAGGCATGCCCATCCGCCCGCGCAGCAGACGAGGTGATCCACTGGCTTTCACCGTTGGGCAAGGCGGTGGTTCCATCCAGCGAAGCAGCCATTTTCATCCGCACCCAAGGTATTTTGCGCACCATTCGGCTGAAGAAGCCGATGTTGAGCTCGAAGGATTCTTGCGCTCCGTCGCCCACCGAGACCTCAACGCCTGCGGCTCTCAGACGGGCAAAGCCTTGTCCCGCTACGAGTGGATTCGGATCGGCAAGCGAAGCTACCACTTTTGCGATTCCAGCTGCAATCAAAGCGTCGCAGCATGGGCCTGTGCGCCCCTGATGAGCGCAGGGCTCAAGAGTCACATAGGCGGTTGCCCCTCGCAGGTCATTCCCACGAGCCCTCGCATCATGCAAAGCAACGACTTCTGCGTGTGGCCCGCCTGCGCGCTGTGTGAATCCTTGGCCCAATATTTCGCCCGTTGGTGAGGCGATGACGCACCCTACGCGAGGATTGGGATTGGAAAGAAAAAGCGCTTGGGCGGCTAGCCCAAGCGCTTGAGAGATGAAGTGCGCTGTTGTTGTCATGGCGCACGCGATACTAGCGCAGCGGGCTAGTTGTTCCAGCAGTCTGGGTTGTAGCCTGTATCTGAAGAAACTTTTCCTGCCGCACCCCGCACCCCTGTATTGGACAAAGTGTAGGTGCCGCACTTGTCATTCTTTTGTGGGCCATTTTTGGGCGTGGCTGTCAGTGTGAAGGCAGCGTTGGTGTTGCCAGTCTGAAAGCCGATGGTGTAGCGCTTGGTGGCGTCAGAGGCCCAAGTAAAAGTGTCAGGTAACGTTGTTGGGTAGACCCCGGTAGCTGTGGCAGCACGCTCCAGCCACTGCTGCGCCTGCAACAGCCCGGCGCGTGCATCCGCTCGATGCCCGCGCCGGACGTATTCGGTGTAGCTAGGGTAGGCGACCGCCGAGAGAATCCCGACGATGGCCACCACGATCATGAGCTCGATGAGGGTGAACCCCAGCTGCACTTTCTGCGGATGACGAGTCATTGTTTTTTCACTTCAGTTGGCGCCAACTGGGGCGCATGGATTGTTCGGGCATGCGGTTCAGGGTGTCGCGCGCGCCTCCGCCCCCAGTGAGATCCTGAATGCGGTCGCGTTTGGTGATCAGGACTGGTGTGCCGGTCTTCACCGCCACTCGGTTGACGTTGTTGTCTGCAGAGTTGTAGATGCCGTTGTTGTCGGTGTCCACCAGCTGGACCGTGGGGCGCTTGCCATCCATGATGTTGACAAACGTGCGGAACTGGCTGCCCGCGCTGGTGTCCACTTTCACCGGCACGCAACTTTCGTTGATGTTGTCGCTCTCGCTGTTTTTGGTACCTGAGGGCGATTCGCTATAAACCGCAAGAATGTTGCTGCCATCATAAAACTGCATGGGCTTGAGCAGCCGCTCGCCTTTGAACGGCAAGTCCACATACCAGCCCTTGTAGTCCTTCCAGGTCTCTTTTTTCAGCTCCTGGGTGGCGGTCACGGTGGCGTCGTCGCCAGACACTGTGGTGATGGTTTGCTTGGCCAGGGGTTTGCCATCGGTGGCGATGGTGCCCACCTGCGCGGGGGTGGGTATGCAGGTGGCGGGTGCGATGCTGCAGTCGCCTGCGCCGGGGTGAACTTCCAGCGAGGATTTGTCCGTCTTCATGCGATAGCGCGTGTTGTCCAGCACCGAATAGAGCGTTTGCACCGGCTGCGTGATGTCGGTGCGGCGGTCGGTGGAGGTAAGGTTGCGGCCCGTGCCAAAGGCAACCATCATGCCGCCGACAGGCACCGTCTTGGCGCTGGTGCCCGTGCCCACGGTCATGCTGCGGTCGTTGGGGCGCACGATGGGTGGGGCTGTGATGGGTTGCACCTTGTCGCGCGTGGTGCTGGTCAGCGTGGCGGGGCCGCGTGCGGTGAACAGCGGTTTGCCGCCGCCTGGATTGTTTTTGTCAATGCCGCCAAAGGCCACTTTCCATTGGGCCTCATCGGTGCTGGTCAGGTCGAACTTCCAGAGGTTGCCCAGGTTGTCGCCCGCATAGACCACATCGGTCTTGCCATCGCCATCGAGATCCACCAGAGCGGGTGATGCCAGGCCGTTGTCACTGGCGTTGTTCGGGACTTTCGGATCTGTGACATCGGTTGTCGCCTGAATGCGCACGAGCTTCTTGTCGCCATCAAGGTACTGCACCAACAGCACCGGGCGCTGATTGGTGCTGTTGTAGCCATTGCCCATCACCACGGCCCAGCGGCCATTGTTAAGGCGCGTGATTTGCGTGGCCTCTTGCCTGTTGGCGGGGTTGCGTCCAGGCTGGGCGGTGATGTTGCCGATGTCTTTGTTTTCTTCCACCGCGGTGTCACACGCCGCTTTTGCCGCACCCGTGAGCCCGCTGCAGTTGGGGGCGGTCTCGCTGTTGCCGCGGGTGCGATCCAGCACCACCAATGTCGATGCACTGGCCGTGCCAAAGCCGTCGGGGTCGGTCACATTCAGCAAAAAGTAGCCTTTGCCGCCGGCGCCCAGCGTGCCCACCAGCAGGGTCTTCCAGGCGCTGCCGTCCTTGATGTCGCCGGTCATGGGAGATCCATCGACGTAGTAGCGGTGCTGGTAGTCCTTGTCGGTCAGGTCTTTGAGCCCGCTTACCACGCCACGTGGGACATAGGCAATCAGCTCCTTGCCATCCTTGGCCGAGAACCCGTGCAGCATACCGTCGTTGCCACCCACATACAGCATGGGCGTGCGGTTTTTCTGAGCTGTCACAAAGCTTGAATAGCCCATCCCATAGTTGCTGGATGGACGCCCCGTGTACCAAATTTCGGAGTTGACCACATCCCCCTGTCGGCTATAGCGCACGCGCAGCGGCTTGTCGGTGGTGGTGCCTTCCAGCCTCCGGTCGCCCCGGATATAGTTGACGATGTTGATGCCTTTGGTTTTCAGTGGGTCCAGCGTGGTGTCGCCCGAAGTTTCACCGAGCAGCGCGAGCTGTTGCGCCGTGCTGTAACCGATGGCATCGCTGGAAGTCCATTTAAACGGGATGCCTTGATTCGTGCCGTCGCTCCAACTCAGAACCAGCCGGGTGTCCACGGCGCCGTCCGCAGGCCAAGCCTCGTCAAGCCGGTCGGCTGTGGACTTTCCTTGCCAGCCGGCGATGGTGTCTGGGAAACGTATGCACTTGAGATTGGGGTCGGCTTTAGTAGGGCAGGCATACTCCTCCGGCTCAATGGCACGCGTGGCTGTAATCGAGCCACTCCAACCCCTTTTCGGGCTGTAGGTCGATGCAAAAATGCCCGCATTGCTTTGCGAGACGTTGTAGCCGCTGGTGCTGCCGCCGCCAGCGATTTCATCGGGCAGGGGCACGCTTTCTTCGTTGATTTTGCCGATGATCTCGGTGAAAGCCTTGGCAAGGTCTTCGGCTTCCGAGACCGCATAAAAGCGGCCACGGCCATTAATGGCACCATGCCACAAATCGAGCGCACGCTTCTCTTCACTATCCATGGCGGGCCAGGTTTCAAAGCCGGTAACCAGATCGATGAAGCCTTTGTCATAGCCAAACGGAACCTGCGATGTGGGCCCAACGATGTTGCTGGCCCCCGGCCAAGTCACGGCGTCATTACTGAAGCCAATCGTGTAAGTGACCATGTGCGGCCACGTCGCAGGGTTGTATTTTGGATTCCAATATTTCTGTAAATTTACCGATTTTGTTTCGGTACCATCTTTAACTTTGCACAGATCTGTAACGCTGTTCCACTTCCCAGGCAACGCTTCGCACTTGGCTCTTTTACCGGATCCAGAGATCGTTACATATTTGAATTTATCTCTGGTTGCGGTAAATAATTCTGTTGCCGGTGCCTCTTCATAAATTTTGGATGGTTTGAGCTTGTCTGAATCTTTCAAGCTTGCAGAATTTTGTAAAGGATCCATCCAGCTTCTGAATGCCCAGTCGGAAATCGTATCGGAATAATCGTCGTAATAGATTTTTGTCTGGTTGGATGTGGTGCTGTACGCCTGCCGGTCGCCCAGTGCTGGCCAATCAGTGCCATCCTGGATACCGCCGGAAACCGTGCCGTTCCAGCGACCGTCGGTCATCAGGATGTGGTAATTACGGCGGCACCCCAGATATTCTGTGGCTTTGCTGCCGGTTCCACCAGGGTCGGTAGCCCATGGGCTGCTGCTGTTGAGCGCGCGCCGCATGTAGGCGTCTGCTTGGCTGGGAAGCCGATGCAAGGGGGTGCCGCTGCCCGGTGCCAACCCATTGATAAAAGCAAGGAAATTGTCGCGATGTACCTTATTAGTCCCTACGACCGCATCAATGGGGCGCATGGAGTTGATGACCATACCCGCAGCGTTGACATTTTTTTGAGTTCCGTTGTTCATGGATTGCCAGGCAATCCGCAGTTTGTTCTCTGGTATTAAATTTTTGTTGCTGAAAACTTCTTTCAGCGCATATTTCAAAACATTGACGCGTCTGGCATCGTCTTTCCACTTTCCGTTGCTGTCAGGCACGGAGTATCCCGGTCCAGTAGTATCCGGGACCGTGTAGTCGGTTTTAACGCCGAAATTCATACTCCCTGAATCATCCACCGAAATAATCACATTCGGTGCCACAAAGGCTGATTTGGACGTGGGCAGCGGCGGCTCCTGTACCAGTTCCAGCGCCCAGGTGGGGGTCAGGGCGGCGCCCATGGCGATGGCCAGCAGGTTCTTGCGGAAGGGGAGGCTTGGGTTGCGGGGCATAGCGTGCTCCTTCAAGGGGTAGATGCAAAATGGACTAAAACACCTGTTGCGTCTAGGTAAATTGCTATTAAATTCATAGCAATCTGGCGCAAGGTTTCAATCCTTCGTCCGTTGGCGGGCATAGGTTTCCTGTAGCACGACGGTGGTGCCTGGCTTGCGCCCCATAGCCAAGGCCGTGATGCGGAAGACGACGTACACATCAAGGTTCAGCGGTAATTGGCTGGTGCTTGCGTCCACGATCACGTTGGCGCTTTTGGCGGTGTCGCTGTAGCGCATGATTTCGATCCAGTACCGTCCCGCATCAGGGTCGGCCAGGATGGGGTTGGCGGGCGCTGTGCTGCTGCCGAGTTGCGCGCCGGTGAACTGGCCATAGCGTGCACCCACGGCCATGAGCTCGGACAGCGGAACCTCTCCCAGGGCCGTGTTGGCGGCCGGTTTGATGGGGGTGTCTGCTGTTTTGTAGTTCCAGAAGTCTTGCCGGCCCACACGCCGCGCGCACAGGCCATCCTTGCAGCGCGTGGTTTCGCCTTCGAGCTTGGTAATCAAGGGATTGATTTCGTTGGTGTCGCCCGGAAACTGCAGCGCACCGTTGGTGTAAGCGCGGCATGGATGCGCGGCGCATACAGTGCCATCAGCCATTTCGCCACGGATGTCGAGTTCTGCGTCTTGCAGCAGCGCCTGGGCCGCTTCGAAGGCTCGTTGGTAGTCGGCGTCGTTGCCCACCACCATTTCGTTGAACAGCGAGGTGCGCGACGCCCACAGCGCCAGTAGCATCGATAGCATGACGAAGACGATGACGACAAACAGTGCCACGCCCTGCTGGCGCGCGGCAACGGCTGGCAAGGGTTGCCTGTGGCCGCAGTCGGCGGGGGGGCGGGGGGCGGCGGGGCGCAGTGGGTGGGGCATGGTTGCCTTTTTGCGGTGTTCTGTGGGGGTGTGCATCAGAGCAGCCCCTGGCTGCGCAACTGATAGGTGTTGCGGAACAGCAGGTGCATGCGGTTCTTGCGTTCGCCGGTGAGGGTGGTCATGTTGACACTGGTGCCCGCGCAGTCGGTGTAGCTGCTGCCTGCAGGCATGTCGATGGGCTCGCTGCCATAGAGCACCAGGCAGACCTGCACGCCCTGCACGCGGCGCCATGTGGGGTCGGTGGCGGCGGCGGGCATGTCGCTGCCCTTGGTGTATTGCACGGTCGTATTTCCGGCAGCATCGGTTGTTTGCACCATGTAGGTGACCTGGAATTGCGCAACGTTTTGCGCGATCGGCTGTGCAGCGGTGCCATTGCCGCCGCATTGCAGTTCGTTTGTAGTGCTGTCAAAGGCGAAGGTGCTTTCGACCCGCTGATCGGTGCTGCTGTTGCCTGGTGCGCCCACACAGTTACGGGCCAGAAAGTCGGTGCCGATGGTGGTGCTTGTTGCGTTGTCAGCCAGGAAAACGTTGTCCTGGTAGCGTCTGAACGCGGTGGTTACGCTGGTGCCAGCGCCCGAGAGGGATTCTTCCTGAATGAAGCTGTTTCCGCTGCCCACAGCGTCGGCCTTTATTTCGAAGGCCACAGGGCTCAGCACGTCGGTGCTGTTACCTCCAACTGGGTCAGGGTTCAGATAGAGCGAGCCGGTCTGGCGCAGTTGCTGACTGACCACCCGCAAAATGTAGGCGCCCTGTTGCTGTATGCCGCTGGCATCGCTGACGGTGCCAGAGATGCCACGCGAAACCATCAGTGCGCCCATGGCGACCGCGACGACCAGCAGGCCGATGGCTAAGCCAACCATCAGTTCAATCAGTGTCACGCCGCTTTGACGGAGGGGTATTTGGAGAGTTTTCATGGTGTGGAGCTTGCCAAATCAGCGTTAAATGCTATGGTTTTTGAGCTCATGGCAGAGCTTTCATTACGAGCAGTAAAGCGCCTTGGTGCCGCTGCCGTTGTCGTAAGGCGCACAGCGGGCCGCGACCGGGAGGTATTGCAGGTGGCAGGTTTTGTCGGTGGGGCAAGCGTTGGCGGTGTCGGTTCCCGCGGTAAAGGCACCGTCGGTAGCGCGAAACTTGCCCGCGTCGATTGCGTCGGTTTTGGTGCCTTCACGCTCGTTTTCGCGCCAAGCAATGATCACACCTAGCTGGCGACGGTTGGTGTCAACGGTTTCGCCCGGTGCGAGAAAGATGCTCGCCAGTCCCCCCGGAAGAGTTTGCTCCACCGTTGTTTTCCATTGTTTCAGGTCGTACTTGGCCTGCTCGGCCGGGGTGCAGGCCGTGTTAGCGCAGTCGGAGGCGGTCATTGCGCTCCCCTTCTCATCGTAACCAGACTCGTAATCTTTGATGCTCAGCAGCGCGTTGGGGCTGACCCTCAGGCGCTCACTCAGATCCTCAATCAGGCGGATGGCTTGGGCGCGGCGTACGGTGGTGGATGTGTCGGTGAGGGTGCGCATCTGCACACCCAGAATGCCCAGAATTCCCAGCGCCATGACGACGATGGCGACGAGCGATTCGATCAGGCTGATGCCGTGCTGGCGTCGGGCTGCAGCGGGGTTGAAATGTGTTAGCCGGTGCATGGAATGGCCTCAGGGAGAAGAATGCGGATGCGTCCACCCGAGCTCATGCAGACGCCGCGTGCGCCTGGGTGGGTTGTGGATTTGTCCAGCGGTACCAGGCTGAAACCCAGCCAAGTGCCATCGACCAAGCCCCAGCGGTTGAGCTTGATACTGACGCTGCCGCCGGTGCGGGTCACTTGCACTTTGGCGGGGGTTTCGATGCGCTGCAGTACAGGCTCGGTGCTGGTACAGGTGCCACTGTTGTTGGTGTCGTGGCAGACGATCCAGCCGCAATCCCAATCGCGGTTGCCAGTGGCACTGGTGCAGCCGTTGGTGTTGTTGGGCAGCTTGTGGATGGCGATTTGGCCGCCGCGTTTGATGGCTTCGGAGCGGGCAAAAAGCAGCGTTGAGCGCAGGGATTCCGTGGCATCGCGCACGCGCCAGCTTTCGATCATCTGGGTAAAGGAGGGGCCTGCCAGGGCTGCGAGAACAGCAATGATGCTCACCACGACCATCAGTTCGATGGCCGTGAAGCCCTGCATTGTGGGGCGAGCCGCCTGCATGGCGTGCGAAGGTGTGAGATGGTCATGTGCCATGGTTGTGCCGTGGGGTGCTCAGCAGGTGTCGGAGCCCTTCTTGCGCACGATGCGGCCGCCGCGAACTGCGCAGAGGGTTGCTGCGCTGGCATCGCTCGCAGTTTTGCCGTAGGGCATGAGCTTGAAGGTCAGATCGTCGGGCGTGGAGTCTGCTGCATCGGTGTGGGACTGCATACCCCAGCGGTCGAAGGAGAGGCTGCCGGTGCTGCTGGTCAGGGTGATCGTCAGCCGTGTGGGGGCTGCGGTGACCTGCAGGTCGCACTCATTGGGAGTGTTAGCGGGTACGCAGGTGTCTTGGGCACGGTTGCCGTTGGCGTCAAAAAAAATGCGCCAGCCGCAGCCCCATTGCGTGTTTCCGTCGGCCGTGGTGCAGGCGCCGCTGTTGGGGTTTTTGATGATGATGATGATGTTGCCGCCGTGTTTGATGGCTTCAGAACGGGCGTAGTAGATGGAGGATGTCAGTGTTTCGGCCGCGTCCCGGACGCGCCAGCGTTCAATCAGAGGCGTAAAGCTGGGGCCTGCCAAGGCTGCCAGCACGGCGATGATGGCTACGACCACCATCAGCTCTATGGCGGTAACTCCGCGGCTGGCGTGTGACGCACCCCAGCGAGGGTGGGCGCCGCGAGCGTAGGAAGTGATGGACGATTGCATAGGGGCAATGCTAATGATGCCGCTTTGGCGCTTCCACCGTGCCCTGACTAGTGGCGCTGCAGTAAAGACGAGCGGTGGCCTTGCTGGCTGACGGGTTAGCGCGTGTAGCCCAGGCAGGCGCCGGCGTTGTTCATGCCTTTGCACTCGCGGTACAAGCGGCGATCTCGCTCCGCGCGGCTCTCTTCAGACGAGCTGCGTTGATAGGTGACTTTGGTCGTACCTTTCTTTTTGACCGATTCGCTGGTGTCGGCCTTGTTGCGTTTGGGTTGCTCGGCGTCTGCTGCGCTGGGATTGGCCAGCAGGCACGAGGCGAGGCTGATGGTCAGCAGGGCACCGAATCGGTGGTGGGGGCGGGCGGTAGGTGTGTCAAAGGGTGGCATATGGTGCTCGATGAAATGGGTTGATTGCATGGCACAGCCGCGCGGCGGGTTGTGCTCTGGGCAGGCGCTATGGCGTGCAGTGCCATCCTGCCACGTGCGCCATTGCCGCCAACCACGAAGAATCCCGTAGATGCAGGATGGTCTCGTTCTTCTTTGCGGTGGCCAGAGGCAACAAAAAGGGTGCACGCTATAATCGGCAAGTTTTGCATGGTGCAACACGCACGCCAGTGGCCCTTCCAGCTTCTGGCGCAAGTAATCAGGCTTCCCTCGAAGCTCACAAAGGAAAATCATGATCGCATCCTCCATTAAGGCCGAAGTTGTCAAGGCCAATGCCCGCGCTGCCAACGACACTGGTAGCCCAGAAGTGCAAGTCGCTCTG
>Ga0163108_10004242_pt1 | contig 10162 bp, 6 predicted proteins | sample Fk1155metaG_FD_109644 | JGI IMG/M metagenome (GOLD analysis project Ga0163108, IMG submission 109644) | Marine microbial communities from the Central Pacific Ocean - Fk160115 155m metaG | ecosystem: Environmental > Aquatic > Marine > Oceanic > Photic zone | place: The Central Pacific Ocean...
CGACACTCCGTCCCCATCGCCTGAAACTTCAGCAGGTGCAGGCCGTTCCCGAATCTAAGCCGGGCACTGGCTCGGATTCGCTCATAAACACTTTTGTTCGACGTCAAAACCACACGCGAATTCCCACGCTGAATATGTCTGCCTCCGGATACGCGCTTGGCGAGGTGCGCCCGTCGTTGCCATCCATCTCGTAGCGTTTCCAAGCCGCATCGAGGTGGCACCGCTCGCTCACTTCCCACACAGCATGCACGCCGTAGGTCAGCGAATCCAAATCCGACAACCGGAAATCCGAGGAGTAGTGTGCCGGTGTTCTTTTCGGATGCTGCTGCGGACTCCCCGTATCAAACCGTGCCCCGTAAAAGGAAGCAGCCGACTGGGTATAGTACCGTAAACTGGGAGACAGAATGACCAACTCGCCGATCCGTTGCCGCCACGCCAGCGACAGCGTGTGGGCATCTATGTCAAACGAATCGTGATAGTAACGATAGGCAACCTCCGCGCTGCCTCTCAATTCATCCACATGATGAGTTAGAGACAACAGCCCAACCTGCCGCCGCTTGTGCCGGGGTCTGTTCTCCGGAAACAAGGCGTACGGGTCGCCAGGAGTATAGGCAAACATCGCATCAACATCCTGTGCCGACATGAACTGCCCGATAAACTCCAGCTCCTCGCTGCTAGGCGAATAATGGTCGTCAAATAGCACGCCCTTGTATGGGTCGGCCATATAGCCTGAAGTATAACCAAGGGTCAGGTTTGCTGTCAGCACCGTCCTAGGCCCGAGCAACTGCGTGACGCCCACGAGCAACTGCGAGTTGTCTTTTTCCTCCTTCACTCGGAGCAGCGTCCCGGCGTTTGGGATGATCCGGTCGAAGTCGTGCGAGACGCCAAGGGTAAGTGTTGTGTTCTTTTCGTTGAAATCTAGCGAGTCCTGAAGAGACAACCCAAAGGATGTGTAATCCACTTCCTCGCTATACGCCAACTGCGGCGCAAACGCATGCCGGCCACGACGAATGTTCGCCGCAACAAAACCTGCACGCCGAATGTCGTAGATCTCTGTCGTGGCCACCTCGTCCTCACCTGGAATGGGGGGGGCACCGGTCGGGGTGGCACCGGAGATGCCGTCGTAAACCAGGGCCCCCTGCAAAGTCACATCTGGTATCAGGTCTTTTTCGAACAGCAGCGAGTGCGTGCGAATCTGAATGCGGCCCTTTTCCTCGCTATAGTCCTCGTACTTGTAATCAACACGATCCTCGGCCCGGGTTCGCACCGAAGGCAACGAGTGCAGAAGCAGCCCAAGACCCATGACCGTCACGATCTTTCTGATCTCATTCCTCATCTCAATTCATTGCAGCGTCTTAGCATTGAGGATGCCACCCACGACCCTCCCAGAACGGAACAGAACTTAGCTTGTTTCACAGCTTGATCGAGCAAAAGCAGGTGTGAGTAGAAAGTATTTCGCGTGGACGCCACTCAAATTCGGTTGCCCAAGCTTCCTTTTTTGAAATCGGAATGAGCCTCGTTTCCTGTCCGTTCGATATTCCGAAAAGGCAAAAAAAACACCTCGCCTGTTTACAATGGCGCACGAAGGGCTTGTTGCTACTTCCGCATTCATCTCGAAGTGTGACGCACGTTGTTGTCAGTAAATCAGAACAAGCTTGGAAACCTGACGACTGCTCTGGCCCAGATTAAGCGTCAGTGACATCGTTTTGCTTGAAGCGTAGAGACATCACGTAAGGGAAACTACCGGGCGAAGATTAACTAAGAATGAAACGACCATTAAAAATCATTAACTTTGATTTTTCTCATTAAAACCGCCTGCACACTATTTCAATCTCTCCAGCACTTGGAGAAGCGCACCAACAGGAAACCGACAATCTGTTAACCACCGGGTGTAAACAGGCCAAGCTTCAGGAACACAAAGCCGACCGCCCCGGCGCTGAGGGCGTAATATGCAAAGACGAGCAGTGTCTTGCGGATGACATCCCCCTCCCTGCCAGTCAACCCAACCACCGCGGAGGCAGCCACCACGTTGTGCACACAGATGACATTGCCCGCAGCGCCACCAACTGCCTGCAGCGCCACCATCCACGTCGGGTCGACGACAATCACCTGTCCCACGTTGAACTGGAAGAGCGAGAACATCATGTTACTGATCGTGTTACTCCCGGCCACGAACGCGCCGAAACCGCCGACCACCGGGGCCAGCAGCGGATACGCCCCACCGGTCAGCGTGGCCACGCCGTTGGCTAGGGCAATCGGCATTTTCTCGTAGCCGGCCAAGCCATCACCGGTGTTCAAAAACACCTGCACCATCGGCACGGTAAACACCACTGCAACCGATGCCCTGGCCGTCGTCTTGAGCGACTCGCCCCACGCCGCGGTAACACCCGTGCCGCTCATCCGATGCAGTACAACTGCAATCAGCGATACAACGATGAACACCGTACCCGGCAAATACAACGGCTGCAGTGAAGCATCAATGCTCGTCCCAAAGATAGCGGCCCACTTCAACTCGACACTCTTAAGCCAGGCGGCAAACGGGAGTGAACTTAACCGTGAAACAACCAACAGCCCCGCGACAAGTACATAAGGCAACCAGGCGGCGAACGCACCAATCTTCGCAGACTCACCGGCTTGATCGGATTTCAGATCGACCTCCACCGCGCCGGTCCAGCCACTCTCCCATTCGGAGCGCGGCAAGAAGTTCCACGGCTCGCCCTTGGGCACGAGCCAACCTCGCTTGACAACCGCTACAACGGTGGCCAAGCCGATCAACGCTCCGAGCAAAGACGGGAATTCCGGCCCAAGAAACTTGGCAACCAACACGTAAGGCAAGGTCAATGCAATCGAGGCAAATAAAGCAAACGGCCAAACCTCCAATCCTTCTCGAACCGATTTATTTTTGCCGAAGAACCGCGTCATGAACACAACCAATAGAAGTGGTATCATCGTGCCGACCACGGCGTGCAACAGCGCAACTTTCAATCCAACAAAGGCAAGGAAACCGTCCCACTGCTCAAAACCCATATCGGTGACCGCCGTACGTACTGACTCGTCACCAGCCAACCCCTTGTTCACCCCCACAAGGATCGGCGTGCCGACGGCACCAAACGATACCGGCGTGCTTTGGATGATCATCCCTGCCACCACCGCCGCCATCGCGGGAAAACCAAGCCCGACCATGAGCGGAACCGTCACTGCCGCCGGCGACCCGAAACCAGCCGCCCCCTCGATGAACGCGCCAAACAGCCAGGCAATAAGAATCACCTGCACGCGCCGATCCGGCGAGATGTTCGTAAACCCATTCCTTATCACCGCCAGCGCCCCGCTGTGCTTAAGGGTGTTGAGCAATAGAATGGCACCGAAGATGATATACAGCAATTGAACCGTGACCATCAGTCCCTTCACTGAGGCGGCCGCCACCTTCGCCCCTGGCACCAGCCAGACAAACATCGCGAGCCCGGCCGCCACGAGATACGAAACCGGCATCACCCGACTGGCTGGCAAACGAAAGCCCACCAGCAGAACACCAACAACCAGAACCGGGAGAAAAGAAAGGAGAGCTGTCATGGCTCAATCGGTCAACGCACTCTAGCGCCAACCAAGCGCTTGGCCAAGCGGGTTTGACCTTGCGCCGGACGAGGTGCGTCCTTAGATTCCGCATATGATTTTGGCCGAAGCCGGCACTAATTCGCAATTTGACGAGTACTTAGGCGTGCTGTTCCTCGCGCTGGTGGTGACCGCCTTCGCTGTTGGCACCATGTTCGCCTCGAAACTGGCCGGCTGGTATTTCGGTGCACGCAAAGCGCGGGCGCTGGGCCGCCACAAGCCGATCAAGGACACCCCCTACGAGTGCGGCATGCTGCCGGTCGGAGACGGCAAATCACGCCTATCGGTGAAATTCTATCTCGTGGCGATGCTGTTCATCCTGTTCGATATTGAGGTGGTTTTTCTCTACCCTTGGGCGGTGGTCTACAAAGACATGCTCAGCAATCCGGCCACAGCAAACGTAATCTTCGGCACAATGGTATCTTTCCTGAGCATTTTGTTCATTGGCTACATTTACGCCATAAAAAAGAATGCCTTTGACTGGAAAAGCTGACCACTAACGACGCTTGGCCAACCTTTTTCTCAAGCCGTGAAATCCCCGATCCATTTTGGCACCTCCGGTTGGCGCGGGCTGATCGCGCACGACTTTACGTTTGAAAACCTCCGCTTGGCTGCCCAGGGACTCGCCCTCACGCTCAAGGCAGAATTACGCCGCAAACGATCCCCCATCTACGGCAAGCGCCCGCTGGTCGTCATCGGTCATGACACGAGGTTTTTGGGATGTGAGTTTGCCCTGGCCACAGCGGAGATTTTGCAGCAAGCCGGTCTCAATCCGCTGTTGACAAAGCGTGATGCGCCGACGCCAGTCATTGCATTTAGTATCCGCCATAAGAAAGCTATTGGCGGCGTCAACATCACTGCCAGTCACAATCCTTTTGGCTACTCTGGTTTCAAGTTCTCCATGCCCAACGGAGCCGGAGCCCCACCTGACTTCACCCGCAAAATCGAAGCGCACGCTGACAGGCTTTTGGCCATGGGCTGGCAGCCAAAGACCTCTGTCATCGGCACCTTTGGTTGCCGGAAGTTCGACCCTGCCCCGGCGTACCTCAACCGCATTCGTAGGCTGATCGACCTGCGCGCCATCGGCAAAGCCAAGCTACGAATCGCAGTCGAGTTGATGCACGGCACTGGGCGCGGCTACCTCGATACGCTACTCGAGGAGGCCGGCGCTAAAATCACCCGTTTCCATGAAAACCTGAACCCGCTTTTCGGCGGCGGATCGCCCGAGCCGAACGAAGCCGGAATGGCCGAGGCAGCCCAACTTGTGCGCAAAGGACAAGCCGACCTCGCACTTGGTCTCGATGGCGACGCCGACCGCTTCGGTATCGTGGACAAGGACGGCACTTGGCTCACTCCGAACCAGGTGCTCGCGCTCGCGCTGTATCACCTTCGCAAAAATCGCGGCATCAAGGGAGCGGTCGTTCGCACCGTGCCGACGAGTCATCAGGTCGATGCTGTGGCGGAATTACTGGGCGTGAAGGTTCATGAGACACCGGTCGGCTTCAAGCACATCGGAGCGCTGATGGAGAGCGAGCCGATCATCGTCGGCGGCGAGGAGTCCGGCGGCCTGAGCATTCGCGGCCACATTCCGGAGAAGGACGGCGTGCTCGCCTGTCTACTGATGGCCGAGTTGGTCGCGATGGAGGGCAAGCCGCTGGGCCGCATCCTGCGCGATCTCGAAAAACAGACCGGCGAATTTCACACCGACCGAATCAACATTGCCGTACCGCCCGACGAGAAGGCGGCAATCCTGAAAAAACTCGGTGGGGGTCTCGACAAGATCGGAAGTTTCGCAGTGGAGCGATTTATCACTACCGACGGCTTTAAATTTTTGTTGCCGAACAACGAATGGGTAGGTTTCCGTGCTAGTGGCACCGAACCGGTGATCCGCTGCTACCTTGAGGCAAAGAGTCCGGCACACTTGAAACATCTCAAGTCGGCCTGCCGCAAAATCCTCACCGGCAAATAAGCCATGGATCCCACCGCCGAAACGCTGACGGTTGCCAAGATTCTTGAATCAGTCGCTGCTTGGCTTTGGGGAGTGCCTCTGTTGGTTTTACTCATAGGCGGAGGGCTGTTTTTTACCGTTTACTCGCGCTTTGTCCCGTTCCTTTATCTGCGCCACAGCATCCAGATTCTGCGCGGCAAATTCAGCGATCCCAATGACCCCGGCGAGATCAACCACTTTCAGGCGCTCTGCAGCGCCTTATCCGGGACGGTCGGCATGGGCAATATCGGTGGCGTGGCAGTGGCGGTAACCACTGGCGGGCCGGGCGCGCTGTTTTGGATGTGGGTCTGCGCGCTGGTCGGGATGGCCACCAAATTTTTCACCTGCAGCCTCGCCGTCATGTACCGTGGCAGGGATCACGCCGGCCAAGTGCAGGGCGGCCCAATGTATTTCATCGTTGAGGGACTTGGCACGAAGTGGAAACCGCTCGCGATGGCGTTTTGTTTCTTCGGCTTATTCGGCTGTCTGCCGTTGTTTTCATCCAATCAACTCTCCGCCTTCGTTACCGAAATGTTTTTCAAGCCGAATGAATGGTTTCTCGGTACGGACAAAAACGTCACTGCGCTTGGTCAAGGACTGTTCGGTGTACTGATGGCCATTTGCGTGGGAACTGTGATCCTCGGCGGCATCAAGCGCATAGGGAAAGTCGCCGCTCGCCTCGTCCCATTCATGGTGCTGCTCTACGGCGGCTGCGCATTGGTGATCCTTTTCACGCACGCCGGCCAGGTACCGGGAGCGATCGCGCTTATTTTCAGTGACGCCTTCACCGGCAAGGCGGTTGCCGGTGGCGCACTTGGGGCGGTGATCTCGACCGGCGTGCGGCGCGCGGCCTTCTCGAACGAGGCCGGCATGGGCACCGAGGCGATGGCTCACGGCGCGGCAAAAACCAAGGAACCGATTCGCGAGGGGCTTGTCGCCATGCTTGGCCCGATGATCGACACACTGATCGTTTGCACCATCACCGGGTTGATTATCCTGAGCACCGGTGTCTGGCAAGAAACAGGCGACAACCCGGATGGCGTGCTGCTCACCGCCAAAGCGTTCACGAAAGGCATCCCGTTCGCGGGCAGCTATTTACTGTTGGTCTGCGTACTCTGTTTCAGTTTCTCATCAATGATCGGATTTTCGTATTACGTGACCAAGTGCGGTATATTTCTGTTCGGCCCGGGGGCGCGCACTCCGCTGCTTCTATTCTACCTTGCCGGAATTGTCGTGTCAGCGATTGTGAAACTGGATGACTTGATCAACTTCCTCGACATCATGTTCGGCATGATGGCGGTGCCGACGATTCTCTCCACCCTGCTGCTCTCGCCACGCATAATGACCCGGGCGCGCGAATACTTCGCCGCGCTTGACCAAGGCCGGGCTTAATCACCCGGCCCGTGCACGCCTCCAGTTTTTGCGCAAAGGGGCGGGCATCGGTGGCAAGGTTCCGCTGGCCGACGATCGCGATTCCCTCCGGCCTAAGCATCTGCAAAACCGCGGCAACAGAAAGCTGCCCATGGTGTCATCGGCTTACGGGAGCGAAGTCAGCGCACCCTGCTCGGCAGACCCAAGGCATTTCACCTGACCAAACGATGATTCATTTTTTCTTTTTACCCCACGGCCAGGGCTTGGCCAGGGCGGCGACGGCCCATTTTTCCCATTGGGCCGCCATGCGCTTTAGGCGCTTGGATTCTTTTTCGGCAAGATTGTTCAACTCGGTGCGATCGGCTAGAATGTCGTAAAGTTCCCACACGCCGTTGGCGCCCTTGGCTACAAGTTTCCACTTGCCATCCCGCATGGCGCGGTTGCCTTCGTGTTCCCAGTAGATCGGTTTATTGCGGCCGATCTTTCTGCCGTCGAAAGCCCGAACCAGCGATGTGCCCTGCATCGGGACGATCGCCGTGTCACCGATTTTTTCCGGATACGTCGCTTGGCCAAGGTCAACGCAGGTGGCCATGAGGTCGATAAGGTGAGTTGGCTGACTCTCGAGTTTGCCGTGGCGTTTCTTGCCAATGCCGCTTGGCCAATGGGCGATAAGCGGGGAACTGATGCCGCCCTCGTGCACCCAGTGCTTGTACTCGCGAAACGGCGTGTTGCTGGCGTTGGCCCAGGCCAGGCCGTAGCCGTGGTAACTGCCAGGTCCACCGGGCATTACGCCGGTGCCCTGTCTCACAACACGACCGTCGCGTGTGCGCTTAGGGATCATGTCGGTTTGCAACTCCGTCTTGGTCATCGGCTTGAGTTGCTTCGGATCTTTGTCCTTGTACTGAATGCCCTCACGACGGCCCATGCCCTCGGCGCAACCGCCGTTGTCGGCGAGGAACAGGATCAGGGTATTGTCGTACTGGCCGGTCTCCTTCAGCGCAGTGACGACCCTGCCCATGCCTTGGTCGAGTCGATCAACCATCGCGGCGTAGGTCTCCATCAATCGCAACTCCCACGGCCGATTTTTGGCATCCTCCCACTTGGACGCCCTGCCGTCACGTGGCGTCAATTTCCACTTGGGATCGATGAGTCCCATTTTGAGTTGTCTTTCGTAACGGGCGCGGCGCATGGCATCCCAGCCTGCATCATACCTACCCTTGTACTTGGCGATGTCTCCAGGCAGCGCATGCATCGGCCAGTGCGGTGCAGTGAAGGCAACATAGATGAAAAACGGCTGGTCGCCCTTGTGCTCGCGGATGTAGCGCGAGGCATGGTCGCTGATGGCGTCGGTGTAATAATAGGTACCCTTGGGCTGATAGCCATCGTCGGTCAACGGAGAGACCTGAGTGTTCTCCCGAGTAAGGGAGTTGGGGTCGAAAAAGCTGCCGGCGCCGTGGATGGTACCGTAGAAGCGATCGAATCCGCGTTGCCGAGGCCAGTTGTCCTTGGGGCCGCCGGGCTGAATTTTTGGGGTGACGTGCCACTTGCCTGCCATGTATGTCGAGTAGCCGGCGCTCTTCATTACCTCGGCGATGGTGCGGACGTTTTTGTTCAGCTCCCCCTTGTAGCCCGGCAGATTGCGAGGATTCATCATGTGGCCTATGCCGGCCTGGTGAGCGTACGTACCGGTAAGCAGCGTAGCGCGCGTGGGACAGCAGCGGCCGGTGTTGTAAAACTGGGTGAATCGCACACCTCCCTCGGCTAGTCTGTTCAGGTTTGGCGTTTCGATCTCGCCTCCGTAGCAGCCAATATCGCTCCAGCCCATATCGTCGGCCATGGCGATGATGATGTTGGGCCGCTTGGCCGCAAACACCGTCGAGCCAAGGGCCAAGCCAAGCAGGCCGGTCAGCCACCGGCGGATGCGTAAGTTAACAGTTCGCGTTGTCATCATAAGTAAATCTCCCTACCTCCTCCGGTACTCGGCATTAGGAGCGTTGGTCTTGGGCAGCCATCTGGCTAGGCGCTTCTTTGTGTCAACCAGCTTCGGGTTATCGGCGAGGTTGCGCCACTCCCCGGGATCAGTCTCGTGATCGTACAACTCCTCGCTGCCGTCGGCATAGCGAATGTAGCGCCAGCGCGGGGTGCGCAGGCCGTGGTTGTTGCGACCGTGCGTGGTGAGCGCGGGTCGCTGCCACTTGGTTTTTTTGTCAGTGAGTAGCGGCACAAGACTGCGGCCCTCGTTGGCCTCGTTGGCCGGGAGCCCGCACAATTCGAGCAGCGTCGGATAAATGTCGATCAGGCCAACCGGATGCCCCAGTTGCACCCCGGCGTGGGTGCCACCCGGCAGCGTTTTAGCCAAGCCCTTGGGCACGACAAACATCAGCGGCGTGCGTGCAGACTCCTCCCACAGCGTGAATTTACGCCAATGCTTTTTCTCACCAAGGTGCCAGCCGTGGTCGGTCCATAGCACGATAATGGTATTGTCAGCCTGCCCGCTTGTTTCGAGCGAGGCAAGTACGCGGCCCACCTGCTCGTCGGCGAATGCACCGGCAGCGAGATACCCGTGCACCGCCTTTCGCCACTGGTCGTGCTTAAGCACCCGCGCGTGGTCACCCTGCGGTTGTGCCATCTTCACGCCAGCGGCCGGGATGTCGCCAAGGTCATCTTCCGGCACGTTGGGCAGGGTTAGTTTTTCGGCATCGAACAGGTCGTAATATTTCCGCGGGATATACCACGGCAAGTGCGGCTTGTAGATCCCGCAGGCGAGGAAAAACGGCTTTTCGCGCTTGAGGCCAAGCTGCCCAATCACCCAGTCGGCCACCTGATGATCTCCCATTTTTTCATCCGGCACATCGAGAGGGCCCCAGTCAAAGTGCGCCGTCTTGGGGATGCCGTTGATTGGCCGCTCTGTAGGCAGGGGGTCATTCGGTTTGTTTTTCGTCGGGCTCGGCCAATAGCTATTCCAAGATGCTGGATCAGGAAATCGCCCATGATAAATTTTACCCGCCCCGCCGGCCCAGTAGCCGTGCTTCATGAAATGCTGCGGCAGCGTCACCGCATCTGGCATCGCGACACGCCAAGGTTGGCTGTTAAGGTACACTCCGGAGGTCGAAGGCAGAATGCCGGTCATCAGCGAAGCGCGCGACGGGTTGCAGGCCGGAGCCTGGCAGTAAGTCCGGGTGAACAGCGTGGCTC
>Ga0163108_10004244_pt1 | contig 10160 bp, 7 predicted proteins | sample Fk1155metaG_FD_109644 | JGI IMG/M metagenome (GOLD analysis project Ga0163108, IMG submission 109644) | Marine microbial communities from the Central Pacific Ocean - Fk160115 155m metaG | ecosystem: Environmental > Aquatic > Marine > Oceanic > Photic zone | place: The Central Pacific Ocean...
ATCATAACATCTGTTGCTCTTTTAATTCCATCAACTAAACTTTCTCTACATCCATACAAATTATCAAACTTAGATTTTGTTACAGAATCATTCACATTAATAGCTGGAACTAGCAATGTACCTTGTGCCTGCATTTTTTTAAGAGCTAATACGCCGGTAGTTGTTTCCTCTGAAACTCCTTTAATATTTTTTAGCATGGCTTTATAATCTTTGTGCATCAAAGCAGTTAAATCTCCACCATCATCAAGAATCATGTTAGCTTTCCAATCTTTTTTTCCTTCAATTGTTTGTTTTACACACCACCAGTATTCTTCTTCTGTTTCGCCTTTCCATGCAAACACGGGTATACCTGCTTTTGCAATTGCTGCTGCAGCATGATCTTGGGTTGAAAAAATATTACAAGAAGACCATCTAACTTCTGCTCCCAGTTCTACAAGAGTTTCTATAAGAACTGCTGTTTGAATAGTCATATGAAGACATCCAAGGATTTTTGCTCCTTTAAGTGGAAATTTTCCTTTGTATTCTTTTCTTAATGCCATCAATCCTGGCATTTCTGTCTCTGCTAGAGAAATTTCTTTTCTACCAAAATCTGCTAATGAAATATCTTTGACTTTATAATCTTGCATGCTGGGTTTTAACAACTTTAGAAAAATTTATCAACTTTAAGTTTCAACTTTTGGAAATAAAATTTCTACCCTTGCGCCTTTTTGTCCTTTATTGTTTGATGCAGTAATAACACCATTGTGCAGATCAACAAGATTTTTTACTATATTTAGTCCTAAACCAGAATGTTCTCCAAATTTTTCAGGTCTATTACTGTAAAATCTTTTAAAAATTTTATTAGTATCATTTTCTCTAAATCCTTCTCCTTCATCAATAATTTTCAATAAAATTTGACTATCTTTATTTTTTATTAATTCCACATCAATTTTTTGTTTGTCTTTACTGAAAGATATAGCATTGTCTAATAAGTTCGCCATAATTTGTTCAATTCTGTTTTCAATTCCTAGTACAAAATAATCTTTTGATCCATTCGTTTTTAAATTAATATTTATTCCTCTCTTAGAATTGTAAATACTATTAAAATCATCAACAACAGAATTTGCAATTTCTTTTAAATCAATTTTTTTCATTTTTTCTTTAGTTATAGCAACTTCATCTTTTAACATTTGCGAATAATCAGTTATTAATCTTTCAATTCTTTCAACATCGTGAGAAACAATTTTTACCAACTTGTCTCTTTGTTCTTTATTCTCCGTATCCGAGATAATTTCTGATGCACTTTTAAGAGAAGCTAATGGATTTCTTATTTCATGAACTAAATCTGTTGAAAAATTTTCTGCAGCGTTTATTCTTTTATGAAGATCATTAGTCATCTCTTCTAAAGATTTAGACAAAATTCCTAGTTCATCATTCCTATTTTTAATTATTTCAATATTTGATTTTTGTTTACTTTTTTCTTTTACCAATTTTGTATAATTTACAAGATTTTTTATTGGTTTTAAAAAATAACGATTTAGAACATAAGAAAAAATTAATATAACTATAACTACCGCAATAGCAGTTCTAACAATAAAAGTTTTTCTTTCATTAATTGCCGCCCTTATTTCGGTGGCATTTTCTGATATCGCAAGATAACCTATATTTTCACCATTAAAACTTACATTTTTAATAGTTGTTAACAAAAACTGATTATATGTTTCTTCAGTATAACTATAAGGAATGCCAAAATCTTTAGATTCCGAATATTTAATCAAAATATTTTTAATTGAAATTTTATTTTTCTTTTTTTGCTCTGTTATTTTTTTTTCTATATTTTTTTTTTGATCATCTTGAATCTCTTGTTCTATAATATTAAATTTACTAGAAAATGCTCTAGGATCTAAATCTAAAGTATCAGTATCACCTATTAAATTAAAATTTTTATCAAATAATAATACCCTATCTAAATTTTGAAATAGAAATCTTGTAGAAAATAAAAAACTACGTATCTCCTCTATTTCAAATTTAACATTTAACCTTTTAATATGATCAATTGTATTATTAATTATTTGAATATGATTAACAGATTTTTTTTTAATTAAATTAGGTTGAACAGTTTTAAGATAAATTACAGTTCCACTGCCTATTAAAATAAAAACAATCAAATTAACAAATAAAAATTTTTTAAGTATTGATAATTTTTTAAGAATAAAATCAAACATTAACTGACATTCCAGCGATATCCACTTCCATATCTTGTTTCAATTGCAGAAAAACTATTATCAACTTTTTTAAATTTTTTTCTAATTCTTTTTACATGACTATCTATAGTTCTGTCTTCTATATCTGTATCTTCTCTATAAGCTATATCCATCAATTGCGATCTCTCTTTTATAATTCCAGGTCTTTTTGCTAATTCTTTAACAATTAAAAATTCTGTTGTTGTAAGTTTATCTGGCAACTGTTTACCATTCCATTCACACTCTAATTGAGAAGGATCTAGTTTAAGTTTCCCATGTGAAATTATATTTTTTGCATCTTCAATGTTATTAATATTTTTTTTTCTTAACTGCACTCTAATTCTTTCAACAAGAACTTTTATTGAAAAACCTCCAGATTTTTTTACAAAATCATCGGCACCTAATTTTAATCCAAGCAATTCGTCAATTTCATCATCTTTTGAAGTTAAAAAAATAACTGGCATTGAAGTTTTTTTTCTAAGTTTTTTCAAAAGTTCTTCACCATCCATTTTTGGCATTTTTATATCTATTACTGCTAAATCTGGAGGTGTTCTAGTTAACCCAATCAAAGCACTTTCACCATCTAAATATGTTTGAACTTTAAAACCTTCTTTTTCTAGAGCAATACTTATACTTGTTAAAATATTTCTATCATCATCAATTAATGCAATTGTTTCTTTCATAAATGCACTTTAAAAATACTAAATTGTTTTAATTTGGGCAATAGCATGATTAGTGAAGTAAACCCCAATTATCTCCAATGTTTATATCTACCAAAAAAGGTATTGAAAAAGTATGCAAATCACTATTAATAACACTGGTCATTTCATCTTTAATCATTTTAGAAATTTTATCTACATCTTTATTAGAAACTTCGAAAATTAACTCATCATGAATTTGTAACAATAACTTAAGATTAATATTATTAACATCTTTTAATCTGTTGCTAATTCTAATCATTGCTAGCCTCATTATCTCTGAAGCAGAACCTTGAATAGGAGCATTAATTGCAGCCCTTTCTTGAAAATTTCTTACATTAAAATTTTTATCATTAATACCAGTAATATGGGTTCTTCTTCCAAATATATTATTTACATAGCCACTTTTTCTGCAAAATTTTATAGTGGATTTCATATATTCTTTTATTTCTGGAAACTTTAAAAAATATGAATTCAAAAATTCCTCAGCTTCAATGTTAGTAACATTTATTTGTTTTGCTAATCCATACTGAGAAATTCCATAAATAATTCCAAAATTAATTGCCTTAGCTTTTCTTCTCTTATCCGAATCTATTTTATTAATATCTGTATTAAATACTTGACTTGCTGTTAAAGAATGAATGTCTTCGTTATTTTTAAAGGCTTTTTTAAGTTCTTTCACATCTGCAAGATCTGCTAAAATTCTCATTTCAATTTGATTATAATCTGCAGAAATTAAACTAAATTCTTTTTCTGATATAAATGCTTTTCGAATATCTTTACCGTCTTCGGATTTTATGGGAATATTTTGTAAATTTGGATCGCTTGAAGCTAATCTTCCCGTAGTTGTAGCAGCTAACAAAAATGAGGTATGAACTCTTTTTGTATTAGGATTAATATGTTGTTGAAGTGAGTCAGAATAAGTATTTTTAAGTTTAGCAACTTGTCTCCAATCAAGTACTAACTTTGGTAACTTGTGACCCTTAAAAGCTAAGTCTTCTAATACATTTGCATTAGTTGCGAAGCTGCCTTTTTTCGTTTTTTTTAATGATGCAATTTTCAGTTCATTGTACATAATTTCACCTAATTGTTTTGTTGATCCTATTTTAAATTCTTTTTTTGAAATCTTATATATTTCTTTTTCTAAAATTTTGATTTTTTTATCAAATTTATTTGAAAGAGTTTTTAAAAAATTTTCGTCTAATTTTATTCCGTTAATTTCCATTAAAGCTAAAATTTTAATTAAAGGTTTTTCAAAAGTTTCATAAATATTTGTAAGTTTTTCTGATTTAAGATTTTTTAAAAAAATTTTATACAATCTATAAGTTATGTCTGCATCTTCCGAAGCATAATTTTTTGCATTTTTAATATCAACTTCAGAAAAATTAATTTGTTTTTTTCCAGTGCCTACGACATCTTTATATGTAATTGGTTTATGCTGTAGATGAATTTCTGACAAAATGTCCATATTATGTTTGTTTTTACCTGCATCCAAAACATAAGACATTAACATAGTGTCTTCTAACGGATTCATATCTATGCCTCTATGATATAAAATAATGTAATCAAATTTTATATTTTGACCAATTTTTTTAATGCTTTTGTCCTCAAGAATTGGTTTTAAAATTTCAATAATATTTGATTCTTTTAAATTTTTTCCCTTACTATGATTTAAAGGAATATAACAAGCCTTGCCTGGTTTAGTTGAAAGTGAAATTCCTACTAATTTTGCTTGCTGAGGATCTAAAGAAGTGGTTTCTGTGTCTATTGATATTTCTCCATTCTCTTCTGCCTCTATTAACCATTCATTGATTTCAGATTCTTTTTCTATCAATTTATAATTTTGTTTAGAAAATTCATATTTATTATGATTATTGATTTTTTGATTCTTATTCGAAAAGTTAACTTCTCCATAAGTAGAAATAACAGAGCTTAGCAATCTATTGAGTTCCATCTCACGTAAAAAAGTGTATAACTTTTCTTTGTCAACTTCTTTCAAATAAAACTCATTAATTTTATTTCTTACTGGTACATTTTTTTTTAGTGTTACCAATTTTTTACTAATCACGGCCTTATCTTGATTTGCAATAAGAGTTTCTCTCCTTTTGTTTTGTTTAATTTTCTTTGCATTTTTTAATAAATTATCTAAGTTTCCGTATTGATTAATAAGTTCTGCGGCTGTTTTAACGCCAATTCCTGGAACGCCTGGAACATTATCGCTACTATCTCCTGCTAAAGCCTGTACATCAATAATTTTCTCAGGACTTACACCAAATTTTTTATCTATATCTTCTTGATTAATAAATTTACTTTTTAAAGGATCGTAAATACGAACATTTTTTTTATATAACTGCATCAAATCTTTATCGGAAGAAACAATGGTAACTTTTGCTCCCTCTCGAACAATTTGCTCTGAATATGTTGCAATTAAATCATCCGCTTCATAATTAATTAATTCAATTGATGGTAAATTAAATGCGACTACTGATTTTCTTATATATTTAAACTGAGGTATTAAATCATCAGGTGCTTCGGATCTATTTCCTTTGTAATCGGGATAAATTTCATTTCTAAAATTTTTTCTTGCTGAATCAAAAATTACTGCAAAATGTGTTGGTTTATGATTATTTTCAGATGACTTAGAATCTTCTAATAATTTAAACAACATGCTGCAAAATCCACTAACAGCTCCAGTTGGCATACCGTCACTTTTACGAGTAAGAGGAGGTAAGGCATAATAGGCTCTAAAAATATAACCAGAACCATCAATTAAATAAAAATGATCTGTTTTTTTTATTTTATCCATTTAAATAATATTACCTTAATTCCTTTTAATGTTATAAATGTATAATTTCCAATGATGAAAAAAAATGTACTTTCCTTTAAAAATCTAAACAAAATTTATACTCGTAAGAATTCCAATTCAATAAAGGCCCTTAATAATTTAAACTTAGACGTGAATGAAGGTGAAATATTTGGTTTACTTGGTCCAAATGGTGCTGGAAAGACAACTTTTATAAATATTTTAGGAGGAACCGTCATAAAAACTTCCGGAAAAGTAAATGTTCAAGGATTTGATTTAGACAAAGATCCTCGTCAAGTTAGAGCATCTATTGGAATTGTTCCTCAAGAAATTAATCTTGACCCATTCTTTAGTCCAAGAAAAATACTTGAATTACAAGCTGGTTTATATGGTATTAAAAAAAAAGATAGAATTACAGAAACCATTTTAAAAATGGTATCTTTAAATAATCAAGCAGATAGTTATGCAAGAAGTTTATCTGGTGGAATGAAAAGAAGACTGCTAATGGCAAAAGCTTTGGTTCATCAACCGCCTATAATTATTTTGGATGAACCAACTGCTGGAGTAGATGTGGATTTAAGAAAAAATCTTTGGAAAAATGTAAAATTATTAAATGATTCAGGTGTGACTATAATTTTAACAACTCACTATCTTGAAGAAGCTGAAAAAATGTGTGATAGGATTGGAATTCTAAATAAAGGTAATTTAGTTGCTCTCGATACTACTAAAAATCTTTTAAATAGAATACAGACAAAAAAAGTAATATTTAAAACAAATAAAAAAATTGAAATTAAAGATGAAATTTTAAAATCTTTAAAAATTATACATAATAAAGATTATGAACTCTATGTTTCTTATGAAAAAAATAAAATTAAAATAGAAGAAATAATAAATTTGATTAAAACTAAAAACGTTGAAATAAATGATGTAGTTACATATGACGCTGATTTGGAAGATGTATTTCTTCAATTAACAAAAAACTAGATTATTGTAAAAAATAATAGTAAAATAGCTTTATGGAAATAGTAAAACAAAAAACTAATGCAAAAATACTTAAAACAATATTAATTGTTTTTTTAGGAACAATTTTTCTAACTTTATCAGCAAAAATAAAAATACCTTTTTATCCAGTGCCAATGACTATGCAAACTTTTATGGTTCTTTTAATGGGTATTGCCTTTGGTTGGAAATTAAGCGTCCTTACAATTTCTATATATTTATTTGAAGGCATAATTGGACTGCCTGTTTTTGCTGGAACACCAGAAAAAGGTATTGGTTTAATTTATTTTACTGGTCCAACAATGGGATATTTGTTTGGATTTTTGGTAGCTACATTTCTTGCTGGATTTATGAATTTTCAAAAAAATATTTTTCTAATTTTTATAAAACTTATTTTGTGTGTTTCAACCATTTATATTTTTGGAATTTTTTGGTTAGGAATTTTAATAGGTTGGGATAAACCTATAATACAATTAGGTGTTACGCCATTTTTATTAGCTGAACTATTTAAAATTTTATTATTAACTTTTTTAACTAGTAAAATAATTAAACTTAGAAAATTTATTTAGGTGATCTTTTAGAAAGAATTCTTTGCAAAGTTCTTCTATGCATTTTAAGACGCCTTGCTGTTTCGGAGACATTTCTATTGCATAATTCAAATACTCTATGAATATGTTCCCATTTAACTCTATCAGCTGACATAGGATTTTCTGGAGGCTGAGGCTTTGTATTTGCATCTGCCAAAAGTGCTTTTTCTACATCTTCGGCATCTGCAGGTTTAGCTAAATAATCAATTGCACCTTCTTTAATTGCAGCTACTGCTGTTGGAATATTTCCATAACCAGTAAGAACAATAATTCTACTATTTTTACTTCTATCGCTTGAATTCTTGATCTCTTTTACAACTTCTAATCCATTTCCATCTCCCAGTCTTAAATCAACAACTGCAAATGATGGCTTTTTAGATTTAACATTTTCTATTCCTGATTTTACACTCTCAGCTTGAGTTACCGAAAAACCTTTCTTTTCCATAGCTCTAGATAATCTTTCTCTAAAAGGATTATCATCATCCACAATAAGCAAGGATTTGTCTTGAAATTCAACAGTTTTATTCATGTTTTGTTTTTTAAGAATACTCTATCATATGATCACTTTTTGTTAACATTTCAATCCTATTATTTTCTTTACATTAATTAATTATTGTCTTAATTCCTCAATTATATAAAGTTTTTCAATAATAATTGGTTAACTTTTTTTATTAAATTTTTTTTTTGGGGGCATTAACGATGCAAAAATTTAAAACAGTTGATGAGATGATAAGTCAACTAAAACCGGAAAGACCAGTATATTGTATAAGAAAAAAATCTATACAATTGGCATCAAACATCTTTCAAAAAAAATTTAATGGAAAAATTTTATATGCTGTTAAAACAAATCCACATCCAGAAGTATTAAAAACAATCATACAAAGCGGAATTGAAAATTTTGACGTTGCTTCAATAAAAGAAATTAAAGAAGTAGCAAAAATAAATCCAAAAGTAAAATGTTCGTATATGCATACAGTAAAAAGTAGAGAAAGTATAAAAGAAGCATATTTTAAATATGGAGTTAAAACTTTTTCTTTAGATACAAAAGAAGAGTTAATAAAAATTATTGAAACTACAAATGAAGCAAAAGATTTGGAACTTTTTGTAAGAGTCTCTGTTTCAAATGAACATGCTGAGATAGATTTGTCAAAAAAATTTGGAGCATTAAATACTGAAGCTGCCGGTTTGTTAAGATTAACCAAACAATACTCGAAAAAAATAGGTTTAAGTTTCCATGTTGGATCTCAATGTATGCACCCTATTTCATATGAAAAAGGTATTTTAGAAATAGGAAATATAATTAAAAAAACAAAAATTGTCCCAGATTACATAAATGTTGGTGGTGGTTTTCCTACAATTTATCCTGATTTAGTACCACAGCCATTGGAAAATTATTTTAAAGTAATTAAAGAAAGTTTAAAAAATTTAAAATTGCATAAGTTGCCAAAAATTATGTGTGAACCAGGTAGAGCAATAGTGGCAGAGAGTGGTTCAACTATAGTAAAAGTAAATTTAAGAAAAAAACAAAAACTTTATATAAACGATGGTACATATGGAACGCTTTTTGATGCTGGTGTACCAAATATCGTTTATCCCACACGTTTAATCACAGATGGAAGAACAATTTCTAGAAAATTAACATCATTTGATTTTTATGGACCAACATGTGATAGCATGGATTATATGAAAGGTCCTTTCGTTTTGCCAAACAACATTAAAGAAAATGATTATATAGAATTAGGTCAACTTGGAGCTTATGGACTAACTTTTAGAACTCATTTTAATGGATTCTATTCTGATGAGATTTATGAAGTAGAAGACAAACCAATTATGACAATGTATGGCAAAGAAACGAATAATAAGTTTCTTGTTGCTTAAATGTCAGATAAAAAAAATCTAGGTCATAATTCAAAAAAAGATTTTTTAAACAAACCTGTAGAACATATTGATATAACATCATTTGACGCAAGAAAAATAATTTCATCAATGAAAAAAATGTCATTTGTTTCAAGAGAAACAGCAAATGCAGCCAGTATATTTAATGAAATGATTAAAGACAAAGATTGCACTATTTTCTTAACCTTAGCGGGTTCTACTTCTGCGGCAGGATGTATGCATATATATAGAGATATGGTTAAATATAATATGATTGATGCAATTGTTGCGACTGGTGCTTCAATAATAGATATGGATTTTTTTGAAGCTCTTGGTTTTAAACATTATCAAGGATCTCAATTCCAAAATGATACTGAATTAAGAAAAAACTATATAGATAGAATTTATGATACATATATCGACGAAGATGAATTGCAGATGTGTGATAAAATGATTTGCAAAATTGCAGATGGTTTAGAGCCTAAAAGCTATACTTCTAGAGAATTTATTCAGGAAATAGGAAAATATCTAAAAAAAAATGCCAAGAAAAAAAACTCATTAATAGAAACTGCATATGATGCTGGCGTTCCAATATTTTGTCCAGCCTTTACAGATTCTAGTGCAGGATTCGGTCTTGTAATGCATCAAGAAAAAAATCCAAAAAAACATATTACAATTGATTCTGTGAGAGAATTTAGAGAATTAACTGAAATAAAAATCAGATCAAAAGGATCGGGATTAATGATGATTGGTGGAGGTGTTCCAAAAAATTTTATACAAGACACAGTAATATGTGCTGAACTATTAGGACAAGAAGTAGACATGCATAAATATGCAATACAAATTACTGTTGCGGACTCAAGAGATGGTGGATGTAGCAGTTCTACTTTAAAAGAGGCTAGTTCTTGGGGAAAAGTGAATACAACAAAAGAACAAATGGTATTTGCAGAAGCTACTACTGTTCTTCCTCTTATTG
>Ga0163108_10004246_pt1 | contig 10155 bp, 10 predicted proteins | sample Fk1155metaG_FD_109644 | JGI IMG/M metagenome (GOLD analysis project Ga0163108, IMG submission 109644) | Marine microbial communities from the Central Pacific Ocean - Fk160115 155m metaG | ecosystem: Environmental > Aquatic > Marine > Oceanic > Photic zone | place: The Central Pacific Ocean...
AGGCGTATGAATATCAAGATGGAGATGTATTAAATATCTTTGCTGACATGCCTTGGAGCGTTAATGGAGAAGAATATTCGGAAGGTGTTTTCTTTTGGTACAAGGAAGGGAATTTTTTTACAGACTTGGAATTCCACATAGAGAAAGGTGGAGACCCAGATGTATTTCTTGAATGGCTAGAGCAAGAGAAGAGAAATCCTAGATATTTAAAGTCAGTTACAAGTTAATTCTGACTTACCTTTCACTATGCGGTTTTTATGCGGTATAAATAAATGCAATAACCATATATAAAGGTATAAAAACGATTCCTGAAAGAATGGACTTGCTCTGAAAGCCTTATAATACAAGGGTTTTTCAGATGCTCTTGTACCCTGCTAAGGGAGTATAGGATAATCTCCTATCGAGGGTTCGAATCCCTCTCTCTCCGCCAGTTATTTCAGCCTTACGTAGAAGATTTATCTAAATATTACGATTATCTAATGATATCAAGAAGTCTCTTATATTATTTCTTGCACACCTGTTTATAGACTCAGACGCCCTAACGATACCCACAAAATCATAGTTCATCGGCACGCTTCCACTCGTGTATATCCTTTCACTAAAGACTACATCGCCGCTATTTCTATCAAGCACTTCATACATTGCACCGCAGTCAGAAACCATTGTTATTCCAGCAGCAGGTAAATCAAAGTGGTAGATCCTAACTGATAAACTGAATTTTCTTTCTTGATCGTCTGAAAAGATTAAAGATCTATTAATTGCATCTTCTAGAGCAGTTTGCCATGCCGGAGGAACTAGATGATTTGTTTCAATCTTCATTCCTCTTTTCTTAGCCTCATAACCTACAGTGATAGATACCATCTCAGCATCTTTTTTTGATACAGAAGGAACCTCTTGGAGTGTAAAGTCAGCAGGAGGAATTGTTGAACAACTAGTTAAAAACAGTAAAAGTGTAGAGGTTAGAAGTAGATAGATTTTTCTCATAATTATTTCCAATATTTTAGACAGGCCTTCCAACAAAGAATATTAAAAGGAATATAAAGAATATTAATAATATTAGAGTAGTTGGTCTTTTAAGCACTATAAATTAGTTTACTCCATTTTTTTTGGGAGTCCATAATAATTTATTTATAAAATAAGCAAATGATTAACCTTGATTTATACATTCTTTTCTGCAAACCTAAGTGTGTGTAAATGTAATCAAAACTAATTAAGGTACAGAGCTCTAAATTAAATCTCATATGTTTGAAAAGCTAGAAAATATATATCTTGATTATCTTAGATATGCCTTACTTCTCTTTGCAACTCTTGCTTTAATTTTCACTCTATTTAATCTTGTATTTGCTTCAATTAAGATATCTGAATCACCTGATTTTAAAGAAGTTAAGGGCCCTGCGTGGTCAGAACTAAGATATGAAATACTAGGAATTAAATCTTCAAGTACTGATAAAAAACAAGTTGTTCAATCTAACAATAAACCTGAGGCCATAGAAGGTAATGAAATATTAGACGAAAAATATCTTGAGCTTCTCAATCTAATGCTTTCTATCTTTGGCCCTGAAGGTATGATCAAGTCTTCAGAATTCGAAGAATTCTTTTCTCCTATTTTTTACAGTAATTATTTATCAGATATATCTATTATCCAAAGAACAAATTTTAAGGAAGATCTAACAGTTTTTATTCAAGATCTTATCCAGGACCAAAGAGTAGTAAGATTAGGAGACAAAGATTTAAAAATAAATCTTTTGAAAGATGCCTTAGTTGTTTATAAGTCTAATTTTTTAAAAGAACAATATAAAATTGAAACTGCTAATGACTATATTTTAAGAGAGGCATTAGCAAATAACGAAGAAGGATCTTCACAAATACTATTTTCCTTTTATTCCCTTGGAGCTTTTGTCTTGATTTTAATGTATTTATTAATACTTAAAGTTGAGAAAAATTTAAGAGATATACCTAAAGCGGTAGAATCAATAAAGTAAGATGAATTGTAGATTTATTAACCAATTAGTTTTCATCTGTTTGCTGACCAGCACAACAATTATGTCTGAAATAAGTGAAGAAGAATCATGTGAGTTCTTAGAGCCAGATTACTCTTTACCTAAATTTGCTGAAACTGAAGAAGAGAGAACCCTAAGATTAGAAAAAGAATTATTTCTTGCCCTGAACCAGTTTGATGAATGTTTAGAATCAAGAAATAATTCTTCGCAAGCCTCAGAAGAGGATTCTAGCCAATCTTCCGATAGCCAATCTGAGGAACAAAATGAAACTAAGAGTGATCAAAATGAAAGTATTGAGGTTTCAGAAGAGAGAGATGTTAAGGAAAATACTGGTAATGGTTCACGTCAAAATAATTCTAATAATTTTAAAAATGATGATATTGTAGCTAAACAGTTAAGACAATTAGCTGAAGAAGAAAAAGATCCTGAGCTTAAGAAAAAATATTGGGATAAGTATTATGAATATAAGGGAATTAAAAGAAAAGAGTAAATTATGAAAAGAAATTTTTACCTGTTAAGTTTTATGTTGATATTAGGAGCTTGTGCAACTACGTCAACTGGACCTTCGTATCAAAGCCTTGATCAAAAAGCCAAGAAATCAATAGAAGATGCATTTGTGAACTCAGATCCTTTTGATGTTTCTATAGGTGTCTTTAATCCCGGAATACCTACTAATGCTAGTGATTATGGTGAAGATGGAGTTTGGCCCGAGTTAAGAAGAGCTGAAGCCTTACGTTTTGCTGTTTTATTGCGGGATATAATGACTGAATCTGGATTTTATGGAGCAGTTAGAGTAACTCCGGATTTATCATCAAGTTCTGATCTTTATGTTAAAGCTAAGATACTATCTTCTAATGGAGAAGATATTTCTTTAAAGGTTACGGTAACAGATTCAAGCGGCAGAGCTTGGATTAATAACAAGAAATATTCTTACAGAGTTAAACCTATAACTTTTTCTAATCCCAGAAACAAGAAAGATAATAAGCTTATTGTTGCACCTTACGAACCTTTGTTTAAAAAAATAAATTCTGATATTGAAAAGTACTTATCTAGAAGAGTTAAAGCTAAAGAAGCCGATAAGATAAATGTAATCACTGATTTGAGGTTTGCGCAGAATTTTTCTCCGGAAGCTTTTTCTAGTGTTCTAAAGAAAAGAGGAACAAGCTACTCTCTTAATGGAAAACCTAGTAAAAATGACCCCATGTTAAAAAGAGTAAAGAGTATTCAATATAGAGATCAGATGTTTATTGATACTATGCAAACTCATTATGATGGATTTAATATCGGTATGGATTCTAGCTACAAAATATGGCAAGAACAATCTTTTGCAGAATCCAAGGCGGCTAGAGAAGCAACAAACGCTGCTTTCTGGCAAGGGGTAGCAGGAGCGGTTGTGCTTGTAGCTTCGGCCGCTGCAGCTGCAGACTCTGATTCATATTCAGCAGCAAGAAATACTGCCATAGTAGGCGGTGCAGTTGCTGGTTCTTTGTTTTCTGAAAGTTTTAAGAGTAGTCAAGAAGCTAAAATACATAGAGATAGTCTCAACGAGATAGGTTCTTCAATAGATGGAAGTCTATCACCAAGTGTAATTGAGATGGAAGATACCACAGTTACGTTAACTGGAACGGCAAGCGAACAATCCTTACAATGGAAAGCAATACTTAAGAAGATCTACCTATCTGAAAGTGAGACTACAAAAAAAGTAGAAGTTTTGAATTAAATAAAAGTTTAAGAGACTTTGAAGAAATACCTTATTCTTTGCTTGGCTTTAACCTTGTTAGTTATCTTATGGTTTTCTTCTATGTCTTTTTTGAGTTCTTTTATTCGAACAGATACTAAGAATAGTGTTCCTTTAGAAATAATAGACTGTTCGTCTGCTAATAATATTAGATCCCCAATTTGTATTGAGAAAGAAAAGGCTCTAGAAGCAAAGAGCAAAATCATTTCTTTATTGCAAGAAGTTAAATCAAGCTCATACATTCTAGAAAATAAGACTTATAAAGATGTTATCGAAGCACAAAGAGAAGGAGATAGCTTCTTTGAAGAGCAGTATTTTGGTCAAGCCTCTACAAGTTACTATCTTGCTAAGAGTAGATTAGAAACATTAATTCAAAATTCTAAAATAAAACTCAAAAAATTACTGGAAGAAGGAAGGTTGTCTTTAGATAGTGGAAATTGGGAGCAGTCCTTGATTGATTTTAAATCAGCTTTAGAAATAGATAATCTAAATTTAGAAGCGAAAGAAGGCCTTGAAAGATCTCTTAAGCAAGAAGAAGTAATTGAATTTATAGAAGAAATTGAAATTTTCTTATCTGCTCAACAAATAGATTCTGCTTGGAATATATTATCTGAAGCACTTTTATTAGATAGAAAAAATAAAAGATTACTTATATTGAAAGAAGATATAAATGCCTTATTTAAAGAAAGAGATTTGTTGAATTATATAAACCAAGCTTACAAGTTAATTAATCAGAACAAATACAATGATTCTCTATCGTATTTTAATAAAGCTTTAGCAATTGATCCAAATAACTCTGATGCACTTAAGGGTAAGTTGGAAGCTAGGGAGAAATTAGAGAAGAAACAGATAGAGTTAAAAATATTAACAGCAGAAAAAGAATTTAAAAATGAAGATTTCAAGAAAAGTCTTCAACTTTTTGAAGAAATTTTGGGAAAAAATAAGAATTTAGCTATTGCACAGTTGGGCTACCAACTTTCCAAGAAATATATAATGATTGAACAGAGGCTAGACATGTATTTATCTAAACCTCAAAGACTTCAAAGTCTTGCTGTATTAAATGAAGTTTCGGAGTTCATTAAAGAAATAGAAAACTTACCTTTTGAAGATAGGTTGACGTCTAAGAAGGAGTCTTTAGATCAAATATTTGAGAGTAATTCTATTTGGATTGAAATTACCTTATTTTCTGATAACAAGACAAATTTGAGTATAAAAAATGGAGTTAAGTTAGGAAGATTTAAAGATAAGAAGATTAGAATAAGAAAAGGAAACTACATCTTTATAGGCCAAAGAAAAGGCTATATTACTGTGAGAAAAGAATTAGAGGTAGATGGTCGAATGACGGTCACTTTGATGTGTACGGATAAAGTTTAATAATAAAATGAAGAAAAAAAACAAGTACATTATTTATGCTTTTTTCGTGTTTATATTATCTCTATTATGTCTTTTTTACATTTTTGCTAAAGGCGTAAATATCAATGTTTTTCCTTCCGAAGCATCTTCAGAAGCAGAGATATCTTTAAAGGGAGGAATTAGCTTCTCTTTTAAAAATAGATTTATTGTTCTTCCCGGAGAAAAAACTTTAACTGTTAAGGCTAAGGGTTATTTCCAAGAAGAAAAGAAAATTAACGTATTTTCTAATATGTTAATAGATGTAAATTTAAAAGAATTACCTGGAGAGGTAACATTTAATATTTCGCCTGAGGAAGGTTCCTTCTTGTATATAGACGATAAAAAAATAATTGATGCAGATATTCCTATTTCTCTAAAGGCCGGCCTGCACAGGATTAAGGTTAAGAATCCTAAATATTTAAAATATGAAGATGAAGTATTAGTAAAAGGAAAGGGGATTAACCAAATTAAATCTATAAATTTAGAACCTAACTGGTCAAACGTAATGTTTAGGTCTGTTCAAGAGAAACAAGAAGTGTATATAAATGATGAATTCTTGGGCTTCACACCTCTTAACGAAGAACTTACTGCAGGGACATATAAGATATCTTTTAGAAAGAAAGGTTTTAAAGAAAGCACTTTAGTTAAGCGAATAGATAAAGGTAAGGAAATAGAAATTATTTCAGAACCTTTAGAATTAGTAGGAGCTAATGTTTCTTTTATTTCATTTCCTGGCGATGCAAAGGTTTATGTGGACAATGAATATAGGGGCAATACTCCATTAAATACTGTTCTAGAAGTAAACGAAGATAAAGAAATTAAGGTCAGTAAAGATGGCTTTTTACCTTATAGTGTAAATAGAAGATTCCTTAGTAATACCTCAGAAGAAATAAAATTTAAACTAGATCCTATATATGGGAAAGTTATTTTTAAAGGAGAAGAGGGAGCAGAAGTTTTTTTAAATAAACAAAAGATAGGCGATATACCTCTAACCATCTCGTTGCAAACTATTAAACAAAAGATCTCTATAAAGAAGAAAGGATACAGAACTCAAGTAAAAGAGATTTTTCCAAGCAAAGAAGAAGAGAGCGTTGTTTATGCTAATTTAGTTGATGAAGAGACGGCGAGATATGAAGAATCTCCAAAGTCTTACACTAATAAAGCTGGGATCACTTTGAGACTACTTCTTCCTGGAAAGTTTTCTATGGGCTCAAGCAGAAGTGAGAAAGGCCAAAGAGCTAATGAGATAATAAAACAAGTCTCATTAACAAAACCTTTTTACATTTCTGATCATGAAATAACAAATAATCAATATCTATTATTTTCAAAGAAGGACTCGTTAGGGCGTGACATTCAGGCTAATAATTTACCTGTAACTAATATTTCTTGGCAAGAAGCAGCCTTTTTTTGCAATTGGTTAAGTAAAAATGAAAAATTACAACCCTTTTATATGACTTCAAATGGAAAAGTTACTGGTTTTAATCTGAACTCAGAAGGATATAGGATGCCTACTGAAGCTGAATGGTCTTGGACGGCAAGAAAGTCTACAAAATCGAGAGAATTATTAAAATATCCATGGGGTAAAGAATTTAAAATTGATTGCGAGACTGGTAATTACGGATCAAAATGTGATGGTTACCTTGAATTATCTCCTGTCAGGTCATTTAATTCAAATTCTTTAAGAATCTTCGATTTAGGAGGAAATGTTAGTGAAATGGTAAATGATTTTTATGTACTAGAAGATTTGGGCGATAAAATTTTAACTGATCCCATTGGCAAACAATATGGAAGAACGCATGTTGTTAGAGGCTCTAACTATAAATCTTCAAGTGTTTCAGAACTTCGTTTGACATATAGAGATAGTTCTTCTGGACCTGATGATTTAATAGGCTTTAGAATAGGAAGATGGTTAATAGGAAAAGAATGAGAGCTTTTAAAATATTACTGAGTGTATTATCTATATGTTCAGTTTTTTATTTATTTTCTGAGGATATCCTTAATGATTTTAAAGTAAAGGAAGAAATTAAAGAGGTTACAGAAGTAGATTTCCCAACTAATATTTAATTAACTATGAATAATTTCTTTAAAGATTTAGATTTTCCACCAGATTTCTTGTATCAAATGCTTTCTTTAATCGTTTCTTTTATTTTAATTCATTCGATATATTTACTTTTCATAGAACCAGCAGCTGCCGCTCAAGCTCTCGAGGCAATTAGATTAAATAAAGCCCCTGAAAGAACTTTATCTATTATTCTTAGAGATTTTGAACAAGAAACTTGTTTAATCCTTATGTTTTGGGCCTTATCTATTATTTTTATTAAATGGAAAAGAGTTAGTGAAGATCTTGAAATTATTAGAGAGAATGATTTCTTGTCAAGTGAACAAGAAATTGATGCAAATACTGCTATTCAAATTAAAGAAGAAATAGCTAGCAGAGAGGATTTAGGTATTCTTTCGAAAGTGTATTCAACAGTCCTGTCTAGTTTCTTAAGGAATAAAGCTCTTGATAGCGTCGCTGAAGCTATGAATTATACTTGCGAAAAAGAAGGAGAGAGAATGGAATCAGAACTCTCAATGATAAGGTACTTAATTTGGGCTATTCCCTCTATCGGTTTCATTGGTACTGTAAGGGGAATAGGTGAGGCCTTGTCTCAAGCACATATTGCTGTTGAAGGAAATATAGCTGGAATGACTGCTTCTTTAGGGGTGGCATTTAATTCTACTTTCGTTGCCTTGGTTGTGAGTATTTTCTTAATGTATTTTTTACACCAACTACAATTATCACAAGACCGTTTGGTCCTTGAATTAAACGATAGGTGTAACGACAATCTTTTGCCTAAGCTAAGGCTTTAGAGCTGATAATGAAGAGGTTTTCTAGACGAAATTTTAATCCTCTGAATTTATCTTTCTTAGATATCATGTCCTGTGGATTGGGGGCGGTTATTTTAATATTCCTCATTATTAAGCATGGCGAGTCTGAAGATAGTCTAGATTTAGATAATGCAGTTAGTAATCTAGAATCTGAGAACCAAGAGCTTGAGCTAAAGATAGATTCATTAAAAGCATTAGAGTTAAATATTACAAAACAGAAAGAAATTAACAGTTTAGAGCTTAAGAACACTAATAGTGCAATCAATACAGTTTCTTCCAACACAGAATCAGTCGAAAAGAGGAATAAAGATTTAGAGAAAGAAGTTAGTGAATTAGAGGAATCTATGCCAGACATTATAGAGATTCAGGATGATGGAGAAAGACAATATCTTACCGGATTGAAAGTAGAAGGGGATAATATCCTTTTCTTGTTGGACACTTCAGCAAGTATGTTAGATGAAAAGATTGTCAATATCATTAGACGGTCAGTATTGCTGAATCATGAAGATTCAAAAAAATGGATTCGCGCTAAGGATTCTTTAACTTGGTTAATTTCTAGACTTCCTGAAGGTTCTAGCATGACTATAGTGACCTTTGGAGAAAACGCATTATCTCACACCAATAGAGCATGGATTAAAAGTTCAGATGTTTCTGAAATAAAAAAAGCTCTTAATTCTGCTACTTCCTCCATCCCAAGTGGGGGCACTAACTTAGAAAGGGCATTAATAGAAGCTAAGAAAATATTTCCGTTACCTGACGCTGCTTATATAATCACTGATGGATTGCCTACAAAGGGAGAAAAATCAAAATCTCTGAGGAACTCAACTATACAAAGAGGTTGCTTTAAAGAAAGTCCGACAATTTCATCTGACTGCAGGCACGTTCTATTTCAGCAAGCAAAAGATCAATATTTAGAAGGTAAAAGAATTAAAACTTCTACTATACTTTTACCTCTAGAGGGCGATGTAAGGGCAGCCTCTGATTATTGGAATTTAGCGTTACAATCAAATGGAACTCTGATTAGCCCCGCAAGAGATTGGCCATAATGAAAAAAAGCACAAGAAGAACAACAGATATATTTAGTCTCTCCTTTTTAGATATTATTGCGTGTGGATTTGGTGCAATTGTTCTTTTATTATTGATAGTTAAGACATCTTCCGGTCCTTCAGAACAGGATTCGAAGAACTCTCTATTCTTGCTAATATCTGAATTGTTAGCTACCCAAGAAAATTTAATAGAAAGAAAGGAAGCTATAGAAAACATTGTTACCAATGGACTAAATGATATTTCTAAGATTAAAGAAGTGCAGAATACTCAGCAGAAGATTCTAGAGGAATACAAAAAAGAATTATCCGTTGTATCTGAAATAAATAGAAAAATGGAGGTTGCAAGCCAGAGCCTAACCCAAGAAATGAAGGACATTATTAAGAACAACGATCGAGATGAAGAGGTCGGAGGCATACCAGTAGACAGTGAATATATTATTTTTATTATTGATAATTCTGGAAGTATGCGAATGGCATGGCCTAGAGTAGTAAAAGAGATATCCAACATACTAGATATTTATCCAACCATTAAAGGAATCCAGATTATGAATGATCAAGGAGCATATTTGATTAAAGGGTATGGAGGTAAAGGTAAGTGGATACCGGATAACTCCTCTTCACGGAAAAATGTCTTGGATATGATTAAAACTCAAAGTAATTTAGGTATGTCTTACAGCAACCCCACAAATGGAATTAAAACAGCTTTAAGAAATCATTTTGTAGAAGGCAAAAAAATAAGTATTTATCTTTTAGGAGACGATATAAATACTCCTAATGTACAAAGTACTATCGACCAGATCTCCTCTCTTAACAAAACATCAAATGGAAATAAAAAGGCTCGCATACACGGTATGGTCTTTGCAACCATAGATCATGCTAGAATAATCTCTTATTCAAATTTTGTTAGGAATATAAGTTTACTCAATGAGGGAACCTCATTGTATATTCCTATTTCAGGGCATCTTGGTTGGGTAGATGCCGATCCTGGACATATTTTTGCTACAGACTAAAGAACTAAATTTTTAATTTTTTACTAAACATGAAATCTAGTCTTTCTGTAAACTTAAGAAAATGATTTAATAAGAGAAAATTATGTTTAAAAAAATAC
>Ga0163108_10004249_pt1 | contig 10151 bp, 6 predicted proteins | sample Fk1155metaG_FD_109644 | JGI IMG/M metagenome (GOLD analysis project Ga0163108, IMG submission 109644) | Marine microbial communities from the Central Pacific Ocean - Fk160115 155m metaG | ecosystem: Environmental > Aquatic > Marine > Oceanic > Photic zone | place: The Central Pacific Ocean...
CCGCAGCAGATTGGCCATATGGCGATAGGCCTCCACCGGATTTTCGCCTTCGCACCATTGTGCATAGGAAGGCACGTGCCATTGCGCGTCGTGCTTCATGCTCCACATGCTGGCGACCAGCAGACCCAGCTCTTCCTCGGGCTCGTAAGGGCCCGTCGGGTGGATCGACAACGTGCGCGGATTGGCGAGCCGCGCCACTTTCATGATCCGCGCCGCCAGCGTGGGTCGGAAGTCCTCTTTCTCGCCGGCGAGCACGTCTTCGAATTCCGGCCGCGGCACCGGGCTGATCGTTTCGAAGCTGCGCAGGTGGGCGAAACGCTGGTCGCTGGCCAGGAGGCGGTGCAGCCGCGTGGTGCCCGAACGCATCGGCCCCACGATCACCACCGGGTTCTTCAGCGGCCGCGCGAGAATTTCGGGATGCCGCTTGAACCACATCTGCGCGTACAGCCGGTCGCGCAGCACGTGGTGGAACTGCTTCATGGCGGAAAAATCGCCTGCTGCGTTGAGCCGCGCCTCGTGCTTGATGCTGTCGAGCAGTGCATCGAAGGGGCGTTCGAACCAGCGGTCGCCGAAATCGTCGAGCCCGGTGGCGGCCGCCGCCTGATCCATCAGGAAATGCTTGTCGAGCTGCGCGGGGCCGACCACCCCGAGCCTGCGCCCCCCACGGATCACCCGGTCCGCGACATCGATGAAACGGGTGCGCCGCGGCGGCTGGATCGGCTGGTCGTTCAAGCTGGCTGGCCTTTCAAGCTCTTGGATTTGCCCCTGAACGGTCGAGGCCTAGAGAGGTGCCCGCGAAAGGACAAGGCACCCGCCCGAAGTGTCTGGCCAAGCGCGGAGCGAAAAGGCATAGGCGCGGACCATGCACGACATCGCCTTTATCCGCGCCAACCCCGCCGCATTCGACGCGGCACTTGCCCGCCGCGGGCTGGAACCGCAGGCCGACCGCATCGTCGCACTCGACGCCAAGAAGCGCGAGGCCGCGACCCGGGTCCAGCAGGCGCAGAGCCGCCGCAACGAAGCGTCCAAGGCCATCGGTCAGGCGATGGGCCAGGGCGACAAGGAGAAGGCCGAGGCGCTCAAGGCCGAGGTCGCCGAAATCAAGGCGTCGATGCCCGAATGGGAAGAAGCGGAAAACGCTGCCGGGGAAGAACTGAAGGACCTGCTCGCCATCCTTCCCAATCTGCCTGCAGAGGATGTGCCCGAGGGCGCGGACGAAGCGGACAATGTCGAATTGCACAGCTGGGGCACGAAGCGCGACTTCGCTTTCGCGCCCAAGGAGCATGCCGATATCGGACCCGCGCTGGGCATGGATTTCGAAACCGGCGCCAAGCTGTCGGGCGCGCGCTTCACATTCTTGCGCGGCGATATCGCGAGGATGCATCGCGCGCTGGCGCAGTTCATGCTCGACAAGCAGACCCGAGAAAACGGCTATACTGAATGCAATCCGCCCGTACTGGTTGGCGATGATGCGATGTACGGCACCGACAAGCTGCCGAAGTTCGCCGAGGACAGTTTCCGCACCACCGACGACCGCTGGCTGGTTCCGACCTCCGAAGTCCCGCTGACCTATTCGGTCGCAGGCGACATCCTCGCCGACCTTGCGCAGCCGATCCGGCTCACCGCACACACGCTGTGTTTCCGCTCCGAAGCGGGGTCGGCGGGCCGCGACACGCGCGGCTTTATCCGCCAGCACCAGTTCGAGAAGGTCGAGATGGTCAGCATCTGCCGTCCCGAGGACAGCGAGGCGGAGCATGAACGCATGACCAAATGCGCCGAAGCCATCCTCGAGGCACTGAAGCTGCCCTACCGCCGGATGCTGCTGTGCACGGGTGACATGGGCTTCGGAGCGCGCAAGACCTACGATCTCGAAGTCTGGCTGCCCGGCCAGGGTGCCTATCGCGAGATTTCCTCCTGCTCGAACACGGGCGATTTCCAGGCCCGGCGGATGAATGCGCGTTATCGCCCCGAGGGCAAGAAGAAGACCGCTTTCGTCCATACGCTCAACGGCTCGGGCCTCGCGGTCGGCCGGACGCTGGTGGCGGTGATGGAAAACTACCAGCGGGAAGACGGCAGCATCGCCGTTCCCGAAGCACTCGCCCCCTATATGGGCGGCGTCACCAAACTGGAGCCTGCGGCCTGATGCGTATCCTGCTTACCAATGACGACGGCATCCATGCGCCCGGCCTCAAGGTGCTCGAGGCGATCGCACGCCAATTCTCCGACGACATCTGGATCTGCGCACCCGACGAAGAACAGTCGGGTATGGGGCACGCGCTTACGCTGACGCGCCCCGTGCGTTTGCGCAAGCATGACGAGCGCCGTTTCTCGGTAACGGGCACTCCTACCGACGCGGTGACGATGGGCCTGCGCAAGGTGGTCGACGCCCAGCCCGACGTGATCCTGTCGGGTGTCAATCGCGGGGCGAACCTCGCCGATGACATCACTTATTCGGGCACTGTCTCTGCCGCCATCGAGGGCGCGCTGGCGGGGATTCGCTCGATCGCGCTGAGCCAGGTCTACACCACCGAGACGCGCAACAGCGACAGCGCTTTCGCCACTGCGACCGAATGGGGCGCGCGAGTGCTCGCACCATTGCTCGACACGCCGTTGCCCAAGCGCACGTTGGTCAATGTGAATTTTCCCCCGACCACTCCCGACGCGGTCAAGGGCATTCGCGCGGTGCGACAAGGCTTTCACGACTATTCGCGCGGCACGGTGGTCGAAGGCCGCGACCCGCGCGGGTTCCAATATTACTGGTTCGGGCTGGAGGCGATCGAACACACACTCGACCATGGCACCGACCTCGAAGCGATCGACGAGGGCTATATCTCGGTAACCCCGCTGCAGTTGGACCTGACGCATCACGCTTCGCTGGGTGCGCTGGCCGACCGCTACGCCGATTGATCACCTGCCAAACTATTGACGCTGCGATGTTCCGCGCGCACCAAGACGCCGCATGAGCAGCGACAAACAGCTTGATCGCATCGTCCCGGCATCGAAGGGGCGTACCTATCGCGGCCCGCGCTTTCAGCCGCTTCGTCGCGCGGTCAAGCTGCCGGTGTGGGGCGATCTGAGTATCCGCCTCGGCGCGGCGCTGTTCCTGATTTTCATCGTGATTATGGTCCATTGGTGGGACCGCGAGGGACTGGTCGACAATCTCGACGGGGATGTCAGCTTCCTCGACGTTGTCTATTTCACCATGATTTCGATCACCACGACGGGCTTCGGCGACATTGCCCCGATCTCCGACCGCGCGCGGCTGGTCGAGGCAGTCATCGTGACCCCGATCCGCTTTGCGGTGTTCTTCATTTTCGTAGGCACGGCCTATAATTTCATCATCAAGCGCAGCTGGGAGAAATGGCGGATGGCCCGCATCCAGGAACAGCTATCGGACCACATCGTGGTGCTGGGCTACGGCATCTCCGGCTCCGAGGCGGTCGACGAACTGATCGAACGCGGGACGGATCCGAGTTGCATCGTGGTCATCGACCCAAGCGAGGAACGGCTGCACGAGGCCGAAGCGCTCGGCTGCAACGTCATGGCCGCCGATGCCACGCGCGACCAGACGCTCAAGGCGGTGCGGATAGCGCAGGCGCAGAACGTGCTGGTGTCGGCCGGGCGCGACGATACCACCATCCTGATCACGCTGACGGTGCGCGCGCTTGCGCCGCACGTCCCGATCAGCGCGGTGGTTCGCGCCGATGACAACGAATCGCTCGCACGGCAGGCGGGGGCAAACAACGTCATCAACCCGGTTCGCTTTACCGGATTGTTGCTGGCCGGCAGCGCCAAGGGCGAACATATCGCCGATTATCTCGCCGACCTCGCCAGCGTCTCGGGTCGCGTCCAGCTGGTCGAGCGCGAGGTCACCGCCGAGGAATGCGGCAAGGCGATCGGCGAACTGACCACGGGTGGGCGCGGCTTGCGGGTCTATCGCAACGGCAGGGCGCTGGGTTTCTGGGAGGCCGAGTGCCAGAAGCTGCAGACCGGTGATATCGTCGTCGAGATCGTCCCGACTACCAATGGCGAAACCAAGGGCGACGGGCACGACCGCGACGATCTGGAAAAGAGCTGATTCCTCAGCGGAACAGCAGGAACACCCCGCCCATCGCGGCCATGCCGACGATGAAATGGCCCGCATCGATAAGGAAGTGCGCGAGTTTCTTGCGCAGGAACAGGTAGTTGATTCCTATCGCGGGCACCATGATAGTGGCGCCGAAGCCGACCGCCATCATCATTACGGCGCGATCGCTTGCGCCGCTGCGCACGATGCCGTGCCACAGTGTCAGCGCAATCACGATTTCGGCGAGGAACGTCAGCCCGAAGATGAGCGCCATATTGCCGCCCTGGATGGCCTCGTCGCTCAAACCCGCGGCCTTCTGCCACGCCTTCGCGAACAGCACGCCATACCAGATCGCGCCGACCAGAAAGAAGGCCAGCGCCCCCAGCAGTACTGCCAACCAGTTGATTTCCGCCATAACCGATCCTCCCCGTTTGCTTGATGCGCAGGAAGCTAGCGCAAACCGCGTCAACCGTGTAGGGGCGCGCGCAATCATGACCACCACCAGCACTGCAATCCCCGACCAGAAGAAGATCGGCATGGTATCCCTCGGCTGCCCCAAGGCCCTGGTCGACAGCGAGCGCATCCTCACGCGCCTGCGCGCCGACGGCTATGCGATGAGTCCCGATTACGCGGGGGCCGACGTGGTGCTGGTCAACACTTGCGGTTTCCTCGATTCCGCCAAGGAAGAGAGCCTTCAGGCAATCGGCGAGGCAATTGCGGAAAACGGCCGGGTGATCGTTACCGGATGCATGGGCGATGAGGCCGATGCGATCCGCGCCGCGCATCCGCAGGTGCTCGCGGTCACCGGCGCGCATCAGTACGAGCAGGTCGTCGAAGCGGTCCACACGCATGCCCCGCCCAGCCAGGGCCCCTTCATAGACCTGATTCCCCAGCCTGACGTCAAGCTGACCCCGCGGCATTACAGCTATCTGAAAATCTCCGAGGGCTGCAACCATTCCTGCGCGTTCTGCATCATTCCCGACCTGCGCGGAAAGCTGGCCAGCCGGCGGATCGACGCGGTGCTGCGCGAAGCCGAGAAACTGGTCGCCGCCGGGACCAGGGAGCTGCTGGTCATCAGCCAGGACACCAGCGCCTACGGCGTCGATACGCGGCACGAGGAGCGTATGTGGAAGGGCGAACCCGTCCGCGCCCATATGACCGACCTCGCCCGCGAACTGGGCCAGCTCGATATCGGTAATGGCACGCCGCCCTGGGTGCGGCTGCACTATGTCTATCCTTACCCGCACGTAGACGCGGTCATCCCGCTGATGGCCGAAAGCTTGCTGACTCCCTATCTCGACATCCCCTTCCAGCACGCCAGCCCTAAGGTGCTTCGCGCGATGAAGCGCCCGGCAAACGAAGCCAAGGTGCTCGAACGGCTGAAGGGCTGGCGCGAAATCTGTCCCGAGATTGCGATCCGCTCCAGCTTCGTTGTCGGCTTTCCCGGCGAGACCGAGGACGACTTCCGTTACCTGCTCGACTGGCTCGAGGAAGCGCAGCTCGATCGCGTCGGCGCTTTCCGCTTCGAACCGGTCGAGGGCGCGCAGGCCAATGCCCTGCCCGACCCGGTTCCCGAGGCGATCAAGGAAGAACGCTTTGCGCGCGTGATGGAAGTGACGGAGCGCATCAGCGCCGCGAAACTGGCAGCCAAGGTCGGCAAGACCATTCCGGTCATCATCGACGAGATCGGCGAACCTGACGAAGATGGCGATATCGGCGCTACCGGCCGCAGCCAGGCCGATGCTCCGGAAATCGATGGTGCGGTGTACCTGCGCAATGTCCCTCAAACGCTCGCCCAGGGGGATATCGTAACTGTCTCAATTGAGGACAGTGATGTGCACGACCTGTTCGGTGCGGTAGCCTGATACAATGTCTATGCCCGGTTAACCATCGGTGATCACCGTGGCGGGTGTGATCTATACCTCTCATTTCGAACGATAAAGTCGCCGGCGCAGCGTGCGAAGGCGCGGAAAAGCCCGGTTTCGCTTCACGCCAATTCCTAAACCGGAATTTACCTTCGTATCCCGCACCCCGTTTGGGTTACGCAGCTACCGCGCCCGAACCATCAAAACTTTCTTAAACTTAAGAGCGTCATAAGGGCGCTCGATGGGTGCCCAAAGTCTCTCGAAGCTGGCCCGGCCAATGCTTTTGCGCGCACGTTCGCTGTTCCGCGGACGCCTGCTCGAGCGCTTGCGCCATGTCGTTTGGGCGGGCCTGCTTACGCTGGGTCTCTACTCGGTGATGTTGCTCCAGCCGCTCGAAGACTTCCTGCGGCTCTTCGAATCGCGCGTCGCGGATCGCTCGCCCTCAGGCGAAGTCGTATTCGTTACATCGGACGAAGCCCTCAACGATCCGCGCACTCCGGAGAACCGGATCGAACTTGCCAAGGCTCTGGACGAATTGGACCGGCAAGGTGTCGGCAAGGTCTTTCTCGACATTCCCTTCAATGCGTCGGGCGATGCCGCGGCAGATGAGACACTTGCGCGGGCCATTGCGGATCTCGGGCCGCGCCTGACATTGGTGGACCGGTTCGTCGAAGGCACGGGCGGTGAGCGCCTCTGGCGGTCGACGTCGCCCACCATTGGGGGGTCGACTACCCGCGTCGTATCGGATGAAACCGACCGAAACTGGCTCGAATTCGCTTGGGAACTGGCATACGGCTACGAAGTGGATGGTCGCTGGTATCGTTCTTTCGGTGCCGCAATCGCAGGTGTCGAAGGGAAACCTGGGAGCAGGTTCCCGGTCGATTATGGATTCAGTTATGATCAGATACCGCTAGGATCGGTTGCCGCCTTTGCAACCTTGGACCAAACAGCATCGAGCATTCCGGTAGAGGTTACCGGGAAGACGGTAGTCATCGGACATACGAACCAGGTCCAGGCTTCCATACAGAAAATTCCAGGCAAGTTTGGTGCTCCGGCCAGCTATATCGACATTTACGCAGGAGAAACTCTGAAGGCTGGCAATACCCGCTGGATGAAGGGCGTCACCACGCTTTCGATTTTCGCTGTTGCGCTCTTACTAGCGATCCTCCTCAGCTCATCACGTCATCAGCGGTGGGCAGCTTACGGCGCTCTTGTTATCGCCTGTCCCATTCTCACCATTGGGGCGGCCAAGATCGGCGCGCGGGTAGAGCTGTCCTACGCGATGGCGCTCTTGCTGATCTATGCAGCTTTCCGATCGCGCATGCGGTGGAAGCGCCGCGTCGAAATGGTCAATCTGGAAACCGGTCTGCCGAAGCTGCGCGCGCTAGAAGCCAGGCTGCTGCGCGATGCGGTAGGCAATGGCCACATCGTCATCACCAAGATCCAGAATTACGAGCGCGTACTCAAGACCCTTCGCGCCGACGACAAGGGCAGCTATGTACTCAAGCTGGTCGACCGGTTGCGCGCCGCCGACCCCAATCTCGCTGTCTATAGCGACGGGCATCATCTCGGCTGGCACACTGCGAGCGACGACACCGACGCGGTTGTCGAACATCTCGAAGGCCTGCGCGCCATTTTTGCAGCCCCCGTCCAAGTGGGCGGGTTTTCGGTGGACGTCGGCATTACGTTCGGTGTGGCTGCCATCGAAGGCGACCCCTCCGCACGTTTGGCTGCCGCGGTAGCGGCTGCGGAAGAAACCTCCGAGGCGCATAACCCGATCGCGATCGCGGAAACAGGTTCCGAGACTGATTTGCTGTGGGACATCTCGCTCCGCGCGCGGATCGATGAGGCGATGGAAGCAGGCGAAATTTACTGCGTCTACCAGCCCAAGATCGACCTGCTCACCAATTCGGTCGCCGGCGTCGAAGCCCTGGTGCGCTGGCATGATCCCGCGCGCGGCTTCATCTCGCCGATGCACTTCATCCAGCAGTGCGAAAAAGCCGGACGGATGGAGCATTTGACCCGCTATGTATTGCAGAGCGCCTGTTCGGCCGGGCAGCTACTGCACTTCCGCGGGCACCAGATCACCATGTCGGTGAATATCTCCGCGACGCTGCTCGGGGACATGCGCGTTGTCGGCCTGGTCCGAAACGTGTTGCAGGCGACCCGTTTCGATCCGGAATATCTCACTCTCGAGATCACCGAGACTGCGCGCATTTCCGATCATACCGTGGCGGCCAGCATTCTCGAAGAACTGCGCTCGATCGGCGTTCGCATTGCAATGGACGACTTCGGCGTGGGCGCAGCGAGCTACGAGACCTTTTACGAGCTGCCCTTCGACGAGATCAAAATCGATCGCTTGTTCGTTGCCAATATCGCTCGTGACCCCAAGGCTCGCGCAATCGTGGCCAGTATCGCTTCAATGGGTCGCGAAGCGCGAATCACTGTCGTGGCCGAGGGCCTGGAAAACCCGCACGACATCCCGCTTTTGGAAGAAGCGGGATGTCAACAGGTCCAGGGATTTGCTTTTTCTCGTCCCCTGTCACTTTCCAATTTGCTTGAATATCAGGAGGTTGTGCCCGGACAGTCCTTATCAAACATGGTTTAGGCTTTACAAACAGATATGGTTAATGGCATTTAACTCTTGAGCAATCAGGAGGTATGACCATGTGGAGTTTCTGGGACTGGCTCTTTCCGGGCTGAATTTGGCCCAAAGCCAATAACGAAAGGGCTCCTTCACCGGGGCCCTTTTTCGTATCCGCTGCCTGTGTCTCTGATCACTGCGCGCTTTGCTGAAACGAAGCCTCTTCGAGAGCTTTTGGTTCGCGTGTTCATGCCCGCAAACTCCACTGCCCTTCCCCCAGAACCGTTAAGCACGCTTCGCATCGGTTCGCTCGCTCGCGTCTTGAGAGAATAGGAATGCAGCCGGGTGGAATGTCGCTGCACACGCTGTTAACCGCTGCGTGAGGAGTGACCCGAATGATCGCCTGGCTACGCGAATGAATGTTACTGCAGACCGGCTGTTGCTGTTCGGCGCCACGGGTGATCTCGCGCAGCGCATGCTCTTGCCGTCGCTGTGCGCGCTCGATGCCGAAGGCCTGCTCGAACCCGACCTGAAGATCGTAGGCACCGCTCGTTCGGAAATGTCCACGCGCGAGTTTCGCGATTTCGCACGGCAGGCGCTCGAGAAATACCTGTCCGATCATCGCCGTGGCGGGGTCGCCGATTTCCTCAACCGCCTGAGCTACGTGGCGGTCGATGCGACCACCCGCGAAGGCTATGATGATCTCGCGCGCGAAGTCGGCACCTACGACAAGGGGTTGGCGATCTTCCTCTCCACCGCGCCGAGCCTGTTCGAGCCGACGATCGATGGCCTGGTCCATGCCGGTCTTACGAAAGGCAATGTCCGGATCGGGCTGGAAAAGCCGCTCGGTACCGATCTGGCATCGAGCAAGGAAATCAACGACGCGGTTGCCAAGGCCTTCAGCGAAGACCGCATTTTCCGCATCGATCATTATCTGGGCAAGGAAACCGTCCAGAACCTGCTGGCGCTTCGGTTCGCCAACCTGCTGTTCGAACCGGTCTGGAACGCGACTTATATCGACCACGTGCAGATTACCGTGGCCGAGACGGTGGGGCTGGAATCGCGGGTCGCCTATTACGACGACAGCGGCGCGCTGCGCGACATGGTCCAGAACCACATGCTGCAATTGCTCGCGCTGGTGGCGATGGAGCCCCCGACCAGCTTCGATGCCACTGCGGTGCGTGACGAGAAGGTAAAGGTTCTGCGCGCCTTGCGGCATATCGGGCGCGACGAAACGGTGACCGGGCAATATCGCGCCGGTGCCGTCGAGGGCGCTGTTGTACCCGGCTATGACGAAGAGCTGGGCAAGGAGAGCGATACCGAGACTTTCGTTGCGCTGAAGGCGCATGTCGACAATTGGCGCTGGAAGGGCGTGCCCTTCTACATGCGCACCGGCAAGCGCCTGCCCGAACGGGTTACCGAAATCGTGATCCAGTTCCGGTGCATTCCGCATTCCATCTTCGAGGGACGCGGAGCCACCACCCGCCCCAACCGGCTCGTGATCGGCATCCAGCCGGAAGAGAACGTGCAGATGTCGATGATGGCAAAGGTCCCCGGCCTCGATCGCGACGGCATCCGTTTGCGGCAGGTTCCGCTCGATATCGCCATGCCCGATGCCTTTTCGGGCACGGTCCGC
>Ga0163108_10004250_pt1 | contig 10151 bp, 8 predicted proteins | sample Fk1155metaG_FD_109644 | JGI IMG/M metagenome (GOLD analysis project Ga0163108, IMG submission 109644) | Marine microbial communities from the Central Pacific Ocean - Fk160115 155m metaG | ecosystem: Environmental > Aquatic > Marine > Oceanic > Photic zone | place: The Central Pacific Ocean...
GCTAGTTAATTTGGCCGTTTCTTGGCACACATCTTTCAAGACGGCAATGTTTAGTTGTTGTTTTGTTGCGGCCAAGAGCAACGAACCAACAGCGCCAACACCGGCCGCCTCTGTGATGGTTGCAATACCAAAAATAATTGAGCCCAAAACCGAGACCATTAAAAATAGAGGAGGAATTAACACCCAGAGTAAGCTTACCAATGATTTTTGCTCATCATCATTAACAACCTCAGCGGGAGGCATTGATTCTGGTTTTAAAAAGGAGATAAACACAAGGTACAACATATAAAGCAAGACTAAGATCAAGCCAGGGATGATCGCCCCAACAAACAAATCTCCTACAGAAACCGTTTCAGGCGAGTAAATACCTTGTTGCAGTTGAGCTTGCTGAAACGAAGAAGATAAAACATCACCCAATAAAACTAAAACAATAGAAGGGGGGATTATTTGACCAAGAGTTCCTGAGGCAGCAATTACACCGGTGGCTATTTCCGGTTTGTACCCCCGTTTTAACATTGTTGGCAAGGACAAAAGACCCATGGTTACAACAGTTGCACCAACAATACCTGTGCTAGCAGCCAGCAACATTCCAACCAGAATCACAGCTAAACCCAACCCGCCCCTGTAAGTTCCAAATAAGGAGCTTAGCGTTTCTAAAAGGTCGTCTGCTAACTTTGATTTTTCCAGAGTAATACCCATGAAAACGAACAACGGAACTGCAATTAATGTTTCGTTGGTCATAATTCCAAAGAGCCTGCTCGGCAAGGCATTGAGATAACCAGACTCGAAATTTCCGGTGAGCAAGCCGATACCCGCAAACAGCAGGGCAACTCCGGCTAAGGTAAAAGCGACTGGGAAGCCAATCAGTAGGAATAAAATCACAGTAAAGAAAAGAATGACCGCTTCAATCATTGTCAGCTCCACCCAAAGAGTTGAAGACAATAAATAACCCCTGTATAAAAAGCAGTATCCCCGTTAGTGGGATGGCCGTCTTTAACATGGGCACGAAGGGGTAGGCTAAGCCGCCGGCATCTTTTGACGCCTCTTTTATTGCCCAAGAGGTTTCAACATAATCCAATGAACCTAAGACCAAAAAGAGGGAGACCGGACACAAACAAAACAAGCTTCCAAAAAGATTAACTCGACGCTGGGCATTCTTAGACCAACGCCGATAAAACACATCAACACGAACATGAGCGTCTTCGCTTAAGGTGTAGGCTGCTACCAACAAAAAGACCATGGCGTGCATCCAGGTCACCAGCTCTTGAAGCCAGATCCAACCAATAGAAAACACATACCTGAGGACCACAACCCCAAAGACGGTGACAACCATAAGCAAGACCAACCAGGACACAAGTTTGCCCAATGAAATATTAATTTTATTGAAGCCCGATACAACCTGTTTGATAACAGACATAGAAGACTAGTCTTGCCAAAAAGCTGGTGTGAATAAAACTAGCAAGGCAAAAATCTCAAGCCTCCCTAGTACCATCGCAGAGATGCAAACCCATTTAGGAAGCGATCCAAGATCAGCGTAGTTTACAAAAACATCACCAAGCCCTGGCCCCAGATTATTTAATGAGGCAGCCACTGCTGAAAACGCAGTTAGTTCATTTAAGCCACACGCTAACATAATTAAAGTGAATACAACCAAAATACCAATATAGGCAGACATAAAGCCCCAAACAGAGTCCACAATTCTCTGGTCAACCCCTTTTTGATTAATCTTTACGACAATTTCAGCACTCGGATGGATCAGGCGTTTTGCCTCTCTTAAGCCCTGCTTAAATAATATCAAGCAACGAGCAACCTTTAGCCCGCCACCCGTAGAACCGACAGAGCCCCCGACAAAACTTAGCAGTAACAACAAGAAAGGAATAAAAATCGGCCACACTCTATAACCCGATGAAGTGTAGCCAGTGGTTGTACCAATCGAGACCACTTGAAAGAACATTTGAGAAAAAGACACCTCGCCAAAACTCTCTGAAGAGTTTGTCATTAGAGCCAGCCCTGAAATTATAACCACGGATAGCAGCAAACCAAGGTAAGCCTTAAACTCAGAATCTTTTATGTATGTATAGAGAGACTTGCTTTTCCAAGCAAAGAAGTGCAATGAAAAGTTAACACCTGCCAACAACATAAAAACACTTGAGACCCAATAGATCATAGTAGAGCCTTCAAAAAAACCAAAACTGGCATCATGAGTTGAAAACCCACCAATCGCAACAGTTGTCATTGCGTGGCACACAGCATCAAAAAGCGTCATGCCTCCAACAAAATAACCCAAAGAACACAACACCGTCAGGAGTATATAGATGTAAACCAAAGATCTGGCAGTTTCTTTCTGTCTTGGTGTAAATTTAGACTCTCTCACTGAAGACGCAGATTCTGCCCTATACAAATGCATACCCCCAACCCCAAGGAGAGGGAGGATGGCAACCGCCAATACAATTATACCCAAGCCTCCAATCCACTGAAGCTGAGCCCTATAATACAGCAAGCCCATAGGAAGCGAATCAAGGTTTGTTAAAACCGTTGCCCCTGTGGTTGTTAAGCCTGAGACAGACTCAAAGATTGCATCTGTAATACTTAAACTGCTTTCAGGCAACATCAAAAACGGTATAGAGCCAAACAGAGCCAGTATTAGCCAAAAAGTTGCAACAATAATAAAACCTTCTTTGAGCCTGATTTCAGAATTAACCTTTCTGCTAGGAACCCAGAGAGCTAAGCCACCAATAAGTGTAAATGTAAACGACGCTAAAAAAGAGGAGGCGGTATATGTGTCGTTAAATATACCAGCAACAATAAAAGGCGCTATCATTGAAAAACTAAAGACCACCAGTAACAACCCCAAGGTTTTTTGAACTGATTTTAGATTATTTAAGGTCATGGGTTTATAAAAGCAAAGTAATGCTTAATTGGGCTTAGTCAAAGATTGTTTCTATTTCTGTAATGGTATCTCTATTATCTATAAAAACAACAACATGATCATCCTGCTCAACAACAGTCGTATGGTGCACTGTTTTGATTTCCCCTTCGTTTGAAACGATGGCCGTGATAAATGCCCCTAAGGGGAGGGCTATTTCTTCAACACTTTTACCAACAACTTGAGAATCTTCATGTGCATGAGCTATTGCTTCCAAAGCTTCTGCATTACCCCGCTTTAAACTATGCACCTTTACCACATCACCTTTTCTGACATGAGAGAGTAAGGCGCTAATGGTAATTTGTTTGGCTGAAATTGCTATGTCAATACTGTCTGTTTCCATTAATCCAGAAAAAGAATCTTTATTGATTAGAGCCATAACTTTCTTGCTGCCCATTTTTTTTGCCACCATTGCTGAGAGAATATTGGCCTCTTCAGAGTTGGTGGTGGCTACAAACACATCATTATTTTCAATGTTTTCCTCTTTAAGTAGCGCATCGTCTGACGAGTCTCCTTTTAAAACAATTGCTGTGTCTAGTTTTTCAGCCAATACTTTTGCTCTCGCGGTAGACTTTTCAATTATTTTAACGCTGTTGTTTCCTTCCAGTTTGCTTGCTAGTTTTAAACCAATTCTGCCGCCACCTGCTATGACAATGTTTGTTGCCTTTTCTTGGTCTTGGTTAAACTCCGTGATCATATGGTCAATGTCTTCTGGTGCAGCAATAAAATAAACCTCATCATCCGCTTTTATTACTGTCTCTCCTTCCGGAGCAATCATTTCACCGTCTCTATAAATTGCGGCAATTCTAACTTTTTCATTGCCTAAGTGGTCGTGCAAAGAGCTTATCGGGTTGTCGACAAGGAAACCCTGTGGTTTTGTTTTTACTCCAACCATCCTTATTTTACCATCAGCAAAGTCTAAGACCTGAAACGCACCCGGATGATCAATTACTTCAATAATATAATTTGTAATAAGATCTTCAGGGCTGATTGTAAAATCAACCTCAAGCCCATTATTTGAGAACAGCTCAGGCCTTTCGGTGTATTCGGAAGCTCTGATCCTAGCTATTTTTGTTTGTGTGTTAAAAAGGTTTGACGCAATTTGACAAGCAACTATATTAACTTCATCACTGCTGGTAACAGCTATCAAAATATCGGCACTCTCGGCACCAGCTTTTTCTAGCGTTTCTGGATGAGATGCGTTGCCTTCTATAACCCTAAGATCTGCTATACCCGAAAGCTTTTCTAGCCTGTCTGGATCAATATCAACAACGGTTACCTCGTCGTCTTCTTTGTTGGCAAGCTGGGTTGCTGTAGATGAACCCACTTGACCTGCACCTAGTATTAAAATATTCATGCTTCTTTCGGTTTATTTTACATGAATTTCAGGTTTGCATAACTTAAAACAACCCACTTTGTCCCTTCAGTTTCAAAGTTAATTTGGACTCTCGTGTTATCCCCGTCACCCTCAATTGCAATAACCACACCTTCACCAAAAACCGGGTGTGCGATCCTTTGGCCCAAGAGTGTTTCAGCCTTGCTTTTTTTAGGCTTGTTGCTGTATTTGTTTTTTGAACTAGAAACAACCCCTTGGTTAGATACCTCATCAATTAGTTTTTCAGGAATTTCAAAAAGAAACCTGGAGGGCTGGCTATAATTGGTGCTCCCATGTACCAACCTTTGGTTTGCATAAGAAATATAGAGCTCTTTCATCGATCGGGTAATCGCAACATAACAAAGGCGCCTCTCTTCTTCTAGACCACCTGGATCCATCTGGGAGCGCTGATGCGGAAACAAGCCGTCCTCCATCCCAACAATAAAAACTAACGGGAACTCCAAACCTTTTGCTGAATGCATAGTCATTAATTGAACACTGTCTTGCCACTCACTAGCTTGGTTCTCACCTGATTCTAGAGCTGCATGAGATAGGAAAGACTCAAGAGGGGTTATTTCATCCTCATCTAACAAAGGCCTGTAACCATGGGCGGCATTAATTAGTTCCATAATATTGTCTATTTTTGTAGCCGCCTGTTCAGTTTTTTTCTTCTCGAGAAACTGGATAAGCTTTGATTCTTTGATGGCTATCTCAAATTGCTCCTTTAAGGGTTTGTTTGCCAATTGTTTTTCTATGCTTTGAATTTGAGCCAAAAAACCACCAACAGCATTTTTAGCTCTTCCGCTAATCTTTGAGTTTTTAACAAGCTCTGATGAGGCAACATAGAGGGACAGATTTTCGGTTTGTGCTAATGACCTAACCTGGCTTAGCGTTTTTGAGCCAAAACCTTTTGGCGGCATGTTTGACGCTCGCTCAAAAGCCAAATCATCGTTCGGGTTAATAGAGAGCCTTAAATAGGCAAGCACGTCCTTTACTTCAGCCCGATCAAAAAATCTAAACCCCCCATAAACCCGGAAGGGAATAGCATGCTGTAATAGAGCCTCCTCAATAACCCTTGACTGAGCGTTTGACCGATAAAGAATAGCGACATCCTTTAACGGGTGTTTTTTTGACTGAATGGTATCAACTATATTGCGCGCTTCCTCATACTCATCGTAATTAGCAACCAATTTAATTTGAGGGCCGCTTTCTTCGGATGTCCATAAAGTTTTTTCTAAGCGCTCATTGTTATTCGATATTACTGCGTTTGCGGCATCCAAAATGGTTTTGGTGGAACGATAATTTTGCTCCATTTTAATAACCCTTACAGCATCATATTCTTTTTGAAAACGAGACATATTCGCACTGTTTGCTCCTCTCCATTTATAGATTGACTGATCATCATCCCCAACCACAAAAGCAAAACCAGTTTTGCCTGTTAGTAAACGCACCATTTGATATTGGATTTCATTGGTGTCTTGGAATTCATCAACAAGAATATTGCTAAATCTTTTTTGGTAATGCTCAAGAAGAGCGGGCGTTGTTTTTAAGGTTTCGTAACAGCGTAGCAGCAACTCTCCAAAGTCTACCAGGTTGCTCTGCTGACACTTTTTTTCATAGTCTTTGTAGAGCTGAATAAATTCTCTTTTTTTAAGGTTGTCCTTAATGTTTTCTGCTCTTAGTCCCAGATCCTTTTGTGTGTTGATAAACCACTGGACCTCTTTTGGTGGATAATAGGACTCATCTAAACCCTGGTCCTTTATCATTCTTTTGATCTGGCGATGCTGATCATCTGAATCGAGAACCTGAAAACCTTGATCTAGGCCAGCGTCTTTCCAGTGCAGCCGAAGAAATTTATGAGCTAAGCCATGAAAGGTTCCAACCCACATCCCCCTTGTGTCAAGGCCAAGCATTTCTCCAATCCGTTCTCGCATTTCATTTGCAGCCTTGTTGGTGAAGGTCACCGCGAATACATTTAACGGCGAGGTTTTGTCAACACTTACCAGCCAAGCAATCCTGTGAACCAACACCCGCGTCTTGCCGCTGCCAGCGCCAGCTAAGACCATAACTGAGTTTTTTCCACTCGTTACAGCCTCTCTTTGTGGCTCGTTTAATTGGCCTAGAATATTTTCTGTTTCCATCGAGCTTTATTGTAACTTTATCTGAATTTGATTGCGTACATCAGGTTTACAAACGCCAACAATAAAACAGCAGCAAAAGCATTGTGCGCAGTTGCCAAGACTAAAGCGATGCCTGACCAAACCATCGCAACACCTACAATCAATTGGGCGAATAAAGCCAGCGCCAAAAACTTTGCTGCGAAACTGATCTTTTCTGATTGGTGTTTGATGTATTTAAGGACAATCAAACCCAAACCAAGCGTTAGAACAAGGGCTCCAAGACGATGCATAAAATGTATCGCCGTTCTTGCTGGAGGTGTAAGCAGACCCCCTTCGTAATTTTGCCCAAATGATTGCCACTTTAAAAAGCCCTCTTTCATGTCCATGTTGGAAGGCCAAACCTCTCCATAACAAAAAGGAAGGTCAGGACAACCAAGGGCCGCATAATTGGTGCTTGTCCAGCCACCTAAAATAATTTGTGCGATAAGGAAAATTAAGCCTATGAAAACAATAGGGGTAATCTTTGATGATACTTGCTCGCCTGTATTGTGGTGTTTTAGGTAAACAAACAACAAAGACAAAGTGGTTAGACCGCCAATTAAATGTGAGAGAACCACAAAAGGGTGAACTTTCAGCGTAACGGTCCACATACCTAACAACCCTTGGAAGACAACCAATAAAAACAAACCAAGAGAGAGCCTTAAGGAAAAATTATCAGCCCAAGGTTTTTTGTTTTTCTTAAAGAATTCCAATAAAAACAATACCAATATGAGCAACCCTAAAAGACTGGCAATATAGCGATGCAGCATTTCTCTCCAAGCTTTCCCTGATTCGACAGCTTGGTCAGGGAATAACACCGCAGCTTTTGATAACTCGTCACTGGTTTCTGGAACAGTTAAAAACCCATAACAACCAGGCCAATCAGGACAGCCCAAACCAGCATCTGTTAAACGGACATAGGCGCCAAACACAATGACACAAAACGCCAAAAGCGTTGTAAAGGCGATAATCGATTTGGTTTTAGGCACGAGATTTTAAGGCAGAGTTCTAGGACCCTGTTAATGACATGAACAAATCCCTAATGTAGTAGATGAAAGCGCCATCAACAGCGAGAATTCCAACCAAGGCAAGTAAAAAAAGAGGCGGTAACGTGATGGCATATAAAAACGCCATTCGTTCCCACGCCATATGCATGAAAACACCAACCACCAAGCCTGCCTTAAGAAAAGCAAACACAGTAACTAAAAACCATCTCAAATAACCTTGCACTTCCATAAAGTCAACCATGTATGAAAAGGCGCTAAGCACGAAGAGTAAAATCCAAACGCTTATATATAGGCTAAATGGATGCTCTGTTTCCACAGCATCACCAGGATAAAAACTCGGGTGTTTAAAATGTTCTTCTTGTTCGCTCATAATGTTTTTCTACCAAAGATAAAAGAATGCAAAAATAAATATCCATACCAAATCGACAAAGTGCCAATACAAACCTGCAACCTCAACTATTTGATAATCATCAAGTCGATCATAACGGCCTTCAAAAACTCGTTTTGCAATAATGCTTAGATACACAACCCCGATCGAAACATGAAGCCCGTGAAAACCAGTAATCATAAAAAAGAAACCACCAAACTGATGGGCGCCAAATTCATTACCCCAAGGCCTAATGCCTTCTTCAAAAATTAATTTACTCCACTCAAACATTTGCATGCCTACAAAGGCAAGTCCACCAAGCGCTGTTAGTAATATCAATACCCCAGTTTTTACCCGCTGTTTCTTATAACCAGAAGTCACCGCCATCGCCATAGTTCCGCTGCTACTGATCAGAATAAACGTCATAATCGCAATAAGCAGCAAAGGTATATCAGCTCCACCAACATGAAGGGCAAAGACCTGACTTGTGTTAGGCCAAGGCACCGTTGTGGTTAGTCTTACAGCCATATAAGCAGAAAGAAAGGAACCAAAAATGAAGGTATCGCTCACAAGGAAAATCCACATCATCGCCTTGCTCCAACGCACCTTAAAGGTTTGAACATCAGACGACCAGTCAGCCACTAACCCCTTTAAGTTATCGGGGACTGAGTCTTCGTAAGAAACGTGTTGATTTGATGACATAAAACCTCTCTATGTGGTTAAAAGCAGCATGAATAATAAGGCCCAAACCAAAAGCATATAATGCCAATAGCTTCCCAAAAGCCCTATTGATTCAGGCCGGAGTATCGATTGATCTTGCTTAAATGTTTTTAAAGTGACAAAAAGCCAAGCCGCCACTCCTCCTAAAACATGCATCGCATGGAGCGCCGTAATTAAATAAAAGAAGGTGTTAGCCGGGTTTATTGTTAAAAAATAACCCGAAGAAGTTAGTTCTTGCCAAGCCCAAGTTTGTCCAGTGACAAAGGTGACAGCAAACAACCCGCCGATTATCAGCCCTACTTTAATTGTTTGAACACTGGATCTTTTGGCCCCACTCTTCGCCCAAGCCATTCCAACGCTTGCTAAAACTAAAGAACAGGTGTTAACCCAAAGCAGAGAGGGGATTGGAACTGGGTTCCAGTCTTCAAAATTCATTCGGAACAAATATGCGTTAGTAATAAACAAAAAAAGAATCGATATGACGGTCATCAGCGTGTAAACAAAAACCTGTCCGTGAGTTAAACCCATAAAACGTTCTTCATTGTTCGTTATGTTTGTCATTGCCAACTAGGTAATTTGCTCGTCAGGAACATTTTGAGGCACAAAATCAGCCGTGGCACCCGGCAGACCATAATCATAAGGCCATCGATAAACCACCGGTAATTTTTCTCCCCAGTTACCGTGTCCTGGAGGAGACTCTAGAGCTTGCCATTCTAATGTACAAGCACCCCAAGGATTAGGCCCTGCCTCTTTGCCTCTATAAAGACTAACGACAAAGTTATACAAAAGAATAAACTGCGAGGCTCCGACTATGAGCGCACAGATGGTTATAAATTGATTGAGGTCATTTACTGATTGAGGAATAAAATCATATTGGTCGTTAGAATAATATCGCCTTGGAACACCTAGAAATCCAATATAGTGCATGGGGAAATAAACTAGATAGGTGCCGACAAAGGTAATCCAAAAATGTATTTGGCCCAAAGTATCATCAAGCATTCTGCCCGTAACAGAAGGGTACCAATGATACAGCCCCCCATAGAGCGCTAGAACGGGTGAAACCGCCATGACCATATGGAAATGACCCACAACAAAATAGGTGTCTGATAACGGAACATCAACCGCAACATTACCAAGGAATAGACCAGTAAGGCCACCTATCAGGAAGGTGATTAGAAAAGCTAGGCAATAGAGCATTGGAACTGTCATTTTAATGTTCGCATCCCACAGCGTTATTACCCAGTTATAGACTTTGATTGCCGTTGGAATCGCAATAATCAGTGTCGTCGTAGCAAAAAAGAAACCTAAATAAGGGTTCATGCCGGCAACATACATATGATGTGCCCAGACTATAAAAGCGATACCAGCAATGGCAATTAGAGCCCAAACCATCATGTTATAACCAAAAATATTTTTCCTCGCATGACAGCTGATTAGTTCCGAGATTATTCCAAAGGCAGGAAGGGCAATAATATAAACTTCAGGATGACCGAAAAACCAAAATAAGTGCTGAAACAGCACCGGACTTCCGCCACCATAGTCTAAAACTTCACCGCCCTTAAAAATTTCAGGCATAAAAAAACTGGTTTCCAAAACA
>Ga0163108_10004255_pt1 | contig 10146 bp, 9 predicted proteins | sample Fk1155metaG_FD_109644 | JGI IMG/M metagenome (GOLD analysis project Ga0163108, IMG submission 109644) | Marine microbial communities from the Central Pacific Ocean - Fk160115 155m metaG | ecosystem: Environmental > Aquatic > Marine > Oceanic > Photic zone | place: The Central Pacific Ocean...
ACAGCTGATGCAATAGAAACAGCAAAACCACATATAAAAACTGATAATTTTATTATACTTTTTGGAGATGTTCCTTTGATAACTGATACTTCTTTAAAAAAATTAATAAGGAGTTTTAGAAAAAATAATACCGCAAGTATGATTTCTTTTAAATCTTCAAACCCTAAAGGTTATGGAAGAGTCTTTATAAATAAGAATTGCGTTCATAAGGTAGTTGAAGAAATTAATACTACAACATCTGAAAAATTAATAGATTTATGTAATTCAGGTATTATGATAATTAAGAAATCAATTTTCTTTAAAAATATTAAACTTATTAAATATAATAAAAAGAAAAAAGAAAGATACTTAACAGATATTTTTGAAATTTATTTTAAGAAGAACATCCCTTTTTCATTTTCAATTTCTCCTGAAGATGAAATGAGTGGAATAAATAATTTATTTGATTTTAATAAAGTTGATCAACTTTTACAAAAAAGATTAACAAATAAATTTATAAAAAAAGGTGTTTTCATTAAAAAACCTGAAACTTCTTATTTTAGTTATGATACTAAGATAGAAAAAAAAGTTATAATTGAACCAAATGTAAATATTCGTAATAATGTTTCTATCAAATCAGGTACAAAAATTAAAAATTTTTCTGATTTAGAAGGTGTCAGTGTTAAAGAAAATTGTTCAATTGGACCTCATGCAAGAATAAGACCGAACTCAAAGATTGCTAAAAATTGCAAAATTGGAAACTATGTTGAAATAAAAAATTCTAATATTGGAAACAATACTTCAATTAGTCACTTAGCCTATATTGGCGATAGTGAAGTTGGTAATGAAGTTAATATTGGTGCTGGCTGTATTACTTGCAACTACGATGGTAAAAGAAAAAATAAAACAATTATTGGCAATAAATCATTTATTGGTTCTAATAGTTCTCTAATAGCGCCTTTAAAAATAGGAAATAATGTAAAAATTGGTGCTGGAAGTGTAATAAATAAGAATATTTCAGGAAATAAACTTGCTGTTAGACGTTCTAAGCTAAAAATTTACTAAATTCTTAAGTTTGAATATATTAATCTTGTTTACAGATTCTATTGAGTTTAATAGCCTAAATTAATATGAAATCTCAATGGTTACCTAACTCTTGGCGCTCAAAGCCAGCAAAACATTTGCCTATTTATAAGGATGAAGCTCTTTTAAAAAATGCATTAGATAAAATAAAATTTTTTCCTCCATTAGTTTTTGCAGGTGAAGCTAGATCATTAAAATCAAAACTTGCAGAAGTATCTAAAGGTGAAGCTTTTTTATTGCAAGGAGGTGACTGTGCTGAAAGTTTTACAGATTTTCATCCCGACAATATAAAAAATTCATTTAAAGCTATTTTACAAATGGCAGTTGTTTTAACTTTTGGTGCTTCTTGCCCAATAGTTAAAGTGGGAAGAATAGCGGGTCAATTTGCTAAACCTAGATCTTCTGATAAAGAAACTATAGATGGAATTGAGCTAGAATCATACAAGGGTGACATAATAAATGGAATTGGTTTTACGGAAGATGAAAGATCTCCAGATCCATCTAGATTGATTCAAGCATATAATCAATCGGCAGCAACATTAAATCTACTGAGGGCATTTTCTCAAGGCGGATATGCAAATCTAAATAAAATTCATCAATGGAACCTAAATTTTGTTGAGGAAGAAAAAGCAAATAAATTTTCTGAGATAGCAGATAGAATTGATGAATGTTTAGGCTTTATGAAAGCATGTGGAATAAATGATTATAATACAAGGCAAATAAATGAAACGGAATTTTTTACAAGTCATGAAGCTCTTTTATTAGAATACGAAGAAGCTCTTACTAGAATCGATAGTACTTCAGGTAAGTGGTATGATGTTTCTGCACATATGTTGTGGGTAGGAGATAGAACACGTCAATTAGATGGTGCTCATATTGAATTCGTTAGAGGTATTGAAAATCCAATTGGTATTAAGGTTGGTCCTACTACAGATGAAGGTGAGCTTTTAAAAATTCTTGATTATATTAACCCCGAAAATGAATTAGGTAAAATAACTTTAATATGTCGTATGGGTGCTGATAAAATTGATGCACATCTACCTAAAATTATTAAAAAAATAATTTCAGAGGGAAAAAATGTAGTTTGGGCTTGTGATCCAATGCATGGAAATACTATCAAATCAAATACTGGTTATAAAACTAGACCAGTTAATAGTATTTTTTCAGAAATTCAAAAATTTTTTGCAATACATAGATCTTTAGGGTCTTATCCTGGAGGAGTTCATCTTGAAATGACAGGGTCAGATGTGACAGAATGTATGGGTGGACTTCAGCAGATTACTGATGAGGATTTAAAAAATAGATATCATACTTTTTGTGACCCTAGATTAAACGCCTCCCAATCAGTAGAAATTGCTTTTTTAATTTCTGAATATTTAAAAGATGATAAGTTTTTATCTTTAAAGTCTTCTCAAATTTAATTTAAAATATAAATTAATAATATGAATTCTCTAAATAAAATTAATTATATATCCAACTGGATCAAAGAATACGCTAATTCGTTAAGTTTTCAACCTGTTAGCCTTGTAATAGGTGTCTCTGGAGGTATAGATTCAGCTGTAACTAGCGCTCTTTGTGGAAGGACAGGTTTTAAAACCATTGCAATTTCAATGCCTATTAAACAAAATTCATCTCAGCATGATTTAAGTCTTAAACATTTAGATTGGCTAAAAAAAAACTTTGATAATGTAGAAACAAATATTGTTGAACTGGATAATGTTTTTCAATCTTTTGAAAACACAATGGCAGATTTTAATAATAGTCTTGCCTTTGCAAACTCAAGATCTCGTTTACGCATGGTAGCTCTCTATCAAATAGCTCAGGCAAATAAAGGAATTGTAGTTGGCACAGGTAATAAAGTTGAGGATTTTGGTGTTGGGTTTTATACTAAGTATGGAGATGGAGGAGTAGATATTTCACCCATAGCTGACTGTAAAAAAACAGATGTATGGAATATTGGTAAATCCCTTGGTGTAATTGATGAAATTATTAAAGCAGCTCCCACAGATGGCCTTTGGGATGATAGCCGGAATGATGAAAGTCAGCTAGGCCTAACCTATGAACAGATCGAAGATGCAATGGAAAATTCTGACAGTAAATATTTTAAAAGATACCAAGAAATAAGAGGTCCAAATTTACATAAAATGAAAGCAATACCAGTGTGTATTCTTCCAAAAGATTAAAATGAAATGTAGATTTGCACCAAGTCCAACTGGTTTACTTCATGTTGGAAACGCAAGATCTGCAGTTTTAAACTGGGCATATGCAAAAAAAAATAATGGTAGCTTTATTCTTCGTATTGATGATACAGACCAAACAAGATCTACTAAAGAATTTGAAAATAAAATTAAAGAAAATTTATCTTGGTTAGGTATTGAATGGAATAAGACGTTTAACCAATCTGAAAGAACTAACCTTTATAAATTAAAAATAGATAAACTTAAAAATGAGGGTCGTTTATATCCATGTTTTGAAACAGCAGAAGAATTATCTTTAAAAAAGAAATCATTACTCTCTTCAGGAAAACCACCTATTTATGATAGATCAGCACTATCTCTTAGCAAGGATGAAGTTAATCAAAAAATAAATTCTGGTATTAAGTGTCATTGGAGGTTGAAGCTTAATGAGGATTTAATTAATTGGGATGATTTAGTTAAAGGTAATGTCAAATTTGATCCTAAAAATCTCAGTGATCCTATATTAATAAGAGAAGATGGCTCTCTTTTATATCATTTACCTTCTGTAATTGATGATATTGAAGAGAATATTACGCATATTATCAGAGGAGAAGATCACATATCCAATACTGCTTTTCATATACAAATTTTCAAAGCATTAGATGCTAATACTCCTGTTTTTGCTCACCATCCTTTTTTAACTGACCAAGATGGTAAGGGTTTTGGAAAGAGAATAGGTAGTCTATCAATAGAAAATTTGAAAGTTGAAGGATATGAAGATATTTCTATCATAAATTATTTAATTAATATTGGATCTAGTGAAGATATTAATCCTGAAACAAAAATAGATAATATAGTTAATAATTTTGATTTAAAAAATATATCAAATTCATCAGCTAAATTTTCTGATAATGTACTTAAATCATTAAATTCAGATGTTTTAAAAATTTATGATTATGAACAAATTAAATCAAAAATTAAGTTATCAAAAAATAATATTGATTTAAAAAAATTATGGAAATTTTCACAAAACAATATCAATTTTTTAAAGGATGTTGAAGCTTGGTTAAACACAATTGAGGCTACTATAGAAATAGGAAAATATGATATTCCTAATACCCTGGTTGAAGCTGCGTTAGAATGCATTCCTGATGATCCATTTTCTTATGAAACATGGGATAATTGGACAAAATCTATAAATGCCAAAACAGGCTTAAAAGGTAAAGGTCTGTTTATGCCTTTAAGGTTAATTTTGACAGGAAAAGACAAAGGGCCTGAGCTTAAAAATTTCCTTCCTTTACTAGACAAAGAGACATTACTTAGGAAATTTGGAAAAATATAGAAAAATTTATTTATTTGTCTAATAGCTAATTTTAATATGAGTGAAGAAAATAAAATCTATTTATTTGATACCACATTGAGAGATGGTCAACAAACTACAGGAGTAAATTTTTCTGTAAGTGATAAAATGACGATAGCTAAAAATCTTGATGAGCTAGGTATTGATTATGTTGAAGGAGGGTGGCCAGGAGCAAACCCAACTGATAATGATTTTTTCTCTCGTGATTTAAGTTTTACTAAATCAAAATTCACTGCTTTTGGCATGACAAGAAGACCTGGCAGAAGTGCTGAAAACGATCCAGGGTTAAATGCATTAGTAAACAGTAATGCCTCCACAATATGTCTTGTTGGCAAATCATCATCTTTTCAAGTGAATAATGCTCTAGGTATTTCTGAAGATGAAAACCTTTTAATGCTTAATGATAGTTTTAATTATTTAAAATTAAAAAATAAAGAAGCGATATATGATGCTGAACATTTTTTTGATGGCTTTAAAAAAAATAAAGAATACGCTTTGAAATGTTTAAGCACAGCTTTAAGTTCATCAGTAAGATGGATTGTATTATGCGATACAAATGGTGGCACCTTACCAAATGAGATTTCAAATATAATTGAAGAGGTTAAAAAAACTATTCCTGCAGAAAAATTAGGCATTCATGCTCATAATGATACTGAGAATGGTGTAGCCAATGCTTTAGCTGCAGTTAATAGCGGTGTTAGACATGTTCAAGGAACAATTAATGGTTTGGGTGAGAGATGTGGAAATACTAATTTAGTATCATTAATTCCTTCACTAGTACTAAAAACTAATTTTCATACTAATATTGAAGAAAAAAATCTTAAATCTCTTACAAAAATATCAAATACATTAAGTGAGCTTTTAAATGAACCAAAATCAAAGACTGCGCCTTACGTAGGTGAAAATGCATTTTCGCATAAAGGAGGTTTGCATGCTTCCGCAGTAGCTAAAGATCCTTCAACATATGAACATATTGATCCAGAATTAGTTGGGAATTCAAGAAATGTAATTATTTCTGATCAAGCTGGCAAAGCTAATTTAATAAGTCAATTAAATAAATTAGAAATCAATATAGACAGTGACAAAATTAATGAAATACTTGAGTTAATCAAACAAAAAGAAGCTGAAGGCTTTAGTTATGATACTGCACTAGCTAGCTTTGAGCTTCTTGTTAGAAGACATGTTGGACAGATTAAAGAATATTTTAATCTTAATAAATTTAGAGTTACTGATGAAAGAAGATGGAATGCAAAAGGTAAGTTGGTAATTGACTCTGAAGCTACCGTGCAATTAGAAGTAAAAAATGAAGAAAAAATGACAGTAGGTATTGGTAATGGTCCAGTAAATGCGATTGATAGTGCTTTACGTCAAGCTCTAATAGATTTTTATCCTACTTTGAAAGATCTAACTCTTACAGATTATAAAGTTATGATTTTGTCATCAGATAAAGGCACAGGAGCTATCACAAGAGTTCATATAGAATCAACTGACGATAGTAAGCAGCATTGGACAACTGTTGGCGTATCTTCTAACATTATTGATGCATCTTATAATGCTATCTATGATAGTATCACTTTTAAATTATTTAATGAATTAAATAAATAAATTGAAAAAAATAAACCCGACTATAATTCTTGTAAGACCCCAGCTTTATGAAAATATTGGAATGGCTGCTAGAGCAATGGATAACTTCGGATTATCAAAATTATCTATTGTTAGTCCTAGAGATGGGTGGCCAAGTAAAAAAGCTGAGAGTTCAGCAAAACATGCTCATAACATAATTAATAAAGCTAAAGTTTATGATCACCTAGAAGATGCAGTTTCTAATTTTGATTTAGTTATAGCCACTTCAAATAGAAAACGTTTTTTGACAAAAAAAACATATTACAGTTTTAATACATTACAAAAAAAAATTAGAGATTTTAGAAATACTGCGATATTATTTGGACCTGAAAATTCTGGTTTGTCAAATCAAGATATTAGATTGGCTAATTTTTTATTTACCATTCCTACTTATAATGCAAATAAATCACTTAATTTATCACATGCAGTTTCAGTAATGTCTTATGAGTTATTTCAAGTAAATAATTCATCAATAAAACATATCTCAACTTCAAATATGGATAAAGTTAGCAAGTTTGAACTTTCTAACTTTATAAATTTTTTGGTCAAAGATCTTGATTCTAGAGGTTTTTTTAGTCCTGTAGAGAAAAAAGCTAGTATGATCGACAATATCTATTCAATCTATAATAAAATTGACTTATCAAAGAAAGAACTTCGCATGTTATGGGGTATGCATAAAAAGCTAAAGAATCAGCCAAAATCGTGAAATAATGGGTTTGACATCAATAAATTAATCTCTATATACCCCATTAATTAATGACAAAAAGAATATCTGCAAAATATAAAATCGACAGAAGATTAGGGTGTAACCTATGGGGCCGACCTAAAAGTCCATATAATAAAAGAAATACAAAACCTGGCCAACATGGAGCTATGGCTTTACGGAAAAAACAATCAGATTTTGGAAATCAGCTTTTTGCAAAACAAAAACTTAAGTTTTATTATGGGGACTTAACAGAGAAACAATTCAGAAGAATTTTTTCTAAAGCTTCAAATATAAAAGGTGATACTAGTCAAATTTTAATTGAACTTCTTGAAAGAAGATTGGATGCGATAGTTTATAGAATGAAATTTGTACCAACAATTTTCGCTGCTAGACAACTTGTTAATCATGGGCACGTAAAAGTAAATGGCAAAAGAGTTAATATTCCTTCTTATTCAGTTAAAGATGGTGATGAGATTTCTCTTAAAGACGGAAGTAAAGAAATTAATATTGTTCAGGAGTCTATAGTTTCTCAAGAAAGAGAGATACCTGAGTATATAGAAGTTGATGTTAAAGAATTTAAAGGTAGGTTTTTAAGGGCACCTCTAATACATGATGTTCCATATCCAGTTACAATGGAGCCAAATTTAGTTATCGAGTTTTATTCAAGATAACTTAGAATTTTTAACTGCATCATAAATAAAAATACTTACTGCTATCCATATAATAATGAAGGCAATAAATTTTTGTACTTCCATATACTCACCCAAAATAAAAACTGAAGTAACAAAATGAAAACTAGGTGCTATATAAAATAATACCCCAGCCAAGCCTAAGGTTGTATAATGAAGTCCAAGATTAAAAAAAAATAAAGGTATAATTGTTACAATGCCTGTGAAAAATAACATAATTGAAATGTAACTCAAATTAAAACTAAAATAACCACCATTTGCGTAGGTTAAGTATATTAAATAAGGCAAAGCAAACAATGAAATTAGCCCAGATTCAAAAAGAAGTCCTGTAGCTGGTGAAACTTGAATTTGCTTTCTTAATAGACCATAGATACCCCAAGTTGTACCTATTAATAAAGCAAGAAATGGAAAACTGTCTGAGGTGGTAAAAAGAATGAGGCATGCTATTAACATCATTGAAACTGATATAGTTTTTCTTAAATTTAAGCTTTCTTTTAAAATAAAATAACCAAGAGAGATGCTAATCATAGGTGTTAGAAAATATCCTAAAGAGGCATCTTGGACTTTATCGATACTAACAGAGTAGATAAAACCTAGCCAATTTGTTGCTATTAATAATGAGGTAATTGTTAAAATTATAATATTTCTTAATGATTTAAATAAGTTAAAGAAATCATAGATATCATTTAAAAGTAAGAGAGATAAAAAAAGTACAAAAAAAGACCACACCCCTCTATGCATCGCAACTTCCAGCGATGGTATGAATTTAATTTCATTAAAAAAAAGTGGTTGAGGCATACCCCACCAAATAGCTGCTAGGCAGATATATAAAATTCCTCTAATAAAATTAGTTTTCAAATTAAGAAGGTTTTACGTCTATTCCTCTACTACTAAATAATTCAAGAAGTTCCCCGGTTTCATGCATTTCTTTGACTATGTCACAACCTCCAATAAATTCTTCTTTTACATATAATTGAGGGATAGTTGGCCAATTTGAGAATTTTTTAATTCCCTCTCTCATTTCATTGCTATCCAATACATTAACACTACTAAACTTTACACCAATATCAGATAATACTTGTACAGTAGCAGCTGAAAAACTACACATTGGAAAAACTGGTGTTCCTTTCATATATAGAACTACATCATTTGATTTAATTTCATTCTTAATATTCTCTGAAACATCAATAATATTATTTTCGTTCATTTTTACTCCGTTCTTGTTTTTAGCATTAATGCATGAAGTTCATTGCCCATCTTTCCTTTTAATGAGTCATATACCATTTTATGTTGCTCTATTTTCGACTTCCCCTCAAAAGATTTAGATATAATAGTGGCACTATAATGATCTCCATCACCTCTTAAATCTTCTATAGTTATTTTAGAGTCAGGGAGGCGTTCTCTAATATATTTTTCTAAATCTTCTTTTGATAATGGCATGTTATTTAAATAGTTTATTAATTGTAAAAAATAAAGGTTATTTAATTTTATTTTTAAAGATCCAATCTATTTTGCTATTCTTTTTGTCAATCTCTAAAATCTCTTTCAGTTCCTCTTTAGTTATTTTTTTCAGTAAATTTTTGTCGCTTTTTAAAACATCCGGAAAGTTCTTACTATTATTCCATGCTATCATTGCATTTTTTTGAACAATTGAATAGGCCTCTTGTCTAGACAGGCCTTTTTGAGTTAACTGTAAGAGAACTTTTTGACTATTATGAAGTCCGCCTAATAAGTTTAAATTTTTTTTCATATTTTCTGGATAAACTTTCATAGTTGTTACGATTTCATTTAATCTACTTAGTGAAAAATCTAATGCAATAGTAATATCAGGTGCCATAATTCTTTCAACACTCGAATGGCTTATATCTCTCTCATGCCATAAAACAATATTTTCCATAGAAGGTATTACTGCGCTTCTTATATATCTTGCTAAACCAGTTAAATTTTCACTTAAAACGGGGTTTCTTTTATGAGGCATTGCAGATGAACCTTTTTGTTTAGGGTTAAATTTTTCTTCTACTTCCAATAATTCACTTCTTTGCAAATGTCTAATCTCAACAGCAAACCGTTCAATAGAAGATCCTATAATACCAAGAACAGAAAAAAAGAACGCATGTCTATCTCTTGGGATTATTTGAGTTGAGACATTTTCAGGTTTTAATTTTAATTTTTTAGCAACATATTTTTCTACTCTTGGGTCTATGGTATCGTACGTTCCAACTGGGCCTGAAATTGAGCAAATACTTATTTCTTTAATTGCTAGTTCTAATCTATTTAAATTTCTTTTAAATTCATTATAAAATGATGCTAATTTTAATCCAAAAGTTATTGGTTCAGCATGGATTCCATGACTTCTCCCTATCATTTCAGTTTTTTTATATTTTAATGATTTAGATTTTAAATTTTTTAATAAAATTTTGAGTTCTTTAATAATTATTTCTCCAGTTTGTTTTAATTGTATAGAGAAACCTGTGTCAATTATATCACTTGAAGTAACTCCATGATGAAAATATTTTGATTGCTTTCCAA
>Ga0163108_10004256_pt1 | contig 10146 bp, 21 predicted proteins | sample Fk1155metaG_FD_109644 | JGI IMG/M metagenome (GOLD analysis project Ga0163108, IMG submission 109644) | Marine microbial communities from the Central Pacific Ocean - Fk160115 155m metaG | ecosystem: Environmental > Aquatic > Marine > Oceanic > Photic zone | place: The Central Pacific Ocean...
AGTTCCTTGAAACATCATTGAAGGTAAAAACATTAAGGCTTGTGCAAAAATTATGGGCATTACTCCTGCTTGATTTATTTTTAGTGGTATATAAGATCTTTGTCCTCCAGCCATTGCTTGTTTATTACCTCTACCTATAACTCTTTTTGCTGTTTGAACAGGTATTCTCCTTGTGCCTTGAACAGTTAGTATTGTGGCAATAATTACTAATAATAAAACTATCAATTCTAACAATAGAATAACCATTCCTCCATTATATATTTTGGCACCAACTTCCTGTAAAAATGCTCCCGGAAGACCGGCAATAATACCAATAGTAATTATAATGGAAATACCATTTCCAATTCCTCTATCAGTAATTCTTTCGCCTAACCAGGTTACAAACATTGTTCCTGCAGTTAAGATTGTTATTGTTTGTATCCACCAAAGAGTGCTTTGATCAGGAACAATATCTGTCCCTCCAGTTCCTATCACATAAGCATACATATAACTAGGTGCTTGAAATAAGCAAATTAAAATAGTTAGATATCTAGTATACTGATTTATTTTCTTTCTCCCACTCTCTCCTTCTCTTTGAAGTTTTTGAATTGTAGGGACTGCCATTCCTAATAATTGCATTACAATAGAAGCTGATATATAAGGCATGATTCCAAGTGCCATAATTGAAGCTCTTGAAAATGCACCACCAGCAAACATATTTATCAAACTCAATATACCTCCCTGAGAAGCACTAGAATCTAATGCATCTGGATTTACACCAGGAAGAACTATATAAGAACCTATTCTATATACTAAAATTAACATTAAAGTATAAATAATTCTATTTCTGAGCTCTTCAACAGCCCATATATTTCTTAGTGTTTGTATAAATCGTTTCATTATATCTTACTTCTTTTCTTCTTTTTTTGCGAACCTATCAATAACATTAGCTGAACCACCTGTTTTTTCAATAGCAGTTTTTGCAGTTTTAGAAAACCCATGAGCTGAAATATCAACTTTTGTTTTAAGTTCTCCTCTACCTAATATTTTAATTAGATCTTTTTTATTTGCTAATCCATTAGAAACTAAAATTTCTGGATTAATACTATCAATTTTAGAATTATCTAATAAATTCTGAATAGAATCTAAATTAATACCTTTAAATTCAACTCTATTAATATTAGTAAATCCAAATTTAGGAACTCTCCTTTGAAGCGGCATTTGACCACCTTCAAAACCTATTTTCTTTGAATAACCTGATCTAGACTTAGCTCCTTTATGACCTCTTGTTGAAGTTCCTCCAAGTCCTGAACCTTGTCCTCTTCCTGTTCTCTTTTTGTTTTTTACAGAACCCTCTGCAGGTGTTAAATTATGTAATTTCATTTTTAATTATTTTATAAATAAGATTATTTTTCTATCTTAAGTAGATGTCCTATTTTTTTTGTCATTCCTAATATTTGAGGAGTATCTTCATGCTCCACAGTTCTATTTAACTTCCCTAATCCTAAAGCTTGTAAAGTTAACTTTTGTCTTTTAGGTCTATTGATTCCGCTTTTAATCTGCGTTATTTTAATTTTAGCCATCTTATTTTAGTTTATCCGTTAAAAACTTTTTCTAAAGAAATTCCTCTTCTTCTTGCTACCATATTAGCATCTCTCATTTCAGACAATGCTTTAATAGTTGCCTTAACAACATTATGAGCATTAGATGAACCTTGTGATTTTGCTAATACATTTTTTATCCCTGCACTTTCCATGACTGCACGCATAGCTCCTCCAGCAATTACACCTGTTCCGGCAGATGCTGGTTTAATAAAAACTGATGCCCCACTATATTTTGCTTTCACAGAGTGTGGAAGTGTTTCATTAATTACAGGTATTCTGATTAAATTCTTCTTTGCGTTATCAATTGCTTTTGCAATTGCTTCAGTAACTTCCTTTGCTTTTCCTAATCCATGTCCAACAACTCCATTTTCATCTCCAACTACAACAATTGCAGAAAAACTAAAATGTCTTCCACCTTTTGTTACTTTAGTTACCCTATTGATTCCAATGAGTTTGTCTTTTAACTCTATATCTGTTGGTTTAATTTTATTCATCTAATTCTTCTATTATAATTAAAATTTTAATCCTGATTCTCTAGCTGCTTCAGCTAATGCTTTTACTCTTCCATGAAATAAATATCCATTTCTGTCAAAAACTACCTGCGAGACACCTGCTTTTGACGCAGCTGCTGCAATTTTGCTTCCAACTAATTTAGCTTGCTCAGTTTTATTTACTTTCTGTGCTTTTTCATCTTTTACTGAAGATGCTGCTGCAAGAGTAATTCCTGCTACATCATCAATTATTTGAGCATAAATTTGCTTATTACTTCGAAAAACACTAAGTCTAGGAGACGTTGATGTTCCACTTAGTTTTTTTCTTATACTTCTTTTTATTTTTGCTCTTCTTTTTGTTTTTGTTAAAGCCATATCACAATGTTTTTATATCTTATTTAGCTGCTGATTTACCAACTTTTCTTCTTACATATTCATTTTTATATCTAATTCCTTTTCCTTTATAAGGCTCAGGTTTTCTAAACGATCTTATTTTAGCTGCTACTTGACCTAAAAGTTGTTTATCAAAAGACTCTAACTTTAATAAAGGATTTTTTCCTTTCTCAGTAGTTGCTGTTACTTTAATTTCTTTTGGAATTTCAAAAAATATTGGATGTGAAAAACCTACTGCTAGCTCTAATCTCTGACCAGTAGTTTTAGCTCTATACCCAACACCTATCATTTCAAGTTCTGCTGTATAACCTTTAGTAACACCTTCAATCATATTATAGATAAGGGCTCTATAAAGACCATGTAAAGATTTATGTTCTTTAGATTCAGTTTCTCTTGATAATGAAATAAGGTTTTCATTAACTGAAACAATTATTCCTTCTCTTATATCCTGAGATAATTCTCCTAATTTACCCTTTACCGAAACAGCTTCTGAAGTAACTTGTACTTCAACTCCTTCTGGGATATTTATGGGTGCATTTCCAATTCTTGACATTGATTTCTTTTTTTTAATATTATTGAATGTAACAAAGGACTTCTCCTCCAACATTTTCTTTTTTAGCTTCTTTATTGCTTATAATACCTTTAGATGTTGACAATATTGCTATTCCTAAGCCATTTAAAACTCTAGGCATACTATTGACATCAGTATATTGTCTTAATCCAGGCTTACTTACTCTTGTTAAAGAATATATTGCATTTTCTTTAGTTTTAGGATTATATTTTAATGCTATTTTTATAATTCCTTGTTTATTATCTTCAATTATCTTATAATTAAGTATATAACCTTTTTCCATTAAAATTTTGGTTATAGCTTTTTTAAGATTTGATGCTGGGATTTCTACAACTTTGTGTTTTGCACTTATTGCATTTCTCAGTCTTGTTAAATAATCTCCTATTGTATCAGTTACCATTTTTACTAAATTATATTATTCTTATTTACCAACTTGCTTTTGTTATACCAGGTATTTTACCTGCTACTGCCATTTCTCTAAAAGTAACCCTAGAAATTCCAAACTGTCTCATATATCCTCTAGGTCTACCAGTAAGCATACATCTATTATGTTTTCTTACTTTCATAGAGTTTTTTGGAAGTTTTTGTAATTTAAACATAGCTTCCCAATCTCCTTTACTTTGCGCTTTTCTAAGTTCTGTTCTTTTTTCTTCATATATGTCATTAAGCCTTGCTCTTTTTCGCTCTTTGGCTTTCATTGATTCTTTTGCCATAATATTCTTATTATTTATTTTTTAAATGGAAATCCAAATTCTTCTAATAAAGCTCTTCCCTCTTCATTAGTATTTGCACTTGTTACTATTGTAATATCCATTCCTAATATTTTTTTAACTTTATCTATATCTAATTCAGGAAAAATGATGTTTTCTGTTACTCCAAATGTAAAGTTGCCTCTTCCATCTCCTTTTGAATTAACACCTCTAAAATCTCTTGTTCTAGGTAATGCTACTGAAATTAATCTATCTAAAAACTCATACATTTTTTCTCTTCTAAGAGTAACTTTAGTTCCTATTGGCATTCCTTTACGAAGCTTAAAGTTTGAAACATCCTTTTTAGATTTTACTGCTAATGCTTTTTGGCCTACAATCATAGATAAATCAGCGACTGCAGAATCAATTATTTTTTTATCAGCAACTGCCTCTCCAACACCTTGGCTAAGAACAATCTTTTCAACCTTAGGTACTTGCATAACTGTTGAATACTCAAACTTTTTTGTTAAATTAGGAACAACTTCGTCCTTATATTTCTGTTGTAATCTTGGTAAATAACTCATTATAATATTTCCTCCCCTGTTTTTTTTGCAAATCTAACTAGTTTTTTGTTATCACCAATTCTTTTTCCAACTCTTGTTGCCTCTCCATTGTGAACTAACATAACATTTGAAATATGAACACTTCTATCTTTCTCGACAATACCTCCATCTGGGTTCGCTTTATCCATTTGCGGTTTAACATGCTTTTTGTTTACTATTGACAAGCCTTCAATAAATACTCTATCTTTTTTTGAATTTACTTCAAGTACAGTACCTTCTTGTCCTAATGCAGCTCCTGCTATTATTTTAACAGTATCTCCTTTTTTTATTTTAAATTTCTTTTTCATAATATTATATCAATTTAAAGTACTTCTGGTGCTAATGAAACGATCTTTAAAAATTGCTTTTCTCTTAATTCTCTCGCTACTGGACCAAAAATCCTAGTTCCTCTTAGTTCTCCTGCTGTATTAAGTAAAACTACTGCATTATTATCAAATCGTATATAAGAACCATCTTGTCTTCTTATCTCTTTTTTTGTTCTAACAACAACTGCCCTAGACACTTGTCCTTTTTTAACATTTCCAGAAGGTATAGCGTGTTTTACTGTAACCACAACTTCATCTCCAATTGAAGCGTATCTCTTTTTTGTCCCTCCTAATACACGGATAACTAAAACTTCTTTAGCTCCACTATTATCTGCAACTGTTAATCTACTTTCTTGTTGTAACATAATTTCTAATTAATTTTCTACTTATTTAGCTCTTTCGAGAATTTCCATTAATCTCCAATTCTTTCTTTTGCTCAAAGGTCTTGTTTCTGTAATTTTAACTGTATCTCCCTCGTTACAATCATTCTTCTCATCATGAGCAACAAACTTTGAACTTTTCTTAACATATTTCCCATACTTAGGATGTTTAACTTTTCTTTCTACCATAACAACAATAGATTTATCCATTTTTGAGCTTGTTACTATACCGGTTCTTTCTTTTCTTAAGTTTCTCATTTATTTACTTTTTAGCTTCTTGTATTTCTCTACTTTTTAATTCTGTATTAATACGAGCGACATTTCTTCTTACAGTTCTAAGCTCAATAGGATTTTCCAATTCAGCAGTAGAATGATTCATTTTTAATTTAGTAAGAGACGAGCTACTATCTTGAAGCAGATCTTCTAACTCAAGAGTTGTCATTTCTCTTAATTTTATATTAAACTGTTTATCTTTCATGATTCAATTTTTTTTCTATTATTAATAGTCGTTTCTTACTACAAATTTTGTTCTAAATGGTAACTTCTGCGCGGCTAATCTCATAGCTTCTTTTGCAATATCAAAAGGAACACCGTCTGCTTCAAATAAAATTCTTCCAGGTCTAATTACTGCCACCCAATGATCTAAGGCACCTTTTCCTTTACCCATTCTAACTTCTGCTGGTTTTGATGTTATTGGTTTATCAGGGAATACTCTAATCCACACTTTCCCCTCTCTTTTCATAAATCTAGTAACAGCTATACGAGCTGCTTCAATTTGTCTATTAGTAAGATATCCTTCATCTAAAGATTTAATAGCGAAAGATCCAAATGCTATTTGACTTCCTCTTTGAGCATTACCTTTTATCTTGCCCTTTTGTTGATTTCTATATTTAGTTTTCTTTGGTTGTAACATTTTTAATAAGTTTTATCCTCTTCTAACGTCTATTTCTTTTTTTTGGTCCTGCCCCTTGTTTAGGTTTTCTTTTTGAAGCTCCTAAATTTGGGCTTAAATCTCTCTTCCCATACACTTCACCTTTGCAAATCCATACTTTAATTCCAATTTTCCCATAAGTTGTTTGTGCTTCAGCTAATGCGTAATCTATATCAGCTCTAAAAGTATGAAGTGGTGTTCTTCCTTCTTTATAAGTTTCACTTCTAGCCATTTCCGCGCCGTTAAGTCTTCCTGATATTTTAACTTTAATACCTTCTGCCCCTAATCTCATTGTTGATGCAATAGCCATTTTAATTGCTCTTCTAAAGGAAATTCTTGCTTCTAATTGTCTAGCAATACTATCTCCAACTAATTGAGCATCTAATTCAGGTCTTTTAATTTCAAAAATGTTTATTTGAACTTCTTTATTTGTAAGTTTCTTTAACTCTTCCTTTAATTTATCAACCTCTGATCCTGCTTTACCTATAATTACTCCAGGTCTTGCCGTATTAATTGTAATAATAACTAACTTTAATGTTCTTTCTATTATTATTCTAGAAACACTAGCTTTTATTAGTCTGGCTTTTATATATTTTCTAACCTTATCATCTTCGACAAGTTTAGCAGAATAATCTCTACCACCATACCAATTCGAATCCCATCCTTTAATGTATCCTAATCTATTTGCTATCGGGTTTGCTTTTTGTCCCATTTTTTTATTTACTTTTTATCAATTATTATTGTAACATGATTAGAACGCTTTCTAATTCTATGCGCTCTACCCTGAGGAGCAGGCTGAATTCGTTTTAACATTCTAGCACTATCAACTTTTACTTCTTTTACTATTAAATCCTCTTCACTTGAATCTGAACCTTCATTCTTTTGTTCCCAATTATTAATTGCAGATAACAAAAGTTTTTCAAGATTCCTTGATGCGTGTTTTGGACTAAATTTCAACACATTTAAAGCATTATATATTTCTTGACCTCTTATTTGATCTGCTACTAAACGCATTTTTCTTGGAGATGTAGGACAGTTATTCAATTTAGCTATTGCTATATTTTTACTCTCCTGTTTTCTCTTTTCTGCTGTATTTCTTTTTCTAGCTCCCATAATATTGTTTTACTTGTTAAAGTATTAACGTTTACCTTTATCTTTTTTATTACCTCCATGACCTCTAAAATTTCTAGTAGGAGAAAATTCACCCAATTTATGGCCTACCATATTTTCAGTTACATATACAGGAATAAATTTCATTCCATTATATACTGCAATAGTTAGGTTTACAAAATCAGGAGTAATAGTAGACGATCTTGACCAAGTTTTAATAACAGATTTCTTACTTGATGCTTGCGCCTCTTCAACTCTTTTCATTAATTTATAATGAACAAATGGTGGTTTTTTTAATGATCTTGACATATCTTATTCTTATTTCTTTCTTCTTTCTATAATAAATCTATTCGAAGCTTTTGTTTTACTTCTAGTTTTGTATCCTTTAGCTGGCAATCCTTTTCTTGATCTTGGGTGTCCTCCTGAAGACTTTCCTTCTCCACCTCCCATTGGATGATCAACTGGATTCATAACTACACCTCTAACTCTAGGCCTTCTACCTAACCAACGAGATCTTCCTGCTTTACCAGAAACAATTAAATTATGTTCTGAATTAGATATAGAACCGATTGTTGCTAAACAAGTAGTCAAAATCATTCTAATTTCTCCAGATGGCAATTTAATAGTAGCATATTTTCCTTCTCTAGCATTTAATTGAGCAAAAGAACCAGCGCTTCTAGCTATAGCAGCTCCTTTACCTGGCGTCATCTCTATACTTGAGATTATAGTTCCTAGAGGAATATCTCTTAAATACATAGCATTACCAACCTCTGGACTTGCTTTTGCACCAGATATTACAGACTGACCAACAGTAAGCCCTTCAGGTGCTAAAATATAACGCTTTTCACCATCAGCATAAACCAGTAGTGCAATTCTTGCAGATCTATTAGGATCGTATTCAATCGATTTTACTTTTGCAGGAATATCAAATTTATTTCTTTTGAAATCAATTATTCTATATCTCTTTTTATGACCACCTCCAATGTAACGCATAGTCATCTTTCCAGTATTATTTCTACCTCCGGACTTTGAAATTCCTTTGGTCAATTGTTTTTCTGGTTTAGACGCTGTAACATTAGCAAAGTCACTTATTAATTTGTGTCTTTGACTAGGTGTCATTGGCTTTAATTTTCTTAATCCCATTTCTTAATTATTAAATATTTTCATACAAGTCTATAACATCTCCCTCAGCAAGAGTTATGATAGCCTTTTTAAGTATCTTTTTCTTTTGATGAACAATTCCTTTACTAGTATGTTTCATCTTACTTTTACCACCACCGTGAATCAAAGTATTTACAGAAACAACAGAAACATCATAATATGATTCAACAGCATTTCTTATTTCAATTTTATTAGCTTTTCTATTTACAACAAAAGCATATCGATTAAGATTCTCACCTTGTTCGGCCATCTTTTCTGTTAAAATAGGTTTGATTATAATATTCTTCATTTCTTATACTTTAAATTGTTTTTCAATTATATCAATAGCATTTTCAGACAATACCAAGGTATTAGCATCTAATATGTCGTAAGTATTCATCTTATCAACAGTAATAACTTTTGTAGTTTTAACATTTCTAGATGATAAATAAACTCCATTATCTTGTTCTGCTAAAACGACTAATGATTTTGAATTAGAAATATTTAGATTCTTTAAAATAGAAAGAAAATCTTTCGTTTTTGGTGAATCAAATTTTAAGTCTTCAATTACAATAATGTTCTTTTCATTTGCTTTATAAGTTAAAGCAGATTTTCTTGCCAATGCTTTAAGCTTTCTATTTAATTTAAAACCATAGTATCTAGGTTTAGGTCCAAAGACTCTACCTCCACCTCTAAACAATGGATTCTTTATACTTCCAGCACGAGCAGTTCCCGTCCCTTTTTGTTTTTTAATTTTTCTAGTACTACCTACTATTTCTCCTCTTTCTTTAGATTGGTGTGTTCCTTGTCTTTTTCTTGCAAGATGCTGTTTTACATCTAAATATATAGCATGATCATTAGGCTCTACACCATATACTGAAGAGTTCAACTTCACTGATTTTGAAGTTTCTTTTCCTTTTTTATTTATTACTTTTAGTTCCATTATTTCTCTATAATTAAATATGAACCCTTTGCTCCTGGAACAGATCCAGAAACAACTAGTATGTTTTTATCTGAAAGCACTTTCATAATTTGAAGGTTAAGAACTTTTATTCTTTCTCCTCCCATTCTGCCTGCCATTTTCATTCCCTTAAAAACTCTTGCAGGATAAGAAGCCGCCCCAATTGAACCAGGCGCTCTAAGTCTATTATGTTGTCCATGGGTTGCTTGTCCAACTCCACCAAAATTGTGTCTTTTAACAACACCTTGAAAACCTTTACCTTTTGAGGTTCCAGCTACATCAACATATTCACCTTCTTGAAAAATATCTACAGTGATTGTATCACCAAGATTAACATCTTTAAACCCTTTAAATTCTACTAATTTTCTTTTAGGAGTAGTTTTTGATTTAGCAAAATGCCCTTGCATTGCTTTAGGAGTATTTTTCTCCTTCTTTTCTCCAAAACCCAACTGTATGGAATTATATCCATCTGTTTCTTTAGATTTAATTTGAGTTATAACGCAGGGACCTGCTTGGATTAATGTGCATGGTAAATTTTTACCCTCGGCACTATAAACGCTAGTCATCCCTAATTTTTTTCCTATGATACCAGCCATAATTTTATTTTATTATATTTTTAATTCTACATCTACACCACTTGGTAATTCTAATTTCATTAAAGCATCTACTGTTTTTGAAGAAGAACTATAAATTTCCATTAATCTCTTGTAAGAACATAACTGAAATTGCTCTCTCGCCTTTTTATTAACATGAGGAGAACGAAGAACAGTATAAATTCTTTTATGAGTTGGTAATGGTATTGGCCCACTAACTACAGCTCCTGTTGCTTTTACTGTTTTAACAATCTTTTCTGCTGATTTATCAACTAGATTATGATCGTAAGACTTTAATTTTATTCTAATTTTATGATTCATTAATTTAATATTAAGCTGTTATTGTTCCTTTTGCTTTTGCTATAACTTCTTCAGA
>Ga0163108_10004259_pt1 | contig 10144 bp, 9 predicted proteins | sample Fk1155metaG_FD_109644 | JGI IMG/M metagenome (GOLD analysis project Ga0163108, IMG submission 109644) | Marine microbial communities from the Central Pacific Ocean - Fk160115 155m metaG | ecosystem: Environmental > Aquatic > Marine > Oceanic > Photic zone | place: The Central Pacific Ocean...
CTTATGTATGCCATAAACCCCAAATATGATTATATGGTGTCTGGAAACAAAACTTACTTATCCACATCGGGTGAGCCAATTTCCATATTTGAATATGAATCTCAATCATTTCGTCCTACAACATTGGTTGATATTTATGATGCTGCAAGGCTTTGCGATCAATTAGAACATATTCATCAGTATGGACAACCCTTTGCAATAACAGAATATAGCCAAGACAAATTTACTCATGATATTAATGCTGCTTATGCTGCTTTAGCTGGAACACAGAAAGGGATAGGACTTGCTGTGGATAATGTTGAGCATATTGATCCTTTAATTAATCTTTTCGATACTTTTCTTGGAGGAGAAGGAGAATATATGAAGCGACCGTTCGCTGAAATTGGGGGATGCCCCATAGTTTCTCCTCTAAGGTTTGGAAAAGATAATGCTGAAGTCATGGTTAAGTTGGTTGAAATGGGTCTTTACATTGGTGTCTGCACGGCTCCTCAAGCCGGCACTACTGCGCCTGCTTCTTTGGCAGGGAGCCTAGTTCAATCTTTTGCCGAAACCCTTGCCTGTCTTTGTGTAGTAAATCTTATTAAACCAGGGTCATATTGTGATTTTGAAATGTGGCCATTTATATCTGACCTTAGAACAGGTGCGTTCACCGGTGGCAGCGGTGAACAAGCCTTAATCATGGCAGCGACAGCTCAAATGTGTAATTTTTATGGGCTAGTTTCTAGTGTTGCATGCGGGATGACTGACTCAAAAACAATGGATGCACAGGCCGGCTATGAAAAAGCAATAACAACCACAGCAGCAATGCTTGCTGGAGGGAATGTTGTTTCGTCATATGCTGGAGCAGTTGGAAGCATAATGGGATGGTCCTTTGAGGGAGCAATTATTGACAATGATATGTCTGGAAATATACAAAGATTAGTAAAAGGCATTGAGGTTAATGATGAGACATTATCCTATGATGTTATCAATGATGTTGTTTATGGAGATGGACACTATCTAAAACACCCTCAAACAATTAATCTAATGGAGTCTGAATTTTTATATCCTGATTTGGCGAACAGACAAACAACACAAGAATGGGAAGAGTCTGGAAAGCAAACCATTTATGATGCTGCACATCTAAGGTTAAAACAAATGATGAAGGATTATTATCCAGAATATATCGATAAAAAAACTGATGGCAAAATAAGATCTGAATTTCCAATTCAACTAAACAAGGAGAGGATGAAACCCAACAAACACTGGAAATAAATCTTTAATAAGATTACTATGCTTCATAACACTGATTTGAACCAGATTGCAGGTGTCTAAATATTGCTAAAGCGGAGTTTATATAAGATTTATGTAAAACCTGTTAGCAAAAACTATCAGGTTTTTTTTTTGAAAGAAGATTTTATGATTAAGGATATTTCATTTGAGTTTTTTCCTCCAAGAACAGAGGAAATGGAACAGAAACTAAAGCAAAATATTGGAGCGTTAATAGATCTGTCTCCCAGATTTATTTCAATTACCTATGGCGCAGGCGGGACCACTCGATATAAAACTCATAAAATTGTTTCTAAATTAATTAAGGAAACCAGGCTCAATGTTGCTGCCCACTTAACCTGTGTCAATACTGACTTAAATGAAATTGATGAAGTTATAGAAAACTATATCTCTATAGGTGTAAAACACATTGTTGCTTTGAGAGGTGATATGAAAGATTTAGGTCATTTTATCCCTCACCCTCAAGGTTTAAGTAATTCAGTCGAATTAGTAAAACATATTAAAGACAAAGGTGACATCAAAGTTTCTATTAGTGGTTATCCTGAACTACACCCAGAATCACAAGGTATAGCAACAGATATTAACTTTATTAAATCTAAGGTTGACGTAGGAGCTGATCAAATAATTACCCAATTTTCCTTTGACACTGAAAATTATATTAAATATAGAGATACATTAATAAGCCAGGGAATTAATATACCGATTATTCCAGGAATTATGCTTATTAAGAATTTTAATGGAATAAAGAATATGAGTAACAAAATTGGTGTAAAAGTGCCAAATTGGGTAGATAAAATCATCGAAAAGGAAAACAAAGATACCCAAAAGATAATAGCTGAAGATTTTGCTATAACCCAATCAGAGGAATTAGAAAAGAATGGGTTTGAACAACTTCACTTTTACACCTTAAATGAATCAGAAATTATGATAAATATCTCCAAACATCTAGGTTTCTATGCAAAAAATAATATTACATAAAAAAGTATAACAATGATAACAATCCAATCTCGAATAAAAGAAAAAGGGTATCTATTAGCAGATGGTGCCACTGGAACAAACTTATTTGCTATGGGATTAGAATCAGGTGATCCACCAGAATTTTGGAATCTAGAATACCCTGAGCGTGTAAAAGCTAATCATGAAAATTTTATGCATGCTGGATCAGATATTGTCTTAACTAACTCCTTTGGAGCCAATAAATACAGGCTGGCACTTCACAATGCTGAAAACAGAGTGGAAGAACTTAATTTTGAATCAGCAAAACTTGCTAAGAAGTCATCTAATAAATTTGAAAAACATATCTTTATCGCAGGCTCTATTGGACCAACTGGTGAAATATTAGAACCATTGGGCACACTGTCTAAAAAAGGTGCGGAAGAAGCCTTTAAAAAACAAGCATTAGCATTGAGAGACGGTGGAGCTGACCTATTATGGATTGAAAGCATGTCCTCAGATGAAGAAATGGAAGCCGCTTTATTAGGGGCCAAAGAATCCTTGTTACCAATCATTTGTTCCTATAGTTTTGAAACACATGGTAGGACCATGATGGGTTTAGAGCCTTCGCAGATTATTGAACTTGCGGAGAAGTTTTCTCCAGATGTTATTGCTTACGGAGCAAACTGTGGCATCGGGGCTTCTGAATTAATAGGATCATTAATTTGTTTCAAAACCTCTAAAAAGAATGAAGACCTCTTGGTTGTTGCTAAAGGTAATTGTGGCGTTCCTGAATTTAAAGAGGATGCTATAAGTTATAATGGAACACCTGAGTTGATGGCTAGTTATGCTAGGCACGCTAGAGACATGGGCGCAACTATTATTGGCGGATGCTGTGGGACCACCCATGTTCACATAAAGTCAATGTCAGAGTCATTACAGTCTTATAAACCCTTAATAGAAAAAATAGATCTAGATTCTATTATTGAAGATTTGGGATCCATGACAGCAGGGAATAGGGAAATGATAAATAATTATCTCAACCCAGGCTCGACACAAACAAAAACAAAAAGAGAAAGAAAAAGAAAAAGAAGATGAGTGACTTTTGTAGCTAAATCACTTGACCTGAAGTACTATATATTCGAAAAATTGGGAGTTAAATAGTGCCAGAAGAATTTGATGATATTATCCTTTCAGAGCTCGATGATAAAGAACTCGTAGAGCAAATGCATGAAGACCTCTATGATGGTTTGGCTGAAGAGATTGCTGAAGGAACTCAAATCCTATTAGACAGGGAATGGGAAGCAACCAAGGTATTGGATGAAGCTCTAGTTGAGGGTATGGTCGTCGTGGGTGATGATTTTCGTGATGGAATTTTATTTGTTCCAGAGGTTTTATTGGCAGCCAATGCAATGAAAGCCGGCATGGCCTTATTGGAACCAATTCTGTCAGCATCTGGAGTAGAACCAATTGCCACAATGGTGATTGGAACTGTCAAGGGTGATATCCATGACATTGGCCAAAAACTGGTAGGTATGATGATGGAAGGCGCTGGCGTTGAAGTCTTCAATCTTGGCGTTAACACCGACGTCGATGAATACATCAATGCTCTTGAAGAACATAATGCCACAATTCTTGGAATGTCAGCATTGCTCACCACAACCATGCCCTATATGAAAGTAGTGGTTGATGAATTAAAAGCAAGAGGAATCAGAGACAAATACATCATTATGGTTGGTGGCGCACCTTTGAACGATGAATTTGCTGAACATGTTGGAGCGGATGCTTATTGCATGGATGCTGGTAGTGCAGTAGAGACGATGAAAAAGTTAGTTGCTGCTAACAATTAATAATGACCGAAAAAGTACTTATTATTGCTTGTGGGGCACTGGCATTCGAACTAAATCAACTAAAAAAACTCAACTCTTGGAATCATGTAAGTATCAAGTGTCTTGATGCAGAACTTCATAATACTCCTAAATTAATACCCGAAAAAATCAGAGAGAAATATCTCACGTTGAAAGATGATTTTTCAAAGGTTTTTATCGCCTATGCTGATTGTGGTACAGGCGGATTGTTAGATAATATTCTAAAAGAATATGATCTTGAAAGACTAGAGGGTGCCCATTGTTATGAATTTTATTCAGGGCAAACAAATTTTACTCATTTTACTGAACAAGAACTTGGCACATTTTACTTAACCGATTTTCTGGTCAAACATTTCGAAAGATTGGTAATAAAGGGATTGGGTATGGATCAACACCCAGAATTAAAAAATGATTATTTCAAACATTACAAGAAAGTGATCTATTTAGCTCAGTCTAGATCAAAATCATTACAGCAAGATGCTAAAAAATATGCAGATTTTCTAGACTTAGATTACTCTTTTTATTACACAGGTTTAGATAGTCTAGAATCGCAATTAAATCAGTCAGTTAACTAATGGGTAAAATGATTACAATTTATTGGAGAGATATTCCCTCACACGTGATCTATAAGCTCGGCAGGGAAAAATATAAAAAACAGCTTAAACCTAAATTCGAGACTGCTATTGATAGAGCCGCAATGAGAGCTGGCAAAGGCTCGAGTGATGCCTATATGTCAGAATGGCGGAGAGAAACAGTTGCCATGCAAGGAGACCCTCAAGAGTTGGTAGATAACTTGGTGAATGAATTAGAAAATCAATTTACTGATGAGGTTCTTGAAAAAACGATTAAGGCTAAAGGAATAAAACCAAAATAGGATAACATTATGCCGCGAACAATTATTAGCTCCAATACTAAAGAAATCATTATTGATCCAGATCAACCATTCGTCATCATTGGCGAGAGAATCAATCCAACAAATAGAAAATCGCTCGCAGCAGAAATGAAAGTAGGCAATCTTGAAAGAGTTGAACAAGATGCCATGAGCCAAATCAATGCAGGTGCACAAATATTGGATGTTAATGCGGGAGTTCCATTAGCTGATGAACCAAAAATTTTGGCAGACTCAATTAAATTAATTCAGAGTATATCTGATGTCCCGCTGTGTATAGATTCTTCAATAGTCGAGGCCTTGAAGTGTGGTCTTGAAGCTTATCAAGGTAAAGCACTGTTGAACTCAGTAACTGGTGAAGAGGAACGATTAGAAACTGTTCTACCTTTAGTGAAGCAATTTGGATGTGCTGTTATTGGAATATCTAACGATGATTCAGGTATATCTGAGGATATTAATGTTCGTTTTGAAGTTGCAAAAAAGATAGTTGAACGAGCCATGGATCATGGGATCCCCAAAGAAGATGTCATAATTGATCCTTTGGTTATGCCGATAGGTGCAATCAATGATGCCGGAAAACAAGTTCTAGAGTTGATCAAGAAATTACAGAATGAATTAAAAGTCAACACCACCTGTGGTGCTTCTAATTTAAGCTTTGGTCTCCCAAATCGACATGGGCTAAACACAGCTTTTATTGCCATGGCAATAGCCAATGGTATGCCCTGTGCAATCACTAATCCATTAGAAAAAGAGATCATGCAATCTATTAGAGGAGCAAATGTCGTTATGGGGCATGATCCTGAATGTTCTGACTGGATTATGAATTACCGAGAACCCAGAGAGAAAAGAAGCAGAAGAAAAAGAAGATCTTAACTTCATATCCTATGGCTCAGATTAATAAAAAAGAGTACAAAATTGCATTCATGCCATCAGGAAAGAGAGGCTCCTTTCCAGAGGGAACAACTATTCTAGATGCCTCTAGAGCACTTGGTGTTGATTTAGATTCTGTTTGTGGAGGCAGAGCAATTTGTGGGCGTTGCCAGATAGAATTAACCGAAGGTAAATTTGCAAAACATGGTATTGAATCTAAAGCAGCTCATTTATCTGGAGCAACAAAGGCAGAAGAAAAATACGAAAAAAGAAAATCATTGGATAAAAAACGAAGATTAGGCTGTCAATCAAAACTTCTTGGAAACGTGGTCATTGACATTCCTCCAGAAAGTCAGCTGCATCAACAAATAGTTCGTAAAGATTTTGAAGCCACTGATATTTTCATCAATCCGATAACAAGACTCTACTATATTGACTCCAAAATCAATGCAGCCAAAAATATTGAAGAAGCAATAAAAGAAAGACTGAGAAATGACTGGTCTTTGAATATAGAGTCTATAAATTGTGTGCCCAAAAATCTTAGTGATGCCATCAAAAATTCTTCCCAGGGGTTTACGGTTGCGGTTAGAGATCAGAAAGATTTAATAGGGGTTTGGCCTGGATTTATTGAGACAATTTATGGTGTGGCGATTGACATTGGATCAACCACAATAGCTGTGAATTTGTGTGACTTAAAAAATGGCACAGTGATCTCAAGTCAAGGATCTATGAATCCTCAGATAAGATTCGGGGAGGATCTTATGAGCAGAGTTTCTTATTGTATGCAAAATCCTGGATCTCAGAGTGAACTGACAAAAGTTGTGCGTGAAGCAATCAACAACCTGATAGTCAAAGCTTGCTCTGAAGCAGAAATTGAAACTCAATTAATACTGGAGACCACGGTCGTTGGTAATCCAGTAATGCATCATCTGTTTCTTGGGTTTGACCCAGTTCCATTAGGTGTTGCACCCTTTAAGCTTGAAACCAGTGATGCACTTACTCTTAAGGCTAAAAATCATGGAATGGACATTCATCCCCAAGCTGAAATTTATGTTTTACCATGTTTAGCAGGGCATGTGGGAGCAGATGCTGCTGCTGTGATTCTCACCGAAAAACCTTACGATCAACAAACAATGAATCTCATTGTGGATGTAGGTACCAATGCAGAAATAATTGTTGGCAATCGTGACAAAATCTTGGCTGCCTCCAGTCCGACAGGTCCAGCTTTTGAGGGCGCTCAAATTAATTCGGGGCAACGAGCAGCCCCAGGTGCAATAGAGAGAGTTAGAATTGATCCATCAACTCTACAAGCTCGCTTCAAAGTGATAGGTTCAGATTTATGGTCTGATGATCCTGATTTTAGTGAAAACACGGAATCAATTGGTATAACAGGGATCTGTGGATCAGGGATTATAGAAGCTGTGGCTGAAATGTACTTATCTGGAATCATTTCTTCAGATGGATTAATGAACGAAGAAATTGCTAAAGAAAATAAATGTCTTTTCAAAGATGGCAGAACTTATTCCTATATGCTCTATGAAGGCGAACAGAAAATAATTGTTACACAAAATGATATCCGAGCAATACAACTGGCTAAAGCTGCATTGTATGCTGGAGCAAAATTGTTGATGGATAAATTAAAAATCAAGAAAATAGATAAAATCAGATTTGCTGGTGCTTTTGGAAGTCATATTGATGTGAAATATGCCATGGTTTTAGGTCTTATACCTGATTGTAATCTAGATGAAGTCAGTTCAGCCGGGAATGCGGCGAGTACGGGAGCAAGAATGGCACTGCTGGATACAAAAAGTCGACATGAAATAGAGCAACAGGTGAAAAAGATAGAAAAGATAGAAACTGCTATAGAACCACTATTTCAAGAATATTTTGTTGGTGCGATGTCGGTACCTCACAACTCAGACTCTTTTGATGAGTTGAGTAAAATTGTAAGATTGCCAAAAAATAAAAAGGCAAAGACCAATAGAAAGAGAAGGCGAAAAAGAACATCTGATCTGTAAATTACCTCGAATAAAATCTCTGCAGAATAAATAATTTTGTGATAAGTTTCTGCCCTTACTACCCTAAAACTTGCTTCTATTATGGAAAAACTAGAACAACTAATTAATAACCAAACGAAAGACTGGTCTCTAGATCAAGAATTTTATAAAGACAAAGAAATTTTTGATCTAGAGATTGAGAAAATCTACATGAATTCTTGGCTATTGGCTGGACATGAGTCTCAAATTCCAAACACTGGTGATTATTTTCTTTTCAATCTGTTATCAGAATCAGTAATTATCATCAGAGGTAAAGATGGGGTAATCAGAGCCTTAATGAATGTTTGTAGGCACCGTGGCTCTCATGTTTGCTTAGAGAGTCAAGGCAATGTGAAGCGATTGACCTGCCCCTATCATGCATGGACTTATAACTTGGAAGGCGCTTTAGTGGCTGCTCAGAATTTGAGCAATAAAATAGATAAAAACAATCTTAGTCTGCATAACTGCTCAATAGATGTCATTGAAGGGTTGATACTGATTAATTTTGCAGATAACCCTTCATCACTTGCAATGATGAAACAAGAACTATCAGAACCGATGCAAATGTTCGGAATGAAAGATCTGAAAATAGCTGCGCACAGAAATTATTCTATTGAAGCCAACTGGAAGCTCACAGTCGAAAATTACAATGAGTGCTATCATTGTGCTCCAGCTCATCCGGAATATGCAAAATCGCACAGCCTAAAATATGATGAATCGAGTAACGAATATCAATCAGCTCAAAACATAATGATGGAAACACTTGCTGCATGTGGTATGAAAGATTACGAGATTAACGCCGATTATGACGTTCAAGTTGAATCACAAGAGCAATATGCTTATGGCCGCTATGCATTGTTTGGCGGATACATTACTGGCAGTGAAGATGGCAAAGCTCTCGCTCCTCTGATAGGTGAAATCATTGAATATAATCCAGGCGCTTCTGATTTTAGTCTTGGTCCTGTTAGTTTTTTACTGAGCTATAGTGATCACGTGGTTGCTTATGTCTTTACCCCAGTTAGCCATGAAACTAGTCAGTGCGATGTTTATTGGATGGTTGATAAAGACGCCAAAGAAGGTAGAGACTATGATCTTGAACGTCTAATCTGGTTATGGGATGTGACTACAAAAGCAGATGAGAGAATCATTGCGAATAATCAAAAAGGTGTTAACTCTAGAAAATATACTTCAGGGCCCTTTTCTGAGAAGGAATCAACAGAAAAACGATTTATCAGCTGGTATCTTGATCAGTTAAGAGAAACTTTATAGCCTTTCATTATGCCATCTGAGATGGTCTTCAATAAAGCTGGCAATAAAAAAATAACTATGATCATAACCCTCGTGTTCCCTTAACTGAATAGGAATGTCTTTCTGTGTACACACATCAGCAAGGAGTTCAGGTTTGAGATATTGATCAAGAAATTCATCGTCCAAGCCTTGATCCACCAAGATATCTGAATGCCAACCTCTATCTAAAATTAACTCAGCGGCATCATACTGTAACCAAGCTGACATTTTCTCGCCTAAATAAGCAGCAAATGCATTTTTCCCCCAACCTACTTTTGTTGGTGAACAAATGGGTGCGAACGCTGAAACTGATTTAAACAATCCAGGGTTTTTGATCGCTATCGTTAATGCCCCATGGCCGCCCATGGAATGACCGAATATTCCTGTTTTATTAGTATCAATGGGGAAATTACTGGATATTGTTTCCAGGAGGTCCTTGGTGATGTATGAATACATATTAAAATGTTTTTTCCATGGAGACTCGGTTGCATCTAGATAGAATCCTGCACCTTGACCTAGAGCATAATTTTCATCGTCGGGAACACCCTCGCCTCTTGGGCTTGTGTCCGGTGAGACAACAATCATCTTCAATTCAGAGGCAATCCGTTGAACACCTGATTTAATTCTAAAATTCTCTTCTGTGCAAGTTAAACCAGATAACCATATTAAGGTTTTAAGCTTGTCTGATGGCTGTCCTTGTGGAACAAAAACAGAGAAGGTCATGTCGCATTGAGTTGACTGAGAATAATGTGAACAAACTTGGTGATTACCGTTGAAGATCTTATTGCTTTGAATAATCTCCATTGGAATTAATTGACCCTTTTTCCAAACAGAAAAATCACTATCCAAACCAAAAGAATCCCCACAGGAATCATTATCATTGGTGACCACCCGTATCCTGTCGGAATGGTTCCTATTAACAAGGCAATTGATGCGACTACTATTGCATAAGGAAACTGTGTCGCAACATGATCGATATGGTTACATCCAGA
>Ga0163108_10004260_pt1 | contig 10144 bp, 10 predicted proteins | sample Fk1155metaG_FD_109644 | JGI IMG/M metagenome (GOLD analysis project Ga0163108, IMG submission 109644) | Marine microbial communities from the Central Pacific Ocean - Fk160115 155m metaG | ecosystem: Environmental > Aquatic > Marine > Oceanic > Photic zone | place: The Central Pacific Ocean...
ATATAATTAATAAATATGAAGAAAATAATGAAATATTAGTTTTTTGGACAAATGGAATAAAAAAAATAAGTTTTATAAATTTTCTTTTTAGATTTTCATTTTTATTTTTAATTTTACAATTAATTTTAAATATATTGATAGTTCCCTATACTCAGAATTTAGGTCGAATATATTTAAAAAATTCAAATATAGATTTTTTACCGACTTTAATTTCTGAAAAAAAATTTATTAATGTATTCAAGAATTTAACCATATTTATTGAAAAATATAATCAGAATGGAAATATTGAAAAAATTTTCATTAATGAAAAAATTTCTAACGACAGCTCAAAAATTATTATTGCAGAAAAAGCAAAAATAATAAAATTAGACGAAAACTATAAAATAAAATTATTTATCGGAGGCATTACAAATTTAAATAAAAATAATATTTATAATATAAATTTCAAAGAAACTGAATATGATTTATCAAAATTTACTGTCAAAACGGTGACATATCAAAAAATACAAGAAATAAATTCTTTTCACTTATTAAACTGTTTATCTAACTACTATTTAAATAAAAATTATAAAAAAAATAGTTTATGTAAAAATAGAAAAATTAAATCGATTTCGGAAGAATTATTTAAAAGATTTATTGGTCCTTTGTATATATTGATTCTCTCTCTTGTATCTTCAAGTTTAATCCTAAAAACAAAAAATAATTTTTACTCAAAATATAATAAATTTATAATTTTCTTTTTAGGTTTTTTAATTGTAATAATTTCACAAATAAGTTTTAAATTTGTTTCACAATCAAGAAATTTAGATATAATTGTAATACTATCTCCTGTATTACTTATATTTTCTTATTATTTTTTTTTATTCTTAAAAACAAAATCTAAACTTAAGATACTATGATAATTAAAAAATATCATAAATATTTGATTACAACTTTTTTCTATCATTTCATTATTATATCTATGATTTTTTTATGTCTTGGTTTTATTCTAAATTTTTTTGAAGAATTAAAATTTTTTGATGATCACGAAGTTAAATCTTATTATCCTTTGTTGCTTGCATTATTAAATACACCTTCTATTCTATTTGAACTTTTTCCATTTATTTTTTTAATAACAACAAAATTTTTTTATATTTATCTAAACGATAGAAATGAAATTGAAGTTTTAAAAAATAACGGAATAAATTATTTGAAAATTTTATCAATAATATCAATATTATCTATTTCTATTGGGATAATAATTTTGGTATTTTACTATACTTTCTCATCAAATCTAAAAAGTCATTATTATAATTTAAAAAATAATTTCTCTGAAGAAAATGAATATCTTGCAGTTGTTAATGAATCTGGACTTTGGATTAAAGAAGAAATAGGTGAAACAGTTAACATAATACATGCAAAAAAATTTAAGGAAAATTTAATAGAAAAAGTAACTATAACACAAGCAAATTCTAACTTTAAAATAGCAAATACTATTGTTGCTGAAAAAGCTGATATTTCTAAAAAATTATGGGAGTTAGTTAATGTAAAAATTATTAATTATGAAGGTCAAAGAAATAAATTTTCAATTTTTAATTATAAATCTTCATTTAACGGTGAAATAATTGCAAATTTATTTTCTAATCTTCATTCCTTGAATTTGTATCAACTATATGAATTATCAGAAAATTATACAAAAATAGGATATTCAACAACAAATGTGATGATACATTTAAACAAATTATATAGCATGCCTATCTTTTTTCTACTAATGACAGTATTAGGTTTTTTAATTATGGTTAAATTTAAATTTATTAAAACAAAATTTTTTACAATAGTTATGGGTGTTTTCGTCTCTGTAATAGTTTACTATTTAAATTATTTTTCAAGTATATTTGGAACAAATGAAACATTGCCAATTGGTCTCTCTATATGGTTGCCTCATTTAATTCTTTTGTTAATTTGTTCATTGGTAATGGTTAGAATAAATGAATCATAAATTTATATTTTATATATTATTTATATTTGCTCTTTTTTTAAAAAGTACATTTTCTGATGAAATAAACATTAATTCATCTAAGATGAAAGTTTTGGAAGAAGGAAATATTATCTACGGCTTAAATGTTAAGGCTGATATTCCAGATAAAAAAATTGAAATAGAAGGTGATAAATCAATTTATGATAAAAAAAATAAACAATTAACAATAATTAATAATGTTAAATTTTTTGATAACTTAAAAAATATTTATCTCGAAGGAGAGAAAATTATTTACAATCAATTAACTGATATTGTAACAACATTTGGTAAAACTTTTATTAGAATTGAGGATAAATATTATGTTTATTCTAACGACCTTTTTTATAATAGAAAATTACAAAAAATCTACTCTGATAAAGAAACAATAATTAAAGATAGCGAGCAAAATATTTTTAATTTGGAAGATAATTTTGTTTTTGATTTAAACAATGAAATTATTTCATCAGACAAAACTAACATTATAGACAATCAAAATAATGAATATGAATTTGAAAAAGCAAAAATTGATATAAAAAACAATGAAATAGCTGGAAAAGAGTTAAAAGTAAATTTTATGGATTCTTACTTTGGAAATCCTGATAACGACCCTATCTTAAAAGGTAGAGGAGCCACATCTAACGAGAGTAAAACTAAAATTTACAAAGCAGTTTTTACAACTTGTAATACTGAAAATAAAAAATGTCCTGGGTGGGAACTTCAATCAGAAGAGTTCACTCACAATAAAATAAATAAAGTTTTTGAGTATAAGAACTCTTGGTTAAAAGTTTTTGACAAAAAAGTATTCTATTTTCCATTTTTTTATCATCCTGATCCAACTGTAAAAAGAAAAACAGGTTTTCTAACTCCAACTTACGGATCTTCTAATAACTATGGAAATTGGGTAAATATTCCATATTTTAAAATAATAAATGAAGAAAAAGACTTAACATTTAATCCCAAAATTTACGCAGATGACAAAATTATATTGCAGTCTGAATATAGACAGGCATTTGAGAATTCAAACCTAATATCAGATTTTAGCTTCAACAATGATGGAAAAAATACTAATACACATTTATTTGCAAAAATTTATGGTAATCTAAATCCTGAAACTAAATTTAATTTTAAATATCAAGATGTAACAAATGATGATTATTTAAAAATACACAATTTATCTAATTCATCTCTTATAATTGAAAGTGAAAGTTTACTTACAAATCAATTAAATATTACAAAAAATATCGATGATAATGCAAATTTAGATACTAGTTTTACTGTTTTTGAAGACTTGTCAAAAAAAGATAGTGATAGATTTCAATATGTATTACCAAGCTTTGCGTATACAAAAAATATAAAAATTCCAGATCATTACAATGGAAATTTCAAGTTCGTATCAAGTGGTCACCAGAAAAATTTCGATACAAACAAATATGAGAGTTTGTTAATTAATGATTTTTTATTTAATTCAAATGACATTATTTCTGAAAATGGTCTGTTAAATAGTTACAATTTATTAATTAAAAATTTTAATTCTTATACTGAAAATTCATCTAGCTATACTGAAAAAGAAGATTATGAAGTGTTTGGTTCATTATTATTAAAAACAAGTTTTCCATTGAAAAAAGTTAATGAACACTCTTATAATTATTTAAAACCAATTGTGGCAATAAGGTATAGCCCAAACAATACAAAAAATATATCAGATAAAGATGTAAGATTAGATTACAATAACATCTTTTCATTTAATAGAATCGGAAGTAATGAAATTGTTGAAGGTGGAAGATCTATTTCATTAGGTCTTGAATATGAAAAAAGAAACCTAGAAAACAAAAAAGTTTTTGGTTTTAATATTGCTAATTCAATTAGTGATAGGAATAATGTTAATTTACCAACCAAATCAAAACTAGATACAACTAGAACTGATTTTGTTGGAAATATTTCTTATTCTCCAAATAATATCTTAAATTTTGACTATAATTTTTCATATGATAAAAATTTTGAAGGTTCTAATTATGATTCAATTGCAACCTCAATAAATGTAAACAATTTTATCACAGAATTTAATTTTCATTCTGAAGATGGAGCAATAGGTGATAGCGAGGTAATTTCAAATACAACAAAATATAGTTTCAATAATGAGAATAGTTTACAATTTAAAATTAATAGAAACTTAAAAACCGATTTTACAGAATACTATGATTTAATATATTCCTACGAGACAGATTGTTTAAGTGCTTCTTTAGAGTATAATAGAAAATTTTATAGAGACGGAGGTTTGATCCCAGATAAAAGTCTTTTCTTATATATAAGATTTATACCTTTTGTGGATTTAGAACCTGCATCTTTAAATACTCTAGTAAATAATTAAATGTTAATAAAAAAATTATTGATAATTTTTTTTATATATCTTTCTTTTATTAATCTTTCAGAATCTCAAGAAATAAAAATTATTAGCAAAGTTGATAATGAGATAATAACAAATATAGATATTGAAATTGAAAAAAAATACCTTTTATTATTAAATAATAATTTGAGTGGACTTTCTGAAAAAGATTTTATTGAACTTGCAAAAAATTCACTAATTAGAGAAATAATAAAAAAAAAGGAAATAAATAAATCCTTTAATAAACAAAGCAATATAATCAAAAATAAGATTATTGAAAATTTTTATAATAGATTAGGATTTAAAGAAAAAAATGAATTTATTAAATTTTTAGATAAAAAAAATATAAACTTTGAAAACTTAAAAGAAAAATTGTTAATAGAAGCCCTATGGAACAATATAATTTACATAAAATTTAATAATAAAATTAAAGTAGATAAAAATTCAATAAAGAATGAAATAATAGATTATTATAATTCCAAAGATAAAAAATATGAATACAATCTATCAGAAATTACTATTGATATAGAAAAAGATATTAATTTAAAAAAAAAAGAAATATTAAAATATATTGAAGAATTTGACTTTAAAACAGCAGCCAATAAATATAGTAAATCTGATACTTCAAAATATGGAGGAGAAATTGGATGGATAAAAGATACAAGATTATCGAAACAAATAAAAAATAAAATATCTATAATTAAAGTTGGTGAAATTACTGAGCCAATACAAACACCAAATGGATATTTATTTTTAAAATTGAATGACAAAAGAGAAATTATTGAAAAATTCGATTTAAAAAATGAACTAGAGCAACAAATTAAATTTGAAAAAAATAAACAGCTTAATCAATTTTCATTCATTTATTACAAAAAATTAAAAAAAAATACCAATGTTTATGAAATTAAATAAAATTATAATTATTTTAGGCGAACCGCAAAGCACATTTTCTGAAATATTATTTAAATATTTTAATTCAAAAGAATTTTCAAAAAATAAAAAAAAAATAATTTTAATTGGAAGCATAAATCTCTTTCAAAAACAGATGAAAAAATTAAAATTTAATTTAAATTTAAAGTCAATTGAAAATATAAGTGAAGCAAAAATTAATGAATTAAATATTTTAAACGTAAATTATAGTAATCAAAAAATTTTTTCTAAAATATCTTCTAATTCAACAAAATATATTTCTAACTGTTTCAGATTAGGCTTGAACTTGATTAAAAATAATAAAAATATTGCACTAATAAATGGACCAATATCAAAAAAGCATTTTTTAAAAAAAAAATATTTAGGTGTTACTGAATATATTTCAAAAAAAACTATGTCAATAAATCAAGTTATGCTTATCTATAATGATAAATTATCAGTTTCGCCTCTTACTACTCATCTTCCATTAAAGTATGTTGCCAAATATATAACTAAAGAAAAAATTGTTAATAATGTAAAACAAGTTAAAAATTTTTATGAAAATTTACTTGATAAAAAGCCAAAAATTGCAATATTGGGACTTAATCCTCATTGTGAAACTATAGATAAAATTAGCGAAGAAAAAAAAATAATAATTCCTGCAATAAATTTTTTAAAAAAAATTAATTTAAATATCGACGGACCTTTTTCGGCAGATACCTTTTTTTTAAAAAAAAATATTAAAAAATATGATGTGGTTGTTGGAATGTATCACGATCAAGTTTTGACACCTTTTAAAACTTTATATGGTTTTAACGCAATCAATATTACTCTTGGATTACCATTTATAAGAATTTCTCCTGATCATGGACCAAACAACAAAATGATGGGTAAAAATAACTCAGATCCCTCGTCTATTTTTTGCGCTATGAGATTTATTAACAAAATAAGATGAAAATCTTGCCTAAAAAAAGTTTAGGACAAAACTTTTTAATAGATAGCGAAATATTGAATATGATAGCAAATTTGGGAGAAATAAATTCGAATGATATCGTTCTTGAAGTTGGACCAGGAACGGGAAACTTAACAGAAAAAATTTTAAAAAAAAAACCAAAAAAACTTGTGGTAGTTGAAAAAGATAAAAATCTTTCAATAATTTTAAAAAAAAAATTTAATAATGATATTGAAATAATTAATAATAATATTCTTAATTATAATCATGATATTTATTATGAAAAAAAAATAATTGTATTTGGAAATTTGCCCTATAATATTTCAACTCAAATATTAACAATGTGGATAAAAATAAATAATCTAAATAATTTCTGTAAAAGATTTATTTTAATGTTTCAAAAAGAAGTGGCAGATAGAATTTTAGCAAAATATAATTCTAAAAACTATGGAAGATTATCGATTATATCTTCATGGAAAATGGAAATAGAAAAAATAATTGATATTAACCCAAATAGCTTTTTTCCACCTCCTAAAATAAAAAGTTCTTTGTTAGTTTTTAAACCAAAAAATAATTATTATAAATTTGAGAATCCAAAAAATTTAGAACACATAACTAAAGTTTTTTTTAACCAGCGAAGAAAAATGATAAAAAAACCTTTAAAACTTCTATTTAAAAATTATGAGAAAGTAGCAGAAGAATTGTCTCTTGATTTGAATTTGAGACCTCAAAATCTTACAAATCTTACTTATTATAAAATTTGTTCTTACTATGAAAAGTTACTTAAGTAGATTTATAACATGCCTACGAATTTCATTTTTATCATAATTCTCTGAAACATTATTTTTTGTTGAATCAATATATTTGATTATTTTATCATAGCATTTATTAAAATTATCATTAATTACAACTAAATCATAATTTTCCCAATGAACCATGTCCTTTTCAAACTGATTCATTCTTTCAATTGCATTATTTTCATTGTTTAAATCTCTATTTAAAAGCCTTTTGAATAATTCTTTTCTAGATGGAGGAAGTATAAATATAGTTTTTATTTTATATTTTAATTTTTTTTGTTTTAATTGTTCTGTACCTTGCCAATCAATATCAAAAATTACATTTTGTCCTTTATCTAATTTATTAAAAACAACATCTTTTGATGAACCATAATAATTATTAAAAACTCTTGCATGTTCTAAAAACTTTTTTTTAGAAATTAATTTTTTAAACTCTTCTTGTTTAACAAAAAAATAATCTATGCCATTAATTTCGTTAATTCTTGGTTTACGTGTTGTGTGAGAAACAGATATAGAAAAATTATTTTTTAAAGAAATTTCTTTTACTAATGAAGTTTTTCCTGCCCCAGATGGAGATGATAATATTACTATTATCCCTTCATTATTAACAGACATGACTTTGCTAAAAATTAATTTGCTTTATTTTCAATAAATTTTACTGCGTCGCCTACAGTAAGAATTTTTTCTGCGTCGCTATCTGAAATTTCAGAACCAAATTCTTCTTCGAAAGCCATTACTAATTCTACTGTATCAAGACTATCGGCTCCTAAATCATCTATAAAACTTGATTCTTCTGCGACTTTAGCTTCATCAATCCCCAAATGGTCTGCTACAATTTTTTTTACTTTACTTGAGATATCTTCTGACATTTTTTCCTTTAGGTTGAATCGTTAATAAATAATTTAAAAATTTTGTCAACTAAAATACATCCCACCATTTACATGTATGGTTTCTCCAGTAATATAGTCTGAAAGGCTTGAGCAAAGAAAAACAACTGTATTTGCTACATCTTTTGGATCACCAAATCTATCAAGTGGAATTCTAGATTTTAATTTTTCTTTATAATTTTCATTTATCTTATTTGTCATATTCGTAGTTATAAAACCTGGAGATACACAATTTACATTTATATTTTTTTTTCCATACTCTAATGCAAAACTTTTTGACATGGCTACCAGGCCTGCTTTTGATGCGGTATAATTTGTCTGACCAATATTGCCTGTATGTCCCACCACAGAAGTGATGTTAATTATTTTTCCTTTTTTATTTTTTAACATTTTTTTTATTACATTTTTGCTTAACAAAAAAGTTGATGTAAGATTTATATCAATAACTTTTTTCCATTCTTCATCTTTCATTCTAATTGATATATTATCGCTTGTTACGCCAGCATTGTTGATCAATATATCAATTTTTCTACCTAGCTCATCACTTACTTTATTTATAAAATTTTCAATTTCGTTATGTTTAGAAATGTCAAACTTTTCAACTTTAACTGATTGATGCTTATTTTTTATTGCACTTAATTTTTCTTCATTTGTTCCTGTTGCCACAACATTGGCTTCGGCTTCTACTAGTTTTTCGAGAATAGAATTTCCAATTCCTCCTGTTGCACCGGTTAAAACTACATTTATGTTTTTCAAATTTATCATTTTAAATTAAATTATTTAGATCCTCCAAGTTATTAATTTGAATTAATTTAACATTACTATTAATTCTTTTCGCTAGTCCAGATAAAACTTTTCCAGGTCCAATTTCAATAAATTTTTCTACTTTTGAATCTATCATATTTATAACGGTTTCTCTCCATCTTACAGGTTTTTCTATTTGTTCAATTAGTAGTCTTTTAATATCGTTTGGATCGTTTGTTTGTTGAGCGGTAACATTAGAAATTATGTTTATTTCAGGTTTTTTAAATTCTATCTTTGTTATTTCTTTTCTCATTTTCTCAGTTGCGCTTCTCATTAACTCGCAATGAAAAGGTGCGCTTACTGGCAATTTAATATTTTTTATTTTATTTTTTTTTAATTCTTCAGAAAATTTATTTAAATCATTTATATTTCCACTTACTACAATCTGACCTATAGAATTGTCATTGGCCACATAACATTTAAATTTGTTTTCATTAATATTAATAATTTCATTTATTTTTTCTATATCAGAACCTAGCACCGCCAACATTCCCCCTTGCCCTTTGGGAACAGCTGATTGCATAAATCTGCCCCTGCTTTGAAGGAGTTTAATAGTTTGATCAAAACTTAAAGATCCTGAGCATGCCAATGCGGAATATTCACCTAATGAGTGTCCTGCAAAAAATTTTGCATTATTTAAATTGAAAGAAGTCTCTTTTTTTATTACTTCATAAATACTATAGCTAACTAAAAATATTGCTGGTTGGGTATTTTCGGTTTGGTCAATCAATTCTTTTGGTCCTTCTAGTATTATTTTACTTATAGATTTTTGAAGAATATCGTCAGCTTGTTCGAAAAGCGATTTTACATAATCAAATTTTTCATAAAGGTTTTTTCCCATTCCTACTGACTGAGAACCTTGACCTGGAAATTGAACAGAAAACATAGAAAATATTTACAAATATAGTATTTTTTGTATTGTAATTAAAATATTATAATAGTATATCCTCTCATTTTTAAAAGATTAATTATGAACTTATACGAACATACTATTATTGCTAGGCAAGATACAAGCCCTTCACAACTTAAACAGTTGCAAGAAAAGTATTCGAAAATAGTAGAAAAAAATGAAGGAGATGTAATAAAACTTGAAAATTGGGGCTTATTGAATTTATCCTACTTAATAAAAAAAAATAGAAAAGGTAACTACATACATTTTAAAATTAAAGCTGATAAAAAAATATTGTCTGAATTAGAAAAGAATGAAAAAATCGATAAAAATTTACTAAGATATTTGACAGTAAAAGTAAAAAAATTTGATCTTGAAAAAAATTATTTCAATAAAAAAGATGAACAAGAAATAGAAAAATTTCACAAAAAGAGATATGAAAAAAAGAAATAATAAAAAGAAAAATACACAGAGTAACTTTTCAAAATTAAGCATTTTTCAAAATCAAAAATATAAGTTTAAAAAAA
>Ga0163108_10004262_pt1 | contig 10144 bp, 5 predicted proteins | sample Fk1155metaG_FD_109644 | JGI IMG/M metagenome (GOLD analysis project Ga0163108, IMG submission 109644) | Marine microbial communities from the Central Pacific Ocean - Fk160115 155m metaG | ecosystem: Environmental > Aquatic > Marine > Oceanic > Photic zone | place: The Central Pacific Ocean...
CCCTCCGGGTAGGAAAACGAGACATCCTCAAATTCGATCGAACGTTCAAAGGTCTTAAGGGTGACCTGGTCGGCCCGCTCTTCTTCGGTCTCCAGACCAAAAAAGAAGAAAACTCGGCGCACCGCTGCCACATTCCCTTGAATTGTGATCCAGATCGCTCCTATCGAAAAAGCGGCTGCGCCCAACTGATAAATCAGAGTACCAATCACCCAGAAGTCACCGGGGCTCATGACTCCATCAATCACCAGATTTCCGACTACTCTTGCACCGTAAAACAACAACGCAACTATCAGCATCAGGCTCAAGAACACTAAAGCTATTTCCAGAATCTTAATCAATCTAAATCTCAGATAAGACTCCTGGCTTCTACTGGAAAACTCCTCGATCTCCTTTGTCATGCCACCAAGACTTTGTACTGCTTCAATCTGACTGAGACTCTCTTCCATCGAATTCGTAGTTGCACTCCCCGCCGATCGGCTGTCCTGTTGTAGGTGACGGGCCAAGGCCGACAAGGGAATAGTTATAATAAGCGCAATGGGGACCAGGCAGGCCGCGCTGAAAACAATCTCTGGCAATACGTCTGAGTAACTAAAATATAAAAGATAAATAGAGATCGAAGAACTTAAGATCAGGAGCAAGGGGTAGAACAGAATTTGATAACACAGACCAGGGATCATGGGCGAGTCATACATCACGCGGTAGATGGTATCGCCAGTCCGCAGGTCATTAAGCGTCGTCATTGGCAAACGGCTCATGTGCTTGAATAGCCGTGTTCTTAGTAAATTGGTCAGCCCCTGAGATATCCGGACTTGTATCAGAGCCTCCAAAACACCTAGAAGAGATCCCGAGTTACCCTGCCCTGCATTCATCGCGTTTTCTGACTGGGTCGCACTGTCTTCGCCCTGTGCCATTGCGACTTCGATTTCCGTTTTGGTTTTACTGAATAATAAGAGTAGAACTAAACCAAAGACGACTACCGAGACCATAATCTCCATTGGCGTCTTTCCCGACAAGAAACTGACAAATGGTTCAATATGAGGCGGAAATGGAATCTCCGTACTATCGAAAGGCCTAGCAAGGATCACGTAATCTACAATAATTTTGGGTAAAAACGGATAGAAAAACAGAGGCAGCAAAGACATAAGCATTAACGCGAACTTCAACGAGGCCAAGCGACGTAGGGGCCACAAGAATCGGAGACTGCGTCCTACGAGACCAACGACTTCTAGATTCGAGATTCTTGTGTCAGAGTCTATTCGATCGTCGTAACGCTGACTTTTCATGCTCTAGACTCTTCTGAATCGATGTTGACTATGCTTCGATAGTATCCATCTGGCGACCTCATCAAGTCCTCGTGCTCGCCTGCTTCCACTATCCTACCGTCGCGAAGAACGGCGATCTGGTCTGCACGACGTATCGTGGACAATCGGTGCGTGATTAAGACGATCACCCTATTGGCGCCCCACTGTCGAATATTTTCCAAGACAGTGATTTCAGTTTCGGCGTCCAGAGAAGCGGTGGGCTCATCTAGAATTAATATTGGCGTGTCTCTGACCAAGGCGCGTGCAATCGATAGTCGCTGCTTCTGTCCCGTGGATAGTTTTGCGCCTCTCTCGCCCAACTCAGTTTCATAGCCCTGAGGCATCTGAGTAATAAAATCATGTGCAAGGGCAATTTTGGCAGCCTCTTCTATCTTAGTCTGGTTAACTTCAAGACAGGCATAGCCGATGTTGTCGTAGACGCTTTTAGAAAAGAGCGGATTTTGCTGCAAAGCGATCGCGATGTTCGCTCGGACCTCATCAACACGTATCGACCGAATGTCGAGTTCGTCAATGGTTATCGCTCCATGATCAGGGTCATAAAGCCTAAGCAACAAACTAGCAAGAGTCGATTTTCCAGAGCCAGTCTCTCCCACAAGCGCTGTTATAGTCCCCACCTTCAGATCGAGATTAAGGCCGTCTAACAGAAGCTTGTTGTTTTCGTACGAGAAACCCAAACCAGAGAAGCGGATCTGTTTAAAATGTGCCGGGAAGCTCTTGGAGTCGGGCGCATCTCGGACCTCAGCCTCTAACTCTAATAAATAAAAGGCCCTCTCCAAGCCTATTGCCATATCTTGCAGGATGCCCCAGATGCCCACGATCCAGATTCCGTTTTCGACCATCTCGCCTTCCATCCGCCCTTGCACAGATTGATAAGCCCCTAGATTCCAAACCGTGAAACCCACCAGGCCCAGAACGCCCACCAAAAAGGTTTCCTCCTGGCTAATCACCCACCCAGCCATCAGATACTCACAAAAAATAACAACCGCCAAAACAAAGACCGCGATCAGGGTTCGCATCGTGATCCATTCAGCTCTTACCCAAAAAGCGCCATCAATTGCACGTGTCGAAGCTTCATCGAACCACCTTTGAACGGCCACTTCAGAACGATTTGCTTTTATTACCTTCAAGCTGGAGAAAACTTCTTGAATACGAGATACCAACGCACTATTTGACCTTCTGGCAACACGAGATCGAATCTGCAACCTGGGAGTAAACCAGCCAATCAGTAAAAGAATAGGAAGTGCGGCAAGCAAAAACACCAGCGCGAGTCTTGGACTAAACAAAAAAAGAACAAACAACGTAAAGGATACTTGTCCCAATCCGATGATAGGGTTGATGATAATCTGCTCAACGACAGAGGTGATCATCGCGCTGTCTTGATAAATTCGATGAATCGAATCCCCTGCACGAGCGTGATCGTGGTATTTCAAGGACAAGTGTTCTGCATTACTGACCATTCTCACGCGAAGAGCTTGGTTAATACGCTGGAGTATCCAGACACGGTAATAAGCCGCTATCGGCATCAAAGCGAACAATAAAATACCCGCAACACCAAAAAGGATAAGTAGTCTGTCAAAAACCTCCCTTCGCTCTGACTGACTGAGTTTTTGGTCAAGATTAGAGTCAAGCGATTCGCTAGACTTCGACGGCAGGTCTGGAGACCCAGAGAACTCGTCCTCTGAAAAATCTCCAATGTACTCATCGGTCAGAAACAGCATCTTTGCCTGCTGAGGCTCCAATTTTTCAGCTTCTATCACCTTATTATTGAATAGATCAGAACCGATGAGCATTGAAACGACAAAGAGCGTTTCGATCAACAAAACGGCGATCACCCAAAAAAACAAGTGCATGACCTGAGGCTTCATATACGGCCACGTGCGTGCGTATAAACCAAAAAAATCTTTAGGTCTCAGGGTTCCTTCTGGATCATTCGTCAGATCCGCTGATAACCCCCTAATAAACCAGTTCACAGCAAAACCAACCAGTCAGCCGCTGTGGGTGTTCTAGGCATACAGGCACATCACACGAACTTCGATACTCTCTCGCAAGCTGACCGTTTCAGGACATTCAGGGTCATCGAAGGCGCTGTGCAAAGTCGGCCTAAATGGGCTCATGGTAGAGTCATAGGTCTTGAACATCAAGATTTCATCTTTCTGCATTTTCGGATAATAGAACCACCGGTGTTTTTGGCGATGGCTGCTCTGATAAATCTCGACTTGGAACCCTTCCCCACCGCCATAATTATGTAGATCAGTTGGAATCAGTTCTTCTTGACTCACCGAAGAGGCATCGCAAACGGCTAACGGCGCGTGCACGGCATCAGGATCAAAACGTCTCCAGAGATTGAACACGCACACCCGACCTTTTTCGAGATCGTATTCCCCTAACAAAGGCTCTAGAGTCTGCTTGAGTTTAGGCGTGAAATCATTGTGGACCAAACGATGAGCCCCCAATCGCTGACCGGTCTGCGCCTCTGCTTCGCTACGCGTAATATGAGAAAGCACCTGAACAAATGCTGCACCACTTTCTTTCAGGACCAATTCTTTAACTTCTGGGTAATACCGATTCTGCACATCCTGCTCATCGAAAAAATCCTCAACCGAAGTTGCATGATTGACCAACTTAAAACCCTCATACTCAAGCGACGTAGGGTTTTCGCGAGCCGATCTGATTGTCACATCAAAACCCTGGTGGTCCGGCCGATCTGGGTCTGGATCATCCAACCCAAAGGCCGGCTTTGCCTCTCCAAGATCGAGTGCATTGCGGTAAAAGAGCTCAGCAGTTATTTCAGTTGTTTGGTCTGACACTGGTTATTTCCTGAACTTGAATATATTTATAGTCTACTTCGATTGGCATCGTAGAAGAAACTATGACTCCTGGAAATTTCACAGAAAAGCATTGTCAAAAAAGCAAAAAAGGAGCGATCATCAAAGTTTAGCTATGCAGAAAAGTCGATGATCAAGATTCTCCAATTCGCCAGCCTATTAGGATTCATAACGATCAACAGCGTTACCTGGTCAAATGATCTCTTTGACTCAATGGCAACCAAAAGCCTCCTATTTTGGACTCCAGAACAGCAACTACTGGGATATCCAAATATTCCCGAAATTTTCAATACGCGGCAAATACAACATTCCTCGACAATTCTCAAACTACCAAAATCAAAAGCTAGTCTTGATGATTTTTCCTACGTCCACAAAGGCAAGGTGAAAACCCTGAACGATTATTTCGAGCAACTTAATACCACCGGCTTGATCGTCATCAAAAATGGAGACGTAGTATTCGAGCAATATGCGCTTGATCACGCTCCTGACAAAACCTGGATATCTTTCTCAGTTGCTAAATCAGTAGTGAGCATGCTCTACGGAGCCGCGATCAAAGACGGCTACATCAAAAGCGTCGACGACAAGGCGGTTAACTATCTACCTTCACTGCGAGGTGGCGCGTACGCAAATGTCACCATCAAGAACCTACTGCAAATGTCATCTGGTACGGATTGGAATGAAGACTACGAAGACCCCTACTCAGACGTAGCGAGCTCACCTATCAATATCCTCAAATTGATCGACTACATGGGCCGATTGGACAAAAAAGAAAGGCCAGGGAAACGATTCAACTACAATACCGGAGAAACCAACCTAGCCGGAGCCGTCCTCAGAGCCGCCATCGGCAATAACCTGGCGACTTACCTTCACAAAAAAATATGGGAGCCCTTTGGAATGGAGTCCGATGCCTACTGGATGCTAGATGAGGCTGACGGTGTAGAATACGGCGGATGCTGCATCAACGCGACTCTCAGGGATTATGGCAGACTCGGCTTATTTGCTTTAAGTAATGGCACACTTTCCAACGGTAAACAGGTACTTCCAGTTGGCTGGATGAACGAATCGACCACTCCCTCTTTGGGCGCAAGATACTACGGTTATTATTGGTGGTTAAGGCAAAACAATATCTATCGGGCTACCGGAGTCTTCGGTCAGTTCATATGGGTCGACCCAAAGGAACAAATGGTGGTGGCCATTCACAGCGCCTGGGACAAAGCATGGCGAAAAGATCACGATGATCAGACCGCAAAACTCATATCGAGCATTTCAAATCACTTAAACAAGGTAAGACTATAATCAAATGAACAAAATCGTCCCCGACTCGCTAAGAGACCCAAGGATAGAAACAAAACAATTAAGAATCGGTGATCTCGAATTCGAGGTTGACTGCTGTGGCGAGGGTGATCGTTTAGCTCTGTGTCTACACGGTTTCCCAGAACACAGTTTCTCATGGCGTTACCAATTACCAGTACTTGCAGATCTCGGTTACAAGGCCTGGGCGCCCAATATGCGCGGCTATGGAAACTCTTCCAAACCCAAAGGCGTTAATTCTTATAATCTGGACACGCTCGTTGAAGACGTTGCAGCTATCATTGAGGCCAGTGACTGCAAAGAAACTGTGCTGATTGGCCACGACTGGGGAGCCGTGGTCGCCTGGCATTTTGCCATTAACGATCGCCTGCCTCTATCCCATCTGATTATTTGTAATGTACCTCACCCGCAATCAATGCAGCAGGCCTTTAGTTGGGAGCAGTTAAAGAAGAGCTGGTATATCTTTTTCTTTCAAATTCCAAAACTACCAGAGTTTCTACTCGGCAGAGATAATGCGAAGGGTGTAGGCGAAATGATCCGCAATACGTTTGTGAATCCGGAAAAATTTCCTACGGAAATAGCGGATGTCTTTAGTCGAAACGCAAACCAGCCAGGCGCGTTGACCGCGATGATTAATTACTATCGGGCATTGTTAAGAAGAGGGAACCGATCCAATCGAGAAGGTGAGACTTTCCCTATAATTAAAACGCCAACGCTCATGATCTGGGGTGAAGAGGACGTCGCGCTATCCAAAGAAACCACCTACGGCACAGAAAAGTATGTCGAGAACTTTGACATACGATACCTGCCTAACGTCTCTCACTGGGTTCAACAAGAATCTCCCGAAGAGGTTAACTCGATGATTTCTGCTTTTATCAAAGATGAATCCATCCCCTTCGCACACTGATCGAATTTCCCGGTGCTTTTAAAAGACTCCCTTCCGACTTGATTCTGTCAGGTCAGCTTCGCTGCCCTGTCCAAATGCGGCCAATTATTTTCCAGTTAAAAACCCTTTTCTCGGCTTAGTCGGCGATTTGTAATCAAAAGGCAGCGTATCAGGCGACACTCTGACCGGCGTGGTAAAGGTCAAGGGGATTCCAAAGGGCGTTTCGTATTTCAATTCCACGAAGTAGGCAGACCAACCCGCACTGGGCTCTTCGGCAATGGCGTAAAAGGCATTTCCCGATTCCCGGTTAACCTTTCTCGGCTGCCAACCTTTGCCAATTGTATCCTTACGAAAATCTCTTGCATTTGGATTAGACGCGACCCACAGAGTCACTTGGCTGGGTGCCTGTTCGGATTTCACGCGAATACCGCCCTCAGTATCGAATACCCAGTCAAACTCCGGTCTTGGATAATCATTTAAGACCGCCGCATAAAAAGCGAGGATACTCTCAAGCGCATCCGAATCACCCAGACCGTGGCTAGCATTAGGCACGTATCTCAAGAATTTTTCGCCGGGCAGCTGATCAAAATAAAACTGAGAGGAAGTCGGCACAAAGAATTCATCTCCAGCCGCATTGACCAGGAATTTTGGCATCGAGTAACGCTCATTATAGCTTAATGGATCGACCAGCTTGAATAACGCTCGCAATTCAGGCGTACCCCACCAATCCACGGTACCCATATCTACATAATCCTGGATAGCCGGCGCCCAAAAGCCATACGTTTCCCAATGGTGCTCAAAAGAGGTCTCGACATTGAGCACGTCAATGACAATAGGAATCATGGCTTTAACCCGGCTATCGACAGCGCCAGTAGTCCAGGTTGTCCAACCGCGCTTAGAGGCACCCGCCACTACGAAGTCAATTATCCTGCTCTCATTCCCAGTACTAAATAGTGACTCAACACAATCCATGGCCGCTACCGCGCTCTTTGTCATGGCCATCCTCGCTGGCCAACGAGCATCACCAGAAGTCAAATACTTGTCCCAGGTATAAGCAATCAGCGCATCCTCCCAACGCGGTTTACCCTCTCCTTTAAAAACTAGCGGTTGGTTCGGCACCATCGACAACTCAGCGACTATTGATCCTGTGCCCAGCGCAAAACGAACCAAGAGTTCGTTTACTTGATCTGGTAATGCGTCAGAGTTGTCACCTCCTCCAATCATCAGCATCGCGGTACCGTGTTTGACCGTTGAGGGCTCAACTACTTGAAGCAGGTGTCGCCACTCGGTCTGGTTAACGTCTCGATCCGTCAAATAATTTTGGGAGATCAACTCAACAAAATGACTGGTGTACCCCTCGGCCTCATCACTTCGTATTTGAGTACATCGATAGGCGTTATCAGCCCGGTGAACGTAGTCATCCAAGGCGTTTTGATCGAACTCCAATCTTGGTTCTGCTGATGAATGCCCAGAAAATACCAAGAATCCTAACGCAAAGACGCTCGCGATCAATCGCATATCACTACCCCTCTAATTCCCAAATTTCTTGTACGTCAATTTCTTCGCGTTTCAGATTCAACGTGAAATATTCACCCTTCAACCAGCTCGGGTATTGATTCGTAGCAAAATTCGAATCGGCTCGTCCTCCGTTACCACCCGCAATGACAAAACGAGCGTGTGTGTAGTCACCCAGATCCACAACAAGACGATAAGCAGGCCCGTGAAATACGCGACAGGGGATCTCTCCATCCTTTGCTTTACCTGGGCCTTTCCCCATATGTACCGCCATTCCCAGTGTTGTCGGGCTACCTCCAATTGGATCCGGTCCGACAGCTAACTGTTCGAACTCTGCGTGTTTACGCAATCGATGCCAAAAGGCAATCTGGTGCAAATCACCCCAACGCCATTTCGCCACATCTGAACCCATCGACTCCGTTAGTCTGTCCATAACCAAAGACATCTCGCCACAAATAACTTCATTGAGTTTGAGTTCATGCTTTTTCCATGGAGATCGCGCGTCGTTGAAGGTCTTAATATCGAATCGATTCAAACCCGGTGCAGCTAAAGGCAAAAGCTTCACTAGCTCATCTTCCAGCACCGCATACAAATACTTACGCTGCCAGTAGCGATCCAAGAAAGGGTAATAGACACATGAACCGATTGAATCCATGGAGGCTCGGCAATCCCAATCTTCCAGCACCACGACGGCCTGTTGTACTTTTATATCTTCGCTGGTTTTTAACACCGCAATTAGATCTGGCAGGACTTCTTTAGCTCTTAGATCAGTCAGGTCCAACTGCATCTTACAAAATTCATCAACAGTGAACTTAGATCCTTCATCAAGTAACTCCTTAATCCGGTCAGCACGTGCGCTATGAGTCGGAAAATTGTGAATATAAAACTCTCCGCGGTCTTCCATCGTGTCATTGTTAGCAGTCAGCGAATAACCCGACCGAGGGGTTTTTTCCACGGTTAGCTGTTGAGGAGTCGCTAATTCAAAATCATGATTTAATTCCCAACCGATTAAAGGAACGGAGCCTGTTACGCCCTTTCGAGCGGGGAGCGTCGTCGCGATATATCGCTCCATGTTGCTTTGCCTGTCGACACAAATGATGTTGTTAACTAATGGGCAAATACCATCCTCGAATAACAAGTCTCCAAATTCAGTAGCGGTTTTTGCTGTCGGCAGAAGCGCTAACGCACCGGCAGAAGTCGGTACATCTCTTAAGGACCAATACAGGCTGGTTTGATTTAACCCTAATTCGGCCTGGCTCATATCTAACTCTTGCATTAACGGCTCAAGCAAAACCCCATGACCGGTCGACTTGATTTCGATTACGCGATCTTTTTGATCCTTCACGCCGATGGTTTCGCGGCGCGTCTCCACTTTTTTCCAATCTTGACCAGATCTGTACTGATCTTCCTTGACCTGCTCAATAAAAAGGTCGTAGCAGTCCACAAATCCGGTTGTAAGGCCCCATGCAAGCTCATTAGTAAAACCCATCATAAAATAGGGGACTCCGGGGAAGGCCGCCCCAAATGCATCCCAATCGCCTGCGTGTAAATGCACGTAAAAAAAAGTATTGGGGATCGAGTGAGGCTGGTGCGGGTCGGTCGCGAGCATCGGGTGGCCTGATGCTGACAAATCCCCGGTGATCGCCCAATTATTACTTCCAGATAAATTAGGGACCTCTATCTCAGGATAGGCAAGCTCGATCATCTTAGGATCTACGTTTGTTAACACGTGGCGAAGTTCGTCGATCTGGTTTTCATCTTCTTCAGAAAAATGGAGCACATGATCTCGGAAAAAATCGACTCCATGAGTCGCCATTAGTCGACCTAAAACAAGCTTTTCTGTCCAGCTTTTGTGTTGGAACCACGAGGTAAATCGATATCTAGCTGCAATATCACGCATAGTAAATCGGCGAGGTTTCGCGCCAGCTACTCGGAATTCTGGGGGTACCTCGTCGAGGGAAGACACGTAGGCATTGAGTCCCTCAAGATACGCGTTAGCGATCCAGTCACCAGGACTAGCAGGCATATCCGTTGAACCACCATGCACATTAAAGGCTCTTTGCATTGCATCCTGACGAACGAATCGTTCACCTAACAAGGAGGCGGCCTCACCGTTTGCGTACGCACAACTTAAATGAATCTGCCACAATCGCTCGTATCCCGCGGCATAACCCATCCCTCTATATGCGTCAGCCACAGTATCTGCCCAGACATGAGCCACACCCAGTTTGTCCCAAATAATCTCAAACGGCCCATCAGAGCCAGCAACTTGTCGCTTCAATCGA
>Ga0163108_10004263_pt1 | contig 10144 bp, 9 predicted proteins | sample Fk1155metaG_FD_109644 | JGI IMG/M metagenome (GOLD analysis project Ga0163108, IMG submission 109644) | Marine microbial communities from the Central Pacific Ocean - Fk160115 155m metaG | ecosystem: Environmental > Aquatic > Marine > Oceanic > Photic zone | place: The Central Pacific Ocean...
AACACCGAGGCAATGGTTGATGTTCTTTGGCCGGCGGTTGATGTGGAGGCTCTTATTCAAGAAGAGGTTCAACTTGTCGTACAGGTAAATGGCAAGCTCAGGGCTAAAATTGTTGTTCCGGTTGATGCTGAAAAAAAATCTATAGAAAAGGTGGTCCTTGCCGAAGATAATGTGGTCAAGTTTAGCAAGGGGAAAAAAGTAATAAAAGTAATTATCGTACCAAACAAACTAGTGAACGTGGTAGTGCATTAACACCACCAACAGCCTCATTTGTTGAGCATTTTCTCTATTTGATCCCTTAAAATCAACTCCATAACAAAGCCCATCTTGCCACCAGGAACAACTAGCGTGTTTGGACGCGACATAAAAGATCTTTCGATCATGTTTTGTAGATATATAAAGTCACAGAATTTGTGGTCTTTAAACCTAACGACAACAAAACTTTCATCAAGCGTAGGGATGTCTCTTGCAATAAACGGGTTTGAGGTGTCTACTGTTGGCACTCGCTGAAAATTAATGTCAGTTCTTGAAAATTGAGGTGTAATATAATTTATATAGTCCCACATTCTTCTGTGTATTGTGTCTACTGTTGCCTCTGCAGAATATCCTCTGTGTTCCTTGTCCCTATGTATTTTTTGAATCCACTCTAGGTTAACAACTGGAACCACTCCAATAAGGAAGTCTACATATTTGGTAACATCAATAGCGCCATCTTTTACTCCTCCATGAAGGCCCTCATAGAACAGCAAATCACTGTCCTTGCCCGCATCCTCCCAGGGTGTAAATTCACCGGCCTTTTGACCAAAAGGCTCGCCCTCTTCGTCAGAATGAAGATAGAAGCGACGACGACAGTGTCCTTTTTCGCCATAATTTTTAAAAGTCTTTTCAATTTCTTCAAAATAGTTTGCCTCGGGGCCAAAATGACTAAAGTAACTATTTCCCTTTTTTTCTTCTTCGGCCATGATTGTTTTCATTTCGCTTCTATCATAACGATGAAAACTATCTCCTTCTATAACGCAAGGGCTTGCGCCCACATTTATAAAAATGTGGTTGAACGCATTTTTAACTGTAGACGTGCCAGCGCCAGACGAGCCTGTTATAGCTATAACCGGATGTTTTTTTGACATGTGGCTCTCTCTTTCTTTTAAAAACTTTAAGAACAAATATTATCTTACAAATTTTATCAACTGTTCCCAATAAAATTCATAGGCGCTTGAATTTAAATCATTGGGCTATTTGTAGAACAATTAGTAATCCAGGTTTTCAACCTTAAGTGCGTTGTCTTCAATAAAGTTTCTTCTAGGCTCCACCTCATCTCCCATTAGAGTGGAAAAAACCTCATCGGCTGCTATAGCGTCTTCTACCTTAACTTTTAGCAGGGTGCGGCTCTCAGGGTTCATTGTGGTGTCCCAAAGTTGATCTGGATTCATTTCTCCTAGACCTTTATACCTTTGAAATCCTTGCCCTTTTTGAGCCTCTTTTAACAGAAATCCCATTGCATCTGCAAAGCACGAAACCTTAGCCTCTTTCTGTCCCTTTTGAACAAAAGATGAAGAACTAAAAATACTCTCTACTTCGTCAGAGTATTTTTGAATTCTTTTATAATCTGCAGAATCAAAAAACGTGGCGCTAAGCGCCGAAGTTATGGCAACAACACCATATACCTCTAAGGAATATAAAATCTCTTTATCTTTGAAAACAACTTTGTGTTTTTCGGACATAAGTTTATTTTTATTTAACTTTTTTTGTAAGTCGTCACACCACTTAGTTGTTTCTTTTGTTTTTCTCAATGAACTTAATTTTGGCATGCCAACGATTGCATTTAGTAAATTTTTATTGTATTTCTTTCCAAGCTTTTCAATGGTTGCAACTATTTTGTAATGTTTAGCCACAATTTTTTCTAGAGCAATCCCGCCTATTGCTGGCGCACTCTTATTGACAAATATACTTGCCTCGTTAATTGCCTCTTGCAAAAGATAGTTGTTTTTTTCATCTTCATCCTTTAGGTAGCGCTCTTGTTTTCCTTTTTTGATTTTGTATAAAGGTGGTTGTGCTATATAAAGATAGCCGCTTTCGACTAGTTCTGGAAGGTGGCGATAAAAAAAAGTTAACAATAGTGTTCTTATGTGTGCCCCGTCTACGTCAGCATCGGTCATAATAACAATTTTGTGGTAGCGAAGCTTTTCAATATCATACTCATCACTGCCTATGCCACAACCAAGGGCTGTGATTAGTGTGCCGACTTCTTGTGAGGTGAGCATTTTTTCAAAACGAGCCTTTTCAACATTTAATATTTTTCCTTTTAAAGGCAATATTGCTTGGGTGTGTCGATCTCTGCCTTGTTTTGCAGAGCCTCCTGCAGAATCACCCTCAACCAAAAACAACTCGGAAAGAGCGGGGTCTTTTGTTTGGCAGTCACTCAACTTTCCTGGCAATCCAGCAATATCTAGAGCGCCTTTTCTTCGCGTCATCTCCCTAGCACTTCTTGCGGCTTCTCGAGCCCTCGATGCTTCTAATATTTTTCCTACAATAATTTTTGCCTCGTTGGGATTTTCTAGCAAATACTCCCCTAGTTTTTCATTAACAGAAGACTCTACCGGAGCCCTAACCTCAGATGAAACAAGTTTGTCTTTTGTTTGAGAAGAGAATTTGGGGTCTGGCACCTTGATAGACAAAATTGCAGTTAACCCCTCCCTTGTATCTTCTCCAGTTATTGCCGCTTTTTCCTTTTTTGCAAGCCCAGAAGAGTCTATAAAACCGTTAAGTGACCTAGTTAGTGCCGCCCGAAGGCCAGCCAAGTGGGCGCCCCCGTCCCTTTGTGGAATGTTGTTTGTGAAACAGTAAACGCCTTCTTGATAGGCGTCGCTCCACTGAAGGGCAACCTCAACATCAATATCACTCTTTTTCGTTTTTATTGTAATAATGTCGTTGTGAATGGGGTTTTTAGATTTGTTAAGATGTTCAACGAATGCCTTAATGCCACCCTTATAAGCAAAAACATTTTTTTTGTTTGTGGCTTGGTCGGATATTTTAATTTTAACGCCCGAGTTTAAAAAGGCCAACTCCCTAAGCCGGTTTGCCAATGTGTCATATTTAAACTTTGTTTCGGAAAATATATCTTTGCTTGGTTTAAATTGAACAACTGTTCCGGTTTTTGTTGTTTTTCCAGTAACCCTTAACGGCTTTGTTGGGATGCCCGCCTCATATCTTTGCTCGTGAACCTTGCCATCACGATAAACAATCAGGTGTACATACTCAGAAAGTGCATTTACAACAGAAACACCCACACCATGAAGGCCACCAGAAACCTTATAGGAGTTGTCGTCAAACTTACCTCCAGCGTGCAAAACCGTCATAATAACTTCAGCGGCTGAAACTTTTTCTTCTGGGTGAATATCTACTGGTATTCCTCTACCATCATCTGATACTGTCACCGAGCCATCGTCATTAATTACAATATCAATTTCTGTGCAGTGGCCCGCCAAAGCCTCATCGATTGAGTTGTCAACCACTTCAAAAACCATGTGATGAAGCCCAGTGCCGTCATCGGTATCGCCAATAAACATTCCTGGGCGTTTTCTAACGGCGTCTAAGCCTTTTAAAACTTTAATATTAGAGGCTTGATATTTTTTCGACATAAGTAGTAAAGAAAAAAAATTTAATTATACCACGAGCGCCTTGTTTTACGCGTTTTAGTCACCCTTGATTGGGTGTTTTTTTGTGTTTGTTTTTCAATGAAAAAAGAGAGTAAAAACAAACCTAAAACCCACTAATAACGCCGCTGTTAATTTTATAAATACTGGTCTTTTTTTTAGCAACCTTTAGAGGGGTTTTTCCTATATCTGTTAAAAACACCTGGACACCCAGACCCAACAAACAATCTAAAATCAGATTTGTTTTTTCCTTGTCAAGTTCAGATGACATATCATCTATTAAAACAACCGGAAAAACACCCGCATCTATTAATATTAAAACTTGAGCCACCCAAAACATTATTGAGAATGTTTTTTGCTCTCCCCGAGAAAAATGACTCTCTGTTTGGCCGTCAAGAAAAAAATCAATCGTCGCCTTGTGAGGGCCATGGTTTAAATGTTTTGCCTTGGCAAAGCTGCTGGTGTTTTTCTTTAAAAAACTATAAATTTCCTTCTGGTCTAGATAGTTTAAATCTTTTGTCCAGCCAGCACTAAACAAAAAAGAAGGGGTTTTGTTTAGGTCAAAGGGCTTGTTATTTTTAAACAAAAAAGATTGCCCGATTTTATTACCCAGTCTTTCTATATAGTTTTTCCGCGCTAAAGAAATTTTAACTGAAAGTTTTGCAAACTCAATAAACCAATAGTCAAGTTGCCTATTGTTGTCGCCAGAAAAAAGCGAGTTTATGTTTTTTAGGGCTCGACTAAAAGACTTATATGTTTGAAGCATGGTGGGCTCCACATGAAACACCCCCCAATCAAGGTAAGATCTTTTGAGTTTGGGTGCGCCGCCCACTATAAAACCCCTGTCTGGCGAAATAATCTGAGTTGGTAGTAGTTGTGTTAATGCGCTATTATTGTTTATTTTTTGTTTGTTGATTGTGGTGCTGTTGTTTTTTTTAGACCTTTCTAAGCCTATTCGACTACCGTCCACATCTGCATTAATTATTATGTTTTTTTTATTGGTGGGGGTTAGGTCTGTAAGGTTTTTGGTTTTGAACGATTTGTTGTGGCCTAAAAAATAAATTGCTTCTATGAGGTTTGTTTTGCCTTGTGCGTTATCACCAATAAAAACATTTATGTCTTTATTTGGTTTTATGTATTGATCTTTAATGTTGCGAAACTGAAGAATATGAATCTTCTCTATTATAGCCATAGCCCAATAAAAACTATATTCTCATTGGCATAACTATGTACTGATAATTGTTGTCTTCTGTTGAGCTTAATAGACAAGACTGGTTCTCTCCCCCAGGAACAACCATATTAATCTTGTCTGAGGTTATTTTTTCTAATATTGAAATAAGATAGTGGATGTTGAAAGCTATCTCTATTTCTTTGTCTTGGTTTGACACCTTAATTTGGGTTTTTGCCTGACCTCTTTCTGAGTGTGAAAATATATTAAGGTTGTTGTCTCTAAAAACAAGCTTTACTCCTTTGGTTCGCTCTTCAACAAAAATAGCGGCCTGTTGAAGACTTGAAAGAAAATCAACTCTGTTGATAATGATTGTGTTGTTAAAGTCTGTTGGTATAACCTGTTTATAATTAGGAAAGTTTCCATCAATTAGCCGGCTTATTATTTTTGTATTTGTGTTATAAATTGAAAAGTAATTATCAGAAAGATGTAATTCTATGTTTTTATTGGAATTTTTGGCAAGAAGTTTTGAAAGTTCGAGAACTGCCTTTCTTGGAAGAATAACTGTTTTCTTTTCCTCTAGTTCCCCAACTTGTTTTATTTCTCCTATAGAAAGGCGGTGTCCATCAGTCGCAACAATTGTTAAGGTGTCTTTATTTAACTCAAAATATAACCCATTTAGGTAGGCGCGAATATCTTGGTTGCCCATTGAAAAACTTGTGTTTTCGATCGCAGATTTTAAATCTTCCTGTTTTACGGTCACCACAATTGACTCCTCTGTTTTTGGGAGTGCTGGAAAGTCTAAGTGGTTGAATGTATTTAGTTCGAAAGTATTGTTGTTGGCGTTTAAGTAAACTTTCTTTTCTTCGATTTTAAATTGTATTTTGGTTTTTTCTGGGAGTCTTCTTGCTATGTCAATTAGATCTTTTGCGTAAATTGTAAACAAAACCTCTTCACTATTTTTTATTTTATTAGAGGCACTAATCTCTAACTCCATATCTGTTGTTGTGAGTGTGAGTGTTTGATTTTGTAACTGTAACAACACATGTGAGAGTATTGGCAATGTTTGTCTTTTTTCAACTACGCCTATTACTGTTTGGAGGGGCTCTAGAAGTTCCTCTACACTAAGTTCTGTGTTCATAAACAGCCTTGTTTAAAAAATTATTATTATTATTATTAAGGGTTTTTTTGTTAGTTAGTTCTTTTTTATTATTTAAAACAATGTGTTGCATTGTTAATATTATGTTGGTTTTATTGTTTATATTTTGTCAACTGTGTTGATTAATTAGAATTATTATAAGTTGTTTTGTTGTTTATCACCAGTATAGTTTTTGTTGTTTTAATTATAAGTTAGTAAGTTTTAGTTTTAGGTTGTTAAAGTCAACCTTTACATCTTCATTTTCTTTTAGTAGGTTTTCAATTTTTTCACAGGAATAAAGCACTGTTGAGTGGTCCCTGTTGCCAAAGTTTTGTCCAATTTTAGCAAGCGAAAGAGAGGTTAGTTGGTGGCAAAGATAAATAGACATTTGCCGAGCCCTTACAAAGTGCTGCTTTCTAGAGTTGGAAACTAGGTCAGACAAGGTTATTCCATAATACTTACCAACTGTTTTTTGTATTTCATTAATTTCAACCAGTCTTTTTTTGGGGCTAATTAGATCTCCAAGGGCGTCTTCAATTGTCTCTTTTGATATAAAAGAGCCTTTAATTTTAGAAAAATCAACAAACGCCTTGAGTTTCAATAGCGCCCCCTCAAGGTCTCTTACATTTGAAGTGATGTGGCTTGCTATTAATAACGCAATATCCTCGCTTAAGTTCAAAGATATTTGGGGGTTTTGTGATTTTTTTAATAAAATAGCTGCGCGCATTTCTAATTCTGGCGGCGCAAGTTGTAAATTAAGCCCTTGAGAAAATCTTGTTTTGAGTCTATTTTCTAAGTCTTTGATGTTCTTTGGCGGTTGGTCGCATGTAAAAATAATTTGTTTTTTTGTGCTAAAAAGAAAATTAAATATATGAAAAAATTCTTCTTGAGACTTATCTTTGCCGGCAATTAAATGGATGTCGTCGACTAAAAGCAAGTCTGCGGACTGATAAAAGAGTTTAACCTTTTCAATGGTGTTGTGCCTTAGGCTGGTAGTTATATTTCTAACAAAGTCCATAAGGGGAACATAAAGAGTTTTGGTTTTTGGGTTTTTCCCAATTGCTAGATGCCCAGCCGCTTGCATTAGATGGGTTTTCCCAAGGCCAGACTCCCCATAAATAATAAACGGGTTATAGGGCGATGAGCCAATATTTTCAGCGATTTGTCTGCTCGCCGCAGCGGCAACTTCGTTAGCGCTCCCTAAAACAAGATTGTCAAAAGTGTACTCAGGAAAGAGAGGGGTTGAGTGTTGTTTTATTCGTGTTGGGCTGTTGTTTTTTTTATCGACCTTCTCTATTTGAACCTTTAGCGACTTGTTTTGTTCCGCCACAGCTTGAAGAATGGCGGTTTTGATATTGTTTGTGTTGTTATTAATGTACTTTAATACAGATTCGTTAGGGGCGCCTAGAATAATTTTTGAGCTTGATTCGGTTGCACTAAGCGGACTTACCCAGACACTAAACTGACTAAGAGGTAGAGAGTTTTTTAGGGAATGTAAGCACCTAGCCCAAGTTTGAGACATAAGATAAATAGAGCCAAAAGTTAAAATAATATACTAATGATACCTATTGTATACAAGAGATGAATGGAGTGTTTAATAGAATAACTTTTTGTACTCTTGAGGCATTATTAATTAGGCAATCTTTGCCCATAAAAACCATTAGATTTAGGCGCTTAGAATTGATTTTTAGCCCATAATAGCGTAACATTGCCATCTTTTTATAATAGCAACAAACAATGAGAAAAACCATTGTGGCTGGTAACTGGAAAATGAATGCCAGCAAGGAGTCTGTCAACAAACTAGTGTTGGGCATACTTTCTGGTATGGATAATGTTAGTTCTAAGGTTGTTATTTGTGCGCCATTTCCATATTTATCACAAGTTGAGGCGCTAATCAGCCACAGCCAAGTAAGTCTCGGCGCTCAAAACTTAAATATAAACACTTCAGGAGCCTTCACTGGCGAAGTAAGTGCTGATATGATTAAAGATTTTGGCGCACAACATGTAATTGTTGGCCATTCAGAAAGAAGAAGTCTCTACGGAGAAACTAACACAATTGTTGCTGAAAAAGTTAAGGCTGCGCTAGACAGTGATTTAATTCCATTGTTTTGTGTTGGTGAGACACTGGAACAGAGAGAGGCTGGAGAGACTGAGAGCGTTGTAGCAGACCAAATTAACACAGTGGTTGATCTAGTTGGTATTGCTGCTTTTTTAATAATTGTTGTCGCATATGAGCCTGTTTGGGCAATTGGCACAGGCGTTACTGCGTCACCCGAACAAGCGCAATCAGTCCATGCTTTTATACGCCAACTTCTAGCAAATAAAAGCAATGATGTGGCTCAGCAAACACCTATTTTGTACGGTGGAAGCATGAATGCTGCCAATGCGAACGAACTTATTGCTTGTGCTGATATTGATGGTGGTTTGATTGGAGGCGCGTCTCTTAAGCCAGAGGATTTTTTACAAATTTGTAGGGTGGATTAATATGTCATTTCAAATTATTTTAGTAGCTCATGTATTGCTAGCTTTAGGTCTGGTTGTATTAATTTTAATTCAACACGGCAAGGGAGCAAGCGCAGGCGCTGGTTTTGGTTCAGGGGCAGCAGGAGCGGTTTTTGGAGCAAGGGGTGCGCATTCTTTTTTATATAAACTGACTGCAGCCTTGGCTGCTGCATTTTTTATTACAAGCATTAGTTTGGCTTACCTTGCCACTAGCGAAGGAACTGTTGACCCAAGCCAGAGCGTTATGGTTCAAACAGTGAGTGAGGACGATGCACAGTCCGACCTGCCAACTACAAACAATAACTCATCAGACGTACCAGAAAATTAATAAGGCCGACGTGGTGGAATTGGTAGACACGCAGCCTTGAGGGGGCTGTAGCGTAAGCTGTGTCGGTTCGACTCCGACCGTCGGCACCACTACTTTACTGCCTCGCCTAGGCCGCGTTCTTGTACAATCATAATTTTTCTTATGGTGTTCAACCAGATGAATCTCAACAACCGAAAACTTTTAACTGGAATAGGGTTTATGCTAGGGGCAATGTCGGTTGTACCGATGCTTGATGTGATGGCAAAGATGCTTAGTGAAAACTATCCGGTGACGCAGGTAGCCTGGTTTCGTTTTGTTTTTCATACATTGTGGTTATTGCCATTGCTTTATTGGCGACAACTTAGTTGGTGGAAGGTGCCAAGCAGGGCAGGCTTTCACCTGCTACGCAGTCTAATGTTGGCACTGGCAACACTATTCTTTTTTACCGCCATTAAAACCAACCCTATACCTGACGCACTAACCCTGTTATTTATTTCGCCCTTGGTAGTTGCCGCTCTTGCCCCTTTCTTTTTAGGAGAGAGGTTTGATCCCTATATTGGTGTTGGCGTTTTGGTTGGATTTGTTGGTGTTGTTATTGTACTTCAACCAAACACCGAAGAGTTTAAGCCCACACTTCTATATGCGCTTGTTGCAGGGTTTTGTTATGCGTTTTATATTATAACTACAAGAAAACTTAGTAATAGTGGGCCTCCTCTGCTAACTCTTTTCTATACTGCTGTAGTTGGTACTATTGTTCTTGGCCCAATGGCTTTTTCAGTGTGGGAAACTCCTGATCTTGCAGGGATTTTAATGGCTGCCGCAATGGGGCTTGTGGCGGCGATATCTCATTTTATGATTATTAAGGCCTTTGAGTATGCAAGCGCATCTGAGTTAAGCCCTTTCAATTACTTTGAAATAGTTGTCGCCATTATCTTAAGCTATATAATATTTAAATTTATACCAACAAAAGAGGCAGTCCTTGGGCTTGTGATTATTATTCTTAGCGGCCTTTTTGTGTCATGGAGAGCAGTGAAAAATAATCAAAGCCCAGCCAAAGAAAATGATAGCGTTGTTGAACTATTGTAGTTCTTCTTGGTCATAGCGCTTAAAGCGCCTTCGCGCCACCTTCAGAAATTCTTTTGTCTATAAAAAAGGAAAGTTCTTCTTCAACACTTGCCTCGAGTTTTGGCTCTTGGTATTCAACAAGAAGATGTTTCCATATTTTATTGGCTCGTTGGGTTGCGTCGAGAGAACCGTCGTCTCTCCAGGACTCAAAGTTGCGCCAGTCAGACAACAACGGAGCATAAAAGGCCGCCTCATATCGCTCCATAGTTTGTGTCGCTCCAAAGAAATGACTGGCTGGCCCAACCTCCGTA
>Ga0163108_10004267_pt1 | contig 10135 bp, 8 predicted proteins | sample Fk1155metaG_FD_109644 | JGI IMG/M metagenome (GOLD analysis project Ga0163108, IMG submission 109644) | Marine microbial communities from the Central Pacific Ocean - Fk160115 155m metaG | ecosystem: Environmental > Aquatic > Marine > Oceanic > Photic zone | place: The Central Pacific Ocean...
AGGTACTCGATCTTTTGAGAAAGAAATCGGGAGGTTCACCAACCGAGGTGGTGGAATCGGTCGTGGGCCTGTTGTTCGATCTCTATCGGAACCACCTCTCTCTTTATCGCGGGGTTCGAACCATTCGAGCGGTACGAGAGAGTGTCGGTACCCGGCCGGCGGAGCAGGTCATCATGGAAGAGGTTCGTTCCATTCTTGCGCCCTATGCCAAGAAATTGGGGATTGTGGATCTGGAGCGCACGAGCTTTACGCTCTTTCATCTGGTTGAGTCGCTCTCTTTCCAGATGGTGGAGCATGGGGAAGGGCGATGGGGGAAGAAGCGGTGCCGGGAAGAGGTTGTTCAAGCGGCGTTGCGATATGCCGGTCTTGATCACATCAAATCCTAGCCCGCTATTGTCCGATATAGATTTGTAACGTCTCTTTCCACCAATCGCTCGAAAGCCTTTCAATCAGGACATGGTTGATCGGTTCTCGAAGAGGACTCTTCGCCGGGAGGCCAAAGGCGTAGTCTTGCCGTTCAAAGGTCGGATGCAGAACGGTGACCCTTTTATACCGATTCTTCTTGGTCAAGAAGCGCAGTATCGGTTGGTCATAGATGACCGCATCAAGCTTGCCGGCATCGAGAGCGTCGAGAGCTTCTTGCGTATTTTTGAACTTCTGGAAAATCACCCGGTCGTTTTCCAGGTAGGCGGCACTTGTAGAACTTGTCACGGAACCTACCTGGGTTCCTCGTAGATCTTCAGGACCTTCAATCGAAGAAGAGAGTTGCTGTACGGTAAGCGAGGAAGCGATGGCGGCCGTAAAGCCGGAAATGAGCATGATGCTCGCAAACATCCAAAGAATAGCGATGACGCGTCCGCCTATGGATGCAGGGGACTTGTCTCCATACCCTACGGTGGTCATGGTGACCGCCGACCACCAGAAGGCGGCTCCCAATCCCCGGGAGGTGCTTCCTCCAAATTGCTCCGGATTCTTCTTTCTCTCGAAGAACCAGAGGAGGAATCCGATGGAGAAAAGAACCGCGGCCAGGACGAGAATGACTTTGAGAAAGTTGAAAGAGAGAATCCGGGCCAGGATCGAAGAGAGGTTGTCCGTCGATTCTGGTCGAACGGCAATCCCCAGACCGGAGGAGGTGAAAGGGTGTGTAAAGTCGAACTTCTCTTCCCGTTCGCGGGTGACGGTAAGGGCTCCGACAGCGACATCAAAGGAACCCTTCTCCATTCCCTCCAACATTCCCTTCAGGTCCACCTCATGGAATTCATATGTCAACTTCAATTCTTTCGCGATCTCTTTCCAGAGATCAATGCTGATTCCGCGCCATCGCTGATCTTTTCCTTTGTACGCGAACGGACCGGTCGATTTAACGGCAACAACCAGTTTTTCTTTCTTCGCTTCTTCCTGAGAGGTCTCGGCGGATGTTGGGAAAGGGATCAGGAAGAGGAGGGCGATCCAGATCTTTTTAATCACCACCACATCCACCGCACGAGCTTCCACAGGAACTGCCACAGGAAGATCCGCCTGAATCACCACTGTCGAAAAATCCTCCGGAATCGCTTCCGTCTGCCGCTCCGCCACCATCGAAAGAGGCGGACTCTGCGGATTCGGCCGCCTCGACCAGTTCGGCCGGTTCCTGCGCGGCCATATCGACCCCTTTTTCATCTACCTCTAGAAGGTCTCCTCCTGTTTCGGTAACCAAGGAGACATCTTGAACGTGGATGGAGTGGTCATGGCACATGTCCGACCAGAGCCACGAGTAGAAGAAGTAATCGTTGTATCCGTAATACCCGTAGTAAAGCGGATCGTAGTAGTTATCGTGTCGAGATGTGGAGCTCTCTTTTCTCCGGCTTCCGATCTCTTGTGCTGATTTCAGCGATTCTTCTTTTGAGCAGATGATTCGGGTGTGGGAACTTCGCTCCACGGAATCGACCTTCATATGTTGGCGGAACTCCTCTTCGATCGCATCGAGGAAGAGTTCAAAGGAGGCTTTCGATCCGGAAATAGTCGCATCATATTTTTCCTGGGACTCGAAGTGAGTAGCCATCCGGGATTTCAGTTCGTCTGCAGACTCTCCTTCTTTTGCGGCGAGTTCCCGAATCAATCCGTTGACCACAAGGGTGATCGGGAAGATTCCGACGTCATGAGTCCGGTTCACCCGGATCTCCATCAGATATTGCATATCTTCTGTTGGGTGTTCGAGGACGAGCGATAGGGTGTTGAAAAGGGTATTGTTCCCCCTTTCATTCGATTCGAGGAAGGCGTTCAATGCCTCCTGAAGGTCATCTTCTTTTCCTTCCGTGTCTTCGTAGAAGGTGACGTCATCCTTCGAAAGTTTGACGATGTTGTTCACCCCTACCGCGCGCAGAACCATATTGATGCTTTGAAGTATGGCGACCGCTGTAAAGGTCTCCTGTTCTTCTTTTTTGGAGACAAGGCCTCCCGAGAGAAAGTACGCCATTTTGGCAAAGCCTTTGGTCGGTTTTGTCTTCGCGATGTTGGTAACCTGGGAAGGGTCGACCGCAATTTGTCCGCTCAAGTACATGAAGTTCTCCTGTTATATCGTTTCGCACGCGCCACACGATTCGTCACGAAGGTCGAGACAGTCGTGTCCCCAGAAATAGGGGTCTGGTGTGCCAAAATGTTCCCGGTAAAGTTCCACCGTTCTCTGGAATTGCCCCTGATTCTCTTCCTTCGTTCCTCCAGGGGAGTGGTGTAGATATCTTCTGAAATGGCGTTCGCAGAATTTGTGGTACGCCTTCGTGTGCAGAATAAATTCGTGCCAGGCAAGATCGACCTTGAGGGATGGGGTAAGAACTTCCTTTCCTAGGGAAACGAGGAAAAGAAAGCGGAGCACCTCGCGAAGGGCTTGTTCCGTCCGTTCCTCATTTGTGTTAAGGGCCGTACGGATCTTCTCCTGTAAAACCTCGTTTTCTTCGAAGAGGTCTCGCATAAGAGTGACGTCGTCGATTTTGCAGAGCGACTCTCGATTCATAACGTTTTTGTTCTCCGTAGTGTTCGGTGGTTACGCCGGAGAGAATCTTACCGAATCTTCTTTTTGAGATCTATGAAGAGGGGATCTTTTCCGATGAGGGTGTGATTCTGGCACGTCGTGGTGCAAAAAGAAAAATGGCTCCCCGGGTTGGACTCGAACCAACAACCTGCCGGTTAACAGCCGGACGCTCTACCAATTGAGCTACCGAGGAGAATGACTTGCGTCGCCGTGATTATAGGAATCGGAAGATTCAGCGTCAACGCTTCGGCTTCGTCTCTTGTTCTCCCTAGCGAGGGCTGATAGAATCCGCCCCCATGATTCCCGATAAGACGTTAGAGGCGATCCAGTTCGCTTCCCGAGAGCATCATGGTCAGATGCGAAAAGATGGCGAAACCCCGTACGTTTCCCATCCCTACCGGGTGATGTTTCTCCTGCGACATGTTTTCAAGGTAGAAGATCCCGACGTTCTGACCGCCGGGGTTCTGCACGACACGATTGAAGATACGACCGTCGATTACGATGCGGTCGTAAAACGGTTTGGTCCTCGGGTAGCGGGAATGGTTGCATCGCTTTCGAAAGATAGTCGATTGGAAGAGAAAATTCGGGAAGAAAGCTATCTGTCTCACCTTGAGAAGGCTTCCATCGACGTGAAACTCTGCAAGTTGGCCGATACGCTCGATAATCTTCTCGATTCCCGCAACGCAAAGCCCGAATTCCGGAAGAAGACGATCGGAAAGGCGAAGGAACTTCTTTCCCGGTTCGAACCCGGTTTCCCGAAGGAATGGAATCATGCTCTGGAGGCGGTTCGCGCCGCGACCCAATGATTCTTCTCGCCGCCGCCGTTTCCTGGAAAGTGATCGCTGTCCTTGGAGGTATTTTCACCTATCTCGCGTTGATGCTCATTTACTGGAAGGTAAAAAAGCAGAAAAAGGATCGTTAGCGGCTTTCCCGTGAGCGAGGATCGAGAGCATCCCGAAGACCATCCCCAAAGAGATTGAACGCCATGACGCTGATGGAAATGGCGAGCCCGGAGAAGAGCGCGAGGGAGAGCGACCGACGCCAGTAATTATATCCATCATGGAGCATCGCCCCCCATTCCGGTGTACCCGGTTCTACACCGAGCCCAAGGAAGGATAGGCCTGCCGCGGTTAAGATCGACGTGCCGACTCCGAGCGTCGCTAGGACGATAATGGGGCCAAGCGCATTTGGAAGAATCCCCGAGAAAAGAACCCGTGCATGGCTCGCTCCGAGAGAATGACTCGCGAGAACGAACTCCTGTTCCCGCAGTTGCAGAACGCTGGCGCGCACTTGTCGGGCGAATTGGGGGATCCCAACGACCCCGACCGCGATGATGACCGTATTGATCCCGGTTCCCATGGCGGCTGCGATACAGATCGCCAAAAGGATGCTCGGAAAGGCGAGCATCAGATCGACTATTCGGGAAAGGACCATATCGGTCTTTCCTCCTGCATATCCGGCAATCGCACCCATCGGGATTCCGATGCCCATTGAGACGAGCACGCATCCGATTCCAATGAGAAGCGAGACGCGGGCTCCGATCCAGATGCGGGTAAAGATATCGCGGCCGGAGTTATCCGTTCCGAACCAGTATGTCGCAGAAGGCCCCTGTTCTTTCGCTGCCGAACTCATCTCTAGCGGGTCGTGTGGACTGATCAGATCGACTGTACAGGCGAGCAGAACGAAGAGCATGAGAATAAAGAGCCCTGCCATGGCGCTCTTGTGCCGGAGGAGGACGCGCAGTTTACGACGATCCATATCGAATCCTCGGGTCGACAAAGGCGTACAGAATATCGACCGCCAAATTGACCAGCACAAACATCACGGCGAGCACCAGGACCGCCCCCTGGATCGCCATATAGTCGCGATTGCTGATCGAATCGATGATATAGGTTCCCATTCCGGGCCAGCTGAAAACGGTTTCGGTGAGGACGGCGCCTCCGAGCAGATAGCCAAACTCAAGACCCGCCATCGTCAGGATCGGAATGAGCGCGTTGCGGAGCCCGTGGCGCATCACGACCTTTTCGTTATCGAGCCCTTTTGCGCGTGCCGTACGAATATAGTCGCTTCCCATTACTTCCAGCATGCTTGAGCGGGTAATCCGTGCGATCATCGCCAAGGGGATCGTGCCAAGAGCGATCGCCGGAAGAAGGAGATGGCGCAATCCATCGAGGAACATCTCCATCTCACCATGGATGAGCGTGTCGAGGAGGACGAACCCCGTAGTTCGTTCCAAGGTGTATTCAGGATTAAGTTTCCCGCCTGTAGCAAGTGCATTTCCAAAGGCGAGAAGGAGGAGGAGTCCCAACCAGAAGACCGGAATGGATACCCCAAGGAGGGCAAATACCATGCTGAGGTAGTCGACCCAACTTCCTTTCTTTATGGCAGAAAGGATTCCGAGAAGGATTCCTCCAAAGACGGAGAAGAACATTGCGGCCAATGTCAGTTCGATCGTCGCGGGAAGGAAGCGGAGGATTTCTCCGGTGATTGGTTGATTGCTGCGGACGTAGGAGGTTCCAAAGTCCCCCTTCGTCAGCAGGTTTTTCATATAGATGCCGTACTGAACGAAGATCGGTTTATCGAGGCCGTACTTCCGGGTGATCTCTTCCCGAACTTGCGGGGTCGCTTTCTCTCCGAGCATCGCATCGACCGGATCTCCGGGAACCGACCGGATCAGAACAAAAATGATGAACGATACCGCGAACAGAAGAGGAATCGCTGCGAGAAGACGCCTTGCAAGATAGGTGGTCACGGTTTCTTAAAGGTAATGGGATAAAGTCGAATCTGGGTCGGATGGCGGTTGTAGTCGATCTTTTCGGAGCAAGCTGCGACCTGCTTTACATGCACCAGGGGCAGCGTCGGAATTTTAGAGCGATAGATCCCGGCCGCGATCCGGTAGAGCGCCCCTCTCTTTTTCGGGTCGGATTCATACTTGGCCTGGGAGACCGCCTTATTGAACTCATCATTATTAAAGAAGGAGTTGTTCAGATCATCCCCGGAATCTCCATGGAGGAGGGGGGAGAAGAAGTTGTCCGGATCGGCGTAATCAGCGCTCCATCCGAGAAGGTACATCGGATGGTCGTGATCCTTAATCTTTTCGCTATAAGCGGCTTTCTCAAAAGATTGGATCTGGAGGTCGAGTCCGATCTTTTTAAGCTGGTTCTTGATGTATTCGGCCACTCGGTGTGCTTCCGGCATGTACGGCCTCGGAAACACCATATACCAGATCTCTGCAACGAAGTCGTCCGGGAGTGTGACCTTGCCGAGTTCCTCCTTCGCCTTTTCGATATTGAATTCGAAGGGAGAGAGGTTCCCGATATTTCTCCATATGGCAGGGGGAACAATGTTCTTTGCCGGTTCGGCTTGGCCGTAATAGACCAGATCATTCAATTCATCCCGATTGATCGCGAGGGCGACCGCTTTTCGAAAATGAACATTATTATAGGGGGCTTTGCGAAGGTTGAATCCGAGGTAGGCAATATTGAGTGACGTCTCACTCTCGACGCGCAGGCCTTCGGTCTCTTCGACCACCTGAACATCTCCGAGCGCGATATTGTCGACAATATGGACCTCTCCGTTTTTTAGTTTCTCAATGGCGGTCTGCGCATTCTGGACGGGGAGGAAGATGACTCTCTGGATCGCGGGCTTCGGTCCCCAGTAGTTGTCATTCCTTTTGAGGATCAGCTTTTCTGCTGCGCGCCAGTTTTCGAGTTGGTACGGGCCGGTTCCACACGGATTTTGGTTAAACGATTCGCCATGTTTTTGTACCGCTGTCGGGCTGACAATGCCGGCCCCAAAGAGGGCGAGGATCTGCAGGAAGGTTGCATTTGGGTTTTTGAGCTGGAAGACAACATCCTCTCCGGATACCTCTACTTTTTCGATGAAGTTGAACGTTTGTCCATAAGGGACCTTCTTCGGCCGGGTTGGATTTTTCTCATCGATGAGCCGGTTGAAGGTAAAGACGACCGCTTCGGCATTAAAAGGAGTTCCATCATGGAAGGTAATTCCTTTCCCGAGTTGGAAGGTCCATCGCGTTCCATCCGCGCTCGTTTCCCAACTCGTCGCGAGTTTCGGCACAATGGAGGTGGAATCGGTATCGAAAGTGACGAGGTTTTCGTACACGTTCGTGACGACCTTCGCATCTTCTCCCCAGGAAACTTCCGCCGGGTCGAGTGTTGTGGAGTCGGTTCCCCGTGCGTAAATCAGAGCGGAACTCTTTTCCGATTTTGTAAAGACCAGAAGAGCGACGATTCCGATACCCAAGAGCGCAACGGCCCAGGCGAGACTTTTTAAATTCATGTTTCCTCCCGAATGGACGGTTGGTGTATCAAAACCGCTCGTAGGCGTCAATGGTGGCAGTGGTGTCCGAAAATCCCTATAATCCCCCCCCGTTGCCGAACCCCTTTCATTGGAGATCCGATCATGAAGTTTGTCCTTTCTCTGCTCCTTTTGTCTCTTTCCTTTACCCCTCTCTTTGCACAGGAAGAGATTCCGCTCGAAGAGGTCTTCCAGAAAATTGAAGCGCGGCTTGCTCCGATCGATTCGCTCGAAGGGCGGATTCGCGTTGAGGGGGGCTCAGGCATGGGGGCCGAATTGAATGTGGCCGGATGGGTAGGATTCCGGCGGGGGGCGTTTCTCTGGCGAGAGAGTGCTCTCTGGAAGCTCCCGGAAGGGATGTTCCTCAAGGAGGACTATCATTCCCCTTCTACGGTTGCGGTGCGGGGACTCTTTACAGGGGGGCAGCGGGGGGAAGCGTTGGCGTATGCGTACAAATCGGCGCCGGATAAGGCGAGCAAGCGAAGAACGGGAATGACCGCCATGCTCGAGATGATGACCGGTACAGAGTGGTCGCTGTGGGAGGTTGCTCTCTGGCCCCGGCAACTTCTCTCCCGGTATACGGAAGTGAAGGCGTATCGGGAAAAAGATTCCATCGTGATCAAAGCGAAGTGGGATATTCCCATGATGATGGGGCAGGGCGGTGATGCGCTTAAATTGGAGTGGTATTTTAACGCGGACCATCGAATGGAAAAGATGATTCTGGATATGCAGGGCCAATCGATGGATGTCACTGTCCGGGAATATGCCAGGATCCAGGGGGTCGAAATCCCCTGCCGTGTGGAATACCGCGATCTGAGTATGATTGCAATGGGGGGGACTCTGGTCACCCTGATTTTGGATCAGATTCAATCTCCTGCAGAAGCGGAGAGTACAAAGGGCCCTCAGTGGTTGGACGACCCCGCTCTTCCGGAGGCGACAACACAAACACTTGAAGAAGCAGAAAACCGGCTTGAGGAGGATCCCACCAACGGAGCTCTCCTGCTGGAAGTCGGAAATCTCGCGATGGTGAATTCGACCCGGAGTGGTCGAAATATGTCGAAATGGGCCAAAAAGCTGGGGGCCTATACGGAAGCCGCGATGAAGGCTTCTCCGGAATCATCTCTTCTCTTGTTAAGTCATTTTGTGACCCAGGCAATGGACAAGAAGACGGTTCCTGTCGACCATCTCGAATCTTTATTGAAAATGAAAGTTCTCGCCTTTGATGCCCTCGCGGCGGCCATGATGATTTCCCTCGGGAATGGCGAACAGGAAAAGGCCCAAGAGTATCTTCTTCAGATTTCCGAACAGAGGGTCGCAGGCGCTTTTCGGAAGAAAGTGGGACTGAAGTTGGAACTTCAGCGAATGACTTCGGCCGAGGAATTTATAAAGAGGGTCGACCGGGAACTGGAAGGGCGCTCTCTGGCAGAGAAACTATCGATTCTTTCAGCGATCTCTCCTGCGGTTCGTCGATTTGGGAGGAGCCAGAGTCTGCTTCTCCAGAAGGATCCCGATTTCCTGAAAGAATTGGTCAAAACGCAACGGAGCGAATATCTCCTCTTGGCCGCTCGAGCCTATTTCGGGAAGGGCGAATTTGCGGAGGCGGTTACGGTCTATCTACAGTTGGCAGATCTTCCGGAATATGCTCCCCACCTGAAAAGCGAATGGGAGGAAGTGTGTAAAAAAGCCGAGGAAAAGGCCATCCCGCTTCTGGAGAAGATCTATGATTCGATTGAAGACCCGGAACTTCTTCTCATCGCGGCAAAGAATGCGTTTGAAACGAAAAACGAACTGCAATTCCTCAGTTACAAGAAGAGGTTAATTCTCGTCTGTGAAAAGAAAGAGGAGGCTTCTCCTCTTCTCCAGAATTTTCGGAATACGGAAAAACTGCTTCCTCTCCTGGAAGGTCTTGTACAGGCAGATCGTCTTGGGGATGCGAAAGAATTACTTCTCGCCTATACCAATAAGATGAATGCGTCCAACCTTCTTTATGGAAAAGGAGAGTCGCTTCTCCCCAAGATCTTGGCGGAAGATTTCGAAGCGAAATACCGCTTTCTGAAATGTACGGGCCCTCCCTCCCATGCTCTAAGATTAATCAAAGTAGATGCGGTTGAATTTATCTCCGAGGTGCGAAGGCGGGTCGAGTCGGGAACCTACGAAAAGGATGATCTGGAGTCGCTCAGCCAGGTTGTTTTGGAAGAGCTTTCGTCTCTTCAATCGGATGTGGTGACTCCGGGAATTCTTGCGACTCTTTTTGAGAAGGGGACGAAGAAGTATCCGAAAGAAGGGGCTTTCTTCGAAAGGCTCGGGGACTGTTATTGTTACGCGAAGGAGTATTCGAAAGCGGTTCTGGCGTACCAAGAGGTTCTTCGACTTCGAAAAAAGAATGGGGAAAAGAAATCCAACATGATGATGCAAGTCGCGACGAGTTTATCCTCGGGTCCCACGGTTTCTGCCGAGAAGGAAAAGGGATTGGATGTAAGTCGACCGGTCCTTGCAAAAATGGCGTACGCGTATCTCGCCGAAGGGCGGGAAGCGGATGCGGTGAAAGCGGTGGAACAATTCTTACTCGATTTTCCAGGAGCGGAGGATATTTCGGAAGCGTCCGCGGCCTACGAGATGTTGAAAATGGAAGACCGGATTCTTCCTCTCAAGCGAAAGCTCTTTCTCGAGCAACTAAAAGACGAGCGGCGGATCGGATGGGGAGATCCCGCGTTGGAAACCGGTTTTGACCTGCTTGAACTCTATAAGAAAGCTAAGAAGTATATAGAGGGTTCTTTGGTCGTGGGTCTTTTAGAAAAACGCATGACGGAA
>Ga0163108_10004268_pt1 | contig 10134 bp, 8 predicted proteins | sample Fk1155metaG_FD_109644 | JGI IMG/M metagenome (GOLD analysis project Ga0163108, IMG submission 109644) | Marine microbial communities from the Central Pacific Ocean - Fk160115 155m metaG | ecosystem: Environmental > Aquatic > Marine > Oceanic > Photic zone | place: The Central Pacific Ocean...
CGTGGGAAAAACCCACGAGTGCGACCGCTCGTGGGGGCAAGCGATAACAAATACCCCTTCGGGCGAGGTGCAGCGTGGTTCCATGCAGGTAGACTCCGGATTGCTGAGTTCGCTGTACACGGACCGACTCCAGAAGCTCAGGGAGAGGGCAGAGGGATGCGGAATCCCGAAGAGCGGCTCTGTAGAGGTCCTTCGGGCCAAGCTGATCTGCGAAGAGGTGCTGCCAGACCTGGACCTCTCGTGGGCAGGCATTCAAGCGATGCCCCACAAGGAGACGGGAGATGTCTTGAAGGTCTTCGGCGTCAAGTCCTCGGGCTCCCACAAGGAGAGGCGTCAACGCCTTTGGCTCCACCTCAATTATGACTCTAGGAGGCTAACCATCGAACGTCTGGCCGAGATGGGGCGAGATGATCTGCACGAGCTCTGCAAGAGACTCGAATTGGATTTGACTGGCAACAGGACCGTGCTGATGGGCAGGGTCGCCGGTGTCCTGACCAGTCAGGTCAACGGCTGGGGGCGCATTAAGAGGAGCCTGAGGCGAAACGGCCTCCAATCCCCGATATTCGATGCACCACAGGCCGAGGAAGCCGATGAAATCACAGTCGTGGAACCGGTGCGAGACGTTGACTTCCAAGCTATGCCAACCAAGGCTGTGATTGAGGACGCTAGGGACTCCTTGGTACTGGGGATTGACGAGCAGACAGCCCCGGTGCAAGGCGATTTGCTTACGATTCAGGCCCGCGTCGAGGATCTAGAGCGGATGGTGGGTACGATTCTGAGGGGTCATGGGGGGGTGTGGGGCCAAGCCGAGAAAGAGGTCCTCCTCCGCCTAGCAGGGCGCAGGGGGTGGCCTCTGGACGAGCAATTCGTAAGGCACAGGGTGCTCATGGTAGCAACAAACATCGCCGAGGTCAAGGGCGCAGCGATGGATGCTTCCAGCATTAGGGCTGAAATCAGTGAGGACACTGAATCGACAATCGAGAGAATCAGAAGCAAGTTGGTCAAGGTCGAGTCGCTCATTCCTGACGATGACGCCTAGCCACCTTGGAGAAGCTGGAAGAAGCCGAAGCGCGGCTCGATGATCTCGCCTCCAACGTCTCTGAGGTTCTCAATGGCGTCCTCGGCTGCCTCTCTGGATGCGCCTGCAGAAGTGCATGCCCCCACTAGGGCGTCGTACTCGACCAACTCGCCCGCCTTGGTCGAAAGAAGGTTGAGAATAACATGGCTGGCATCGATGGGGCCGGCTGGCATCCCTGCCTCCTCCGTTGGTCGGGTCTGCGCAGTCTCTGGCTCCGGAGCCACGGGCTCCAGTGAATCAGTCCTGCCACTTGCCAGCGATAGCGCCCGTAGCACGCCAACGCGATACCCCTCCGGATCGAAGTCGCCGTAGTGCCCCCTAGAGAGGATGAGTCCGTCCACTAGGTCCGGTGGAACGCCTGCTGCCTCCAGTGCGGCCGGATTCAGATCGCTCACCATAGAAGCGGAGTGCGCATCCATGCGCCTCAGGGTTGCATCTGCTGCCTCGACCAACCAGCCCTTGTAGCGATCATTATCGACGATAGTGAAGTCCTCGGCCCGTATCGAGGTGAAAATGCCGCCGTCCTCGGACTCGGACCACCGCGCCCTGCCGACCATTAACATCAGGAAGCGGTCACCTGACTCGAATCTGGCCAACAGCTCCTCAGTGTCGGCATGAAGCTCCGGCTGGAACGGTGCCACGCTGAAGTAATGGGCACCCGTTATGTCCCTAATCTGGCCGGAGTAGTACGGGCCGCTATCGCCCTCCCGCCGCTCGATTCTGTCGATGACGCCACCCACGAGGCAACGATTGACCTTGGCTCCCAGCTTGGTGACGACGAAGGACGGATCGTACTCTCCCGCGCCCTCTTCAACCAAGGAGGCCTCAAAGAACTCCTGGGCGAAGATCCTCACCGCACTCTGCCGAATCCATCTCCGTGTGGCTTGGGCCATCATAGCACCACACCCCACTTCTCCATTACCTTCTGAGCAGCTTCGGAGGGACTAGTCGCCTCGAGCTCCGCTGTATCTGCTAGTACCATCGCTCCCTGATCGTCCACGATGGTGCGACCGTGGATGACCATGGCTCCAGAAAGTGCTCTGGCTCTCAGCGAGGCGACGAACCCTTCGCGACCCTCGCTTGCGATCTGATCCCTGACTCCGTCCATCCCAAGGCCCAGGAATGCCTCGGCAGGCTCCCTTGACATCAGGAGCGAGGCATTTGAGACGCCGTTGTCAATGACGAATCTGAGGCGTAGATCCTCCTGCCCACGCTGGGGCCCGTGCTCCGTGCAGGCGCCGTCTCGAAGGACGCGACGACACTCTGGGCAGCGCTCGACGATGCCCGAGTCGGGTCTGACCGCAACGACAGTCCCAGAGGTCCTGATTCCCCTCCTCGATCCCCCATTGACCAGGCTAGTGAGGTCCAGATCGATCCAGTGACCCTCTGGGTCGATCTTTTCCCATGGCGGGTCGGACAGGTCGATGACCTGCTCCCTCTGATCGATGACAAGGTCGGGGGAGCCCTGCCAGAATTGGACCCTGCCCCCCTCGATGCGTATGAAGTCCCCCGGTGCAGGGTCGAACTCGCACCAAGCAGTTAGTCTGCACCTACCGCTGGGATCGATGACATCGCCACTACGGACCACCTTCTGCGACCCATCTTCGGAGGTGAAGGTCCTCTGGTTCCAAGACTCCACCTGCAGGGTGATTCCTACGTCCCTCATGCCGTTTCTGAGGTCGGCGATAGTGGATTTGGTCGAGACAGCCAGCTCGCTCATGTCGGGGAATGCGGTGTCGTGGTAGGGCTCTATTACGGTCCCATCGTTGATGCTGATCTCCGGGGTGTCCCTGAACTTCCGAACCGAAGCACCAGTGATCTTGACCAGTGAGCCCTCCTGATGCTCGAACGGCACCCAGGAGAGGAAACCGATGCTCCCACTGGGGTCTGCGAGCCGCCCCCTGGTGACATCTATCTGCCCGCTACCGTCACGTCTGACGATGACTTCGGGTTTGGTGGTGAGTATCCTAGCGACCACATTGACGTAGCCCTCGACTTCCGATGCCTTAGAAATGCTCTGTGGCTCATCACCGATCTGGGGCGCCGCGGGACCGCCTTCCCTTAGGATAGTGACTCGGGTGGTCCGGTTGATGTTCAAGGAGCGCTTGTCGTTCCACTCGTTAACTGAGGCACCCTCGAGCCTGACAATAGAGCCGGGAGCGAGGCTCTCGCTCTTCTCCCCCCAGTCCTTGAAGTCCCAGCGCTCCCTCTGGGAACTCGATTCCCAGGGGTTGTCCTCAATCCAGCCGAAGGCGACCTGACGCTCTTCGCCTCTTACCGTCTGGATCCTAGGGGAGTATGTCACGACGGCTACCTCGATGGACACGTTCCTGTCGTCAGCACCAAGCTCGGAGAACCTGTTGACCTTCTTCTCTATCCGTGCGGGTGCAGAGGTTCCCGAGGTCACCTCCTTTCCCGTGGCAGCCTGGAACTTCCTGACCACAGAGCGCAGAGCGTCCTCGGGAGGGATTAGGAACTCCTCCTCGTACCTCGCAAACTCCTTGCCGATGTCATTCTCATCGGCATCGGGGCACTCTTGCTTCACAATAGCAATTTGATTTGCGTATCTTACTTCTTCTGTCACGGTCTCACCTGCTTCAGTGGATGGGCGCTGAGCCTATTTCAACCACCGGTGCGAAAGACCGGGATGACACACGACGTGACGTTGTACGGGAAACGATTGTCGGTGCATGTTGGGGTAGACGTGGCACCTCATAACCTCCGGAGTCGCGAGTTCAAATCGACGGTCTTTGAACGTGTCCATAACCTTGTTCCCTATGACCGACGTGATTTTCTGCATTGTCCCCTCTGGAGGGGCCATGTCCGGGGTTGATGTGTGTCGATTCGGGGTACTGACGGCCTCTGATCGGGCTAGTACTGGTGACTACGAAGACCTCAGTGGCCCGGCGATAGAGAGATTCCTGGAAGAGGCTCTCACCTCCACGTGGGAGATCCAGCGAAGGATAGTTGCCGACGAGCGAGAGGCAATTGAAGCAACGCTCGTGGAACTGGTGGATTCCGAGGGCTGCTCGGTGGTGGTGACCACGGGCGGAACGGGGCCTGCACCAAGGGACGTCACTCCCGAGGCCACCGAGGCTGTCTGCGAGAGGATGCTGCCCGGCTTCGGCGAGCAGATGCGTGCGGTCTCCCTGAAGCATGTTCCTACTGCTGTCCTGTCCCGCCAGACTGCAGGGATTCGCGGCTCCTCCTTGATCCTCAACCTCCCAGGCTCGCCTCGCTCCATCCGCGAGATTCTCGATGAGGTCTTCGCTGCCGTTCCATACTGCGTCGATCTGATGGGAGGGCCTTACATCACTACGGATCCTGCTGTGGTCAATGCCTTCCGCCCGCCACATGCTCGACGCGAATGATTCATTCGGGTGACTAGGCTCGCCGGGGCATGGCGAAGATCAAGACTGGGTCTGGAAGCAGCGATCGGGCGAACGACGAGCTCAGAGGCGTCGAGGTGACTCTGGACTTCACCCCCAATGCTCTGGCCTCCTTGCTCTATCGACAGGGCGAGACCCAAGTCCTCGTCTGCGTCACCAAGGCACCTTCCCTCCCCCGCTGGTTCCCTCGCGACGCCAACCGGGGATGGGTGCACGCGGAGTACTCGCTCCTGCCCGGCTCCACTGATACGAGATTTCGCAGGGAGCGCGGCGGAGCCAAGGGCAGGACCCATGAGATCGAGCGACTGGTCGCCCGCTCGATGCGGGGTGCTGTGGATTTGGATCAGTTGGGACCTGTCGCTCTAACCGTTGACTGCGACATACTCAACGCCGATGGGGGGACTAGGTGCGCATCCATCACGGCTGCCAGCATCGGGCTCAGGTTGGCCATTCGCAGACTCATCGCTTCTGGCGAGTGTCTCCCGGCTGACCTCAGACTCTCGCGGGACGATATCAGGAAGGGCGTAGAGCGGCACGTCCTCTCCGAAGAGGAGCGAGCAGAGCACGAGTCGGCTGTCATGGCCAACGATGTGGCCGCACTCAGCGTCGGAATGGTGGGGGGTGGGGTCAGAACCGATTTGGACTACGTCTTGGACAGCAATGCCGACGTCGACATGAACGTCGTGATGACCAGCGATGGGGGCTTCGTAGAGATTCAGGGCACCGGGGAGGAGGCCACCTACACCCGGGGGGAGCTCGATGACATGATCGACGCTGCGAGCGCTGGCATCTCCAAGCTCCACGCTCTCCAAGTTAGCATCCTAGCCGATGCCAAATGAACGGTGAAGCCACCTCCGGCCAGTTCGCCGCGTAGAAGTGGGAATCTGGTGGGACTGGCCGGACTTGAACCAGCGGCCTCCGCATCTTCAGTGCGGCGCTCTCCCAACTGAGCTACAGTCCCGTAGCATCCTCGCCAGAGTGGTTCCGACTTCAAGCCTTCCGAGGCGGACCTAGAAGACGTCGTCTTCGCCCTTCTTCTCATCGAATGACATCATCTTGCCGCCTTTGCCCGTACTGCTCTTGGACGATGCCTTCTTGGCCGGCTTCTTGGCCTCTGTGACTTTCCCCCCCGAGAGCTGCGCCTTACGGGCAGCAGCGGCCTCTTCCTCCTTTCGCTTGAGCTCCTCGGGATCGATGCCGGTCTGAGCGGCGAGCTTGGCCCTGCGCTCGTCTCGGGCACGAATCTCCAGAAGCCGCTGCCTGGCCTTGTCATAGTGCTGGAGCATGTACATCGCGTCGTGCTCGAGCAGGGGGGAGTCCGAGATGATCGTGATATCCATCCAGTCCCCCTCCTCTGCGAGGTACTCGGCAAAGGGTTCGAACTTCAGGTCCGACTTCTTGATCTGAGTGTAGTGAAGGGCGTTGCCCATTCTGTGCTCAACGCCTGCGAAGTGGCAGTAGAAGGTCGAGCCTCCGTAGGTCTCTCGGGCCTGGTCGAACAGCTCCGCGTAGTCCTCGCTGGTCTTCATCCTCCCATGCCCGCGCGCGTGGATGTGACCCATGTTGAGGACCGGAACGGTTCCTTCGACGTGGTTGCAGACCTCTAGGACCTCTTCGACAGTGCCCCAGAGCTCCTGCCTCCCTGAGGTCTCGACGCCGACCAACGACGGCTCGGCCTCGTGAACCCATGGGAAGGCGGCGTAGTCTTCCTCCTCCTCGGCGTCCCCCCAGACCTCCCTGACCCTGTCCACCACCCCTGATAGAACGTTAGCGACCTGTTCGTTCGCCGCCGGTCCGGGTTGGTACTCCCCGTAAGGGCCCACGTGGAAGGTGAGGTGCCTGGCGTTGATTATCTTGCCAGCCTGCAGGCTTGTCTCCATCTTGGTGAGTGTCCTGTTCCGCTCTCTCTTACTGCCTAGGAGCTCGGCGTAATAGGGGCCGTGCATGTTCATCTCGAAGTCCGAGTTCCACGACAGGACCCCTGCCTGCCAGTACTGGTCGAAGTGCTGTGGTTGGATGGTTCGTACTGTCTGGACCTCCATGGCATCGAGACCGAGGACGGTGATGTCGTCCATGCCCTCGACAATGGTTCTGCCCTTGCAGGAGAGGGGCACACCAGCCGGTCCTAGTTTGAGTGGCATCCCCGGTGTCCTCGCGAGTCGGGCCGAATGGGTGCCCCTTCAAAAGGGGTTTCCGTTCGACTGGTACAAATCCCGGAAATTCAGATGATTCCTGCCCTTGCAGCCTTCTCCAATCCCACTATGCCAGGGCCTGATAGGGGTAGTTCGCACAGGAAGGCTGCCAACCACGACTCCGAACCCATCCTCTTGCTTGTGAGCACCTCTGTGGATCCCAGAGCGTGCTCGATGCACGCCCTGCGTTCCTCTGGTTCGTAGCTGCAGACGATCGGAACAAGTCCCTTGTATCTGATGCTGGAGAGTAGTGACTCGGGCTCGATGCCCTCTATCTCTGCGATTGCCCCCAGGGCACTATGCTCAATGAAGAGTAGGTGGATTTGTCGAATCCGCTCGATGACCGCCCCCCAAGCCTCGGCCAGACGCTCTGGGCACTCGGGCATTTCGACTATCATGACGGAGCGACTGCCTTCCAGTTCCGCGAAGGACATAGATGCTCCCCACGCACTCCGGGGAGCACCTCCCTCGAGTACCGTGGAGGAGGAGTTCACCAACCAGTGTGCAGAGTCTAGGGCGCCTCGCCATTCGAGAGTGCCTTGATCCATGGCAGCGAAGTCCGAAACACCTTCTGGGCTTATGTGAGTAGGGCTCGCGCCGATTTCGGCTGCCGTCGAGAGGACCGCTGAGACCCAGTCGTTCCTATCTGGGTGACCGAAGCCGACTATTCGCACCGTGCCCGTTCCCCCAGTGCACGCTCTGGCGGTGCTGTGATGAGCATTGCCTACTCGACCTTCCATCTCAGGAGGGCGATGGCACCCCCCATCCCGATCAGCTGCTGGCCGGCATCGTGGTCTTCGGAGGCTTGGATGACTTCTCCTCTGGAGCCCTCGACCTGGGATGCAACGGCCTCCCATCGAAGCATCGGGCCTTCGTCGTCGGAGCGCATCATCGAGGCGATTATGACCAGCGCCTCCACGGCACCCTGCTCGGCCGCCTTGGCAATCGGGGCCGCCCCATATGTGACCGCGCCCCCAGTTGAGATCCGCTTGAGCCCTTCCTCAATCGCACGAACCTGCCGGACCAGCGCGTACTCGCCCAGCAGGGCATCGGCCAGCCCCTCTGCGAGCACCTCGTTGGCTGCCGCCCTCCCGCCAATGGAGGTGGCCGCGTTGACGATGCTGTTCTGCGCCCCTAGGACCCTGAGATGCGCCTCGAACTGCTCGCGCGCCATGCCCGGTCCGCACAGCACCAGAGGCATGTTGTCGGGGAATACCAAGCGGGTTTCTTTGGCGACGCGCTCGAAGAAGCCGCGCCGGACGCTGGTAGAGTCACCAGCGCGCTTGCCTCCCCCGCGCATGGTGAACTGCGAGACGTCTCGGATTCCATGCGCAGCGACCTCGAAGACCAGGACCTCGTCAGCCTCTATGACGAGCAGTCCGGCCTTGGCACGCCGGCCGGATGCCAAGGATTCCTTGAGCAGCGAGAGGTCGGCGGCGGGGAGACCCCCCTCTCTGGAGACTTCGACCTCGTCACCAATCCCGATGACGTGGGTGTGGTGGCTGCCGATGTCGATCTTGGCCTCCCTGATCGTGCCATGGATCCTCAGGTTCTCGGTGAATGGCTGGAAGGCCGTCTCCGTCGCATCCAGAAGGATCCACATAGGCTTGCGCTCCGCGCTCCGCGCCCTGCCGTCCTCGCGCGTCCCAGTAGTGGAGTCTCGGCGATGCGAGAGCATCCCCACCATCGAGCCCGGACGACAGAGCTGAGATAGCACCCACAGGTCGTCCTCGCTCTCGACCCTCAGCCTCACTCCCTCGTCCAGCCTCTTGACGCGACGCATAGCTCGGTCCTCCGTCATCCTCGATGAAGGCCCGCTCTTGAAACCTTCATCGGTGATTACCTTGGGCGAAGGGCATGGGAGGGCCAGCCTTCTGGGGCATTGCGGGAAGCCCGATCTCCCACTCGCTCACACCCCGCCTCTTCTCGGTTGTTGGCTCGAGCCTGGGGATGGAGCAGGCAGGGCAGGCCTTCATCGAGGCCGCTAGCATCGAAGAGTTCGAGTCAAAGGCATCGGCCCTCGAGGGGGACCTCTGGCTTTCGTGCACAGCGCCGCTGAAGCACTCACCGCAGTCGAGGCTGGGGATCCCTGGGCCTGAGGGGATTAATGCAATCAACCAACTGATGAGGTCAGGAGGGGTTTGGTCGGGCACCAGCACCGACGGGAGAGGCTTTGTATCTGCCTGCAGGCACATTGGCATTGAGCCATCGGGTTCCGTGCTGAGAATGAGGGGGGGCGGGTCCGCGGCCCGATCGATTGCCGCTGCTTGGTCCTCCGAGGGTGGCATGATAATCCCAGTCATGGGTCGCAGGGAGCTGATCAGTGGCCCATGGGACAGCAGCCTCGCAGAATCTGATGTAGCGGACATAGCCGTGGATCTTGATGCAGCCCCTGCCGGCGGCGCCTCTGTCGAGATGCAGGCTGCGTTGCAGGTTTCGATATCCTACGGCGAGAACCAATCCCCCGATGAATTCGCAGTAATCATGGTCGCAGCCCAGCACTTGGAGGCATGGCGCTCCATCTTCGCCCCCGATAGGGCCGATGAGCTGCCCGGACTGGGTGAGATCCTATCGAAATTGTAACTACAGGGGTATGTTTCCGTGCTTCTTCGGCGGCACCCACTCGCGCTTGGAGAGCAGCGGCCTGAGCGCACTCACTAGGGCACTGCGCGTGTCTGCCGGCTCGATGACGTCATCGAGCCAGCCATGCCGCGCCGCCACATAGGGGTCGCCGAACTTCTGGCGGTACTCGCGCACGAGCTCCCCGTGCACCGCACTGCTGTCCCCAGCCTCAGCCAGCTCGGCACGATGGATGATGCTGACAGCACCCTCGGCCCCCATGACCGCCAGCTCCCCTGTCGGCCATGCCACGTTGTAGTCCGAGCCGAGGTGCTTGCAGCTCATCGCAAGGTAGGCGCCGCCGTAGGCCTTCCTTGTGACGACTGTCAGCTTGGGCACCGTCGCCTCGGCATAGGCGTACAGCAGCTTCGCTCCGTGCCTGATTATCCCGCCCCACTCCTGCACGGTCCCAGGCAGGAATCCGGGAACGTCCACGAAGGTGATGACTGGGATGTTGTAGCAGTCGCAAGCGCGGACGAACCTAGCCGCCTTGACCGAGGCATCGATATCGAGGCAACCTGCGAGAACAGAGGGCTGGTTGCCCACGACTCCAACAGAGTGCCCATCTAGCCTGGCAAAGCCAATGACCACGTTCTCGGCATAGGTGGGGAAGAGCTCTAGGAAGCGCCTGTCGTCAACTACTTGCTCGATGACCGCCCTCATGTCGTACGGCTGGTCCGAGTCTTGTGGCACCAGCTTACCCATTCCCCTGCACTTTCGCGACCACTTGTCACCACCCCTGAGCACGGCTGGCTCGGCCAGAGTGTGGTCAGGCAGGTAGGAGAGGATCTCCGCTGCCTGATCGAAGGCCTCCCTCTCGCTGTCTGCAACCATGCAGGCAACGCCGCTCCTGCTC
>Ga0163108_10004269_pt1 | contig 10133 bp, 11 predicted proteins | sample Fk1155metaG_FD_109644 | JGI IMG/M metagenome (GOLD analysis project Ga0163108, IMG submission 109644) | Marine microbial communities from the Central Pacific Ocean - Fk160115 155m metaG | ecosystem: Environmental > Aquatic > Marine > Oceanic > Photic zone | place: The Central Pacific Ocean...
ACATCTGCATCTTGTTGATTTGCCTCCAAGACCAACAGACCAGCATAAAGCGAAAAATCCTTGGCTGAATCAAACGTAAAATACGCTGGCTGCCCAACAAGCTCTCCGTAAAACGCCTGAAACACTTCTGGATGCTCAATAACAAATGGCACAGGTGTGGACGTGGATGTCTTTGGATAATGCACAAACACAAAACCAGCCAAAAGTGATAGGCTAACAACAACAAGAACAAAAGGTATATGTCTCATATATACACAGTATACCATGATTTTACAAATCATTCAGCCACCAAGACGTAGACCTTGACAAACCCTTACATATATGGTAACATCATATGTTGCAAACCAAAACACAAAGGAGAACGCTTATGCAACGTTTTACGCTCTTTACCCTATTTTCTCTTCTCATTACCGCTTTTTCTTGTACAGAAAACCAGCGTGCCAGAAGCTTTGGCGGTAAGCAAGAAATTGCCCTTCCCACTAACACAAAACTTGTGTCAGCAACATGGAAAAATGATTCTATGTATACGCTCACCAGACCCATGCGCTCAACAGAGCACCCAGAAACACACACCTTCAAAGAATATTCATCTTTTGGTGTTCTGCAAGGAACGGTAATGATTGTTGAGTCAAGAGACTAAACCAAAACCCACTCAGGTGGGTTTTTATAGTTGTAAAAATACACAAAATTGTATACACTAAGAAGTGAATACTACACATATATGATACTGTTTACGAGTATTTTTTTACTCTGTTTTACCTATATTATTTATCACAACAGAAATCTTGGTCTCTTGTTGTTCTTTTTTTTATTACCCACATACCTTGTTCGGTTTACTATTCTTACTCTCCCAACCACACTTCTGGAGTTGCTTTTTTTCATTACCATGGCCACAATACTCTTTCATCCAAAAAAGGGATTATGGCATACAAAGAAACACATTTTTACCTTTTCCTATTACAAAACTTTTTTTGCAAAACACCCATCGCTTGTTTTAGCAACCACACTCTTTTGTATAAGCAGCACCATTGCAATAGGTGTGGCACTCGACACAACAAAAGCAATTGGTGCCTGGAAAGCATTTTTTATTGAACCAGTAGTATTTGCATACCTCCTTGCTCATGTTATAGAAAAAAAACGAGATATAGAATATATACTTTTTGGCATTGTGCTCTCAGGACTTGCCACAAGTGTTTTGGCAATATACCAACACTTTACCGGATGGATGGTGCCATGGGATTTTTGGGAAAACCGAAACACCTACCGCGTTACCGGATGGTACGGATTTCCAAATGGCGTTGGTATTTATCTTGCACCAATTATTTCTTTTGCCGGATATCTCATTGCAACAACGGCAACCAAGACAAAAAAACATGTACGTGACCATGCTCAACTATGGCTTTCTGTTATATGTATTCCTCTTGCACTACTCAGTATTATATATGCAAAATCAACCGGCCCACTTATTGGCGTGGCTGCCGCAGTTGGACTCTGGTTCTTGTTGCACAAGAAAACTCGCACCTGGACCATCGTGTGTATTGTGCTTGCTGGTATGTTCTTTTTTTCTCTTCCGGCCGAAAATCCTATAAAAAAAGAAGTGCTTGCACAAGATAGATCTGGACAAATACGCAAAGATATGTGGGCCGAAAGCGTAGAATATTTGCGCGTGCACCCAATAACAGGGGCTGGTCTTATGTCGTATCAAAAAGAAATTTGGCCATACAGAATAGACAAGTGGATAGAAGTATTTCACCACCCACACAACACCATACTCACCATGTGGATGAATATTGGATTTTTTGGGATGTTTGCATTTGTCTGGATTTGTGTGTGGCTGGCGCGCGTATCATTGCAACATATTGTAAAAAAACAAAGCATGGCACACATCTATATTCTTTGTGTACTTACCACCTTTCTTGTCATGGGGCTTGTAGATTCGCCATATATAAAAAATGATATGGCAATGTTGTTTTGGCTACTTCCTGCATGGGCAGTGTATTCTTGTACTAAAAAATCGACACAGTAGTGTCGATGTAAAAACATTATGCGATGATTCGTTTTGCAGCGAACACCTTGTTCCACATAACATGGTACTCCACCCCAAGCACACCTTCGAGTCCCACAAGGACTTCTTGGTTTGATCCTGGAGTCGCAAGTTCCATATAATATGGTTTTGCAAAGATAATTGCACTACCTGCCACAGGAAGGCGATCTGCAACACCAAGGAGCGCTTGGGTAATTACCGGTCTTGCTGTTGCCAAAACATGACTCTGGGCAATAGCATCGTTAACGGTCATGTTCTTTACGTTCCGCGTCTCTTTGAGATATAACTCCCGATTACTAAAGTAATCTTCGTACACATCTTCATCAAGTAACCCGGGGAAAGACAGGCAGTGGGTGCTTGAACCAAGCAGTAAAACAGCTTGTCTTGCACAGTCTACCGATTGTGGTGTTCCGTCATGGTAGACATGCGAAACATGTGTGGTGTTAATACGTTGTAGCAAGTGTTCTACCTCTCTCTTGTCTTGGTTGGGTAGCGCATAAATAGTTTTAGGTACTATCATTCTTCTATCCTTTCTTTGGTGATAAAGAACTACTAGTACACTACCACAATACATAACTTTTGTCAAGGAACGGTCTGGCATTGTGAGTAATTCTACCTCACCACACCAAACACCTCTTGTAAACGCGCTATAACCAAAAAATGATCAAATCCTATCATATCCTTTACAATACACAATATATGATATACTTGTATTATTGTAATAACACACAAAAATCCTATGCCAACATGGAAAACAAAAAAAATAAAAACACTTGGATCCGCGCTTGCACGCATACACGATGAACAAGATATGCTAGCTCTTCTTCGTGATATTTGCACCATCGAAGAATTAAAAGAGATAGCAAACAGACTCTTTGCGGCCCAACTCCTGGAGGAAGGGCACACATACCGGGACGTGGCAAAAAAAACTGGTATGAGCACCACCACCGTGACAAGAATCGCCCATTGGCTTCAGCATGGAGAAGGTGGGTATGGTGTTGCCCTAAGAAAGATATAAACGACTAAAGTTTGGGTTACCATTATTATCCACAGATGCTATTGACAGCTTCTTTATTATGTGTTAACATATTAACACACTAAAACATATGAGAAACTATTTACCAAACAATGTGCATCATTATTATTCCCTTAAGTAGCTAATGCTTGGAGTACTTAAGGTATAATTCGTCGAAAGACGATTTTTTATTTTATCCCTATGAAAAACACAACACAACTCACAAAAAAACTCATCTCCCTACCAAGTTACAAAGATGGGAGGCAGAACGAAAAACCAGTAAGTGATTTTTTATATACTTTTATGTGTAAACATTTTCCACACCTTACTGTTTCTACACAAAAAGTGGCTAAAAATAGATACAACATTTTTGCAACAGACGGATTTCCAACTACGCTCCTTGTGGTAAACCAGATAGATACCGTACCACCATCGCTCCTTTGGGATACCAATCCTTTTACACCAAAAGAAACAGAAAAAAAAATTATAGGACTTGGTGCGACTGATTCAAAAGGAAACATAGCTGCATTTCTTTCTGCACTGTTACAATGTGGTAATACAAAAGGACTTGCACTATTATGGTATGTTGATGAAGAATCTCAATTTGCCGGAATGAAGCATTTTGTTCAATCAAAAGAAGCAAAAAAAATAAACCCAACATATGTTCTGTCGATAGATGGGAATGGCTGTGCACTCGGCACATCTTGCAGAGGTGTTATGGAGTGCACCATTCGAATTTTTGACACACCAAAGCACAGTGCGCAAGCTAAAAAAAATATACTCATAGATTTTTTTGACGTCATTTTGGAAACACAAAAACATATAGAAACATTTTCTTCAAAAACTCTTGGAAAACCAACAATCAATATTGCAACACTACAATCAGGGTGCATAAACAAGAAAACAGAATCAAACTACACGTTTCAAAACCAAGGAAATATTACACCAGAAATGATAGAGGCACTTGTAGAAATACGAACCATTCCAGAAATAACCGGAAAAGAAATCGTGCAAAAAATAAAAAAATATGCAAAAGATCGTGGAGTTAAAAATATAGATATTGATATGCATTTTGATGAGACAGGTTTTGAAACAGAAAGAAAAACACTTGAGTCAATACAAAAAAGCATTACACAATCAACTGGAAAAGTGGCATTTCTTGATCCAAAAAACTTTGGGTACTTAGATATTGCAATGCTCAAACACCTGTATCCAAATACAGCACTCTGCTCATTTGGTGTTGGTGTTCCAGGTCAGGCTCACGCCCCAAATGAATATATATCTAAGGCAAATTTACAAAAAGGAGAACGAGTATACAAACAGATACTCAAAGATCTTACCACCACACCTTAAAGGTGGTAAAAAGTGGATAACCGCTCCCCTTTTTACCCTTTTTAAGGGCATTTGTTCTTTTTTCCTTTTTCCTGTTGGAGAAATTATGAATCACAAAATTGTTACGCGCGATTCACTTACACCAGAACTACTCGATGATCTTACCATTCAGTATGCCACGTCATTTTGGTCTGGAAGTTGGCAGGAGTTGGTTTGTGTTCGTAAGTCCGGGAACATAACACGGCAGTTTGGTACTTTTAGTGCAGAAACCAAAGATCTTATGACGTATAACAATCTTTGGCACCTTGTGAACGAAAACGTATCGTGGTCACGTGTTCTTTGGGAACAGGCAGGTCAAGGCGCTGTGTTTACACAAGCAGGCGACCAAATCGAGCAGTTTTGGACACATGACACAGCGAAGGAAACATTGTTATCCTTTCTTCTTCCAACAAAAGATGGTGGTTATAATGGTGAATATATCGTTTTATTTTCAGAAGAAGGCACTATAATTGGTTTTACCGCGTATTTTGCTTGCGAGAAAAGCCGCGCACTTCCACTAATCCAAAAACGGTATCCAGAAAAACAAAATGGAGCATATTCTCAAGTGCAACATATTGTTTCAGAATTTTCTTGGGATACTATTGGATGCTTTCTCGACTTTGCAATTATGCAAGAGTTTCAGGGAAAAGGTTTTGGTTCTATGTTATTTGACCTCCGACTAAACCGTCTTTTTGATATTGGGTCAAGTGGAGTTGTAGGAAGAACAATCAAAACCTCAAAAGCACAATACTTTGGAAATTACACAAAGCGTGGCATGGTCCCACTGTGCTTTGAGAAAAACAAAGAAGATAGGGTTATTTTTTACGTTGAGCCATCCATGATAAAGATGAGGCCTTGACAAAAACACACATTTCCATTACTCTACCAAAGTCATTTCGACATGCCATCACACAAAACAAGGAGAAAAAAATGGCAAAAGGACGATATAAAACACCAGAAGAGAGGGCTTGGGAGCTTTTCCCTGGCAAAGCAGGAGTGGGATGTGTGCTAGATAGTGAATTTACCTACGCTGCTAAACTACTTACCACAAGAAACATGCCAACCTCATCAAGAAGGATGATTAAGAATAGTTACCTAATTGAGCTTGGTCACATTCCCGAAGAAACCTGGTATATTATGTATTTGTATACATGCAAACCAGGGCCATTCTATAGTATGGGAAAACGTGCAATTACGCTTATTGCCCATTTTGCACAAATCCCACACGATAAGTGGCAAGAACTCTATCCAAAAGAACCTCTTCCCAATCTCAATGATGTTCCGCAAATAGTAGCTCGCATACCAAAAGTGGATTGGATAAAAATGTGGAATCATGTTCTGCATCCAAAATCTAATTTTGGTAAAGGCTAACAGCTTACTGCGCCCGGAAAACACTTGGAGCAAACAAAACAAAAGCCCCGCCACAACAATTGTTGTGGTTTTTTAATACCCCCAAAAGAAGACCTTGACAAAAACACATATTTCTGTTACGCTACTCTCGTCATTTTGACATGCCACCACACAAACAAGGAGGAAAAATGGCTGCAACAATTTCATTATTTGAGGCAGAACAGAAAAAACCAGAGTTTATTGCCGATCACCCAACACAAGTTCCCTGGCTTCTCAGTGTAACACACAAGGATGGTACATGTGTTACGGTTCCTGGCGTGGAGTGGAAGATTGAGTCAAAATTTGGCAGCATCTCAAATGTGGTTGTCTGTAATGCAGAAGGAGAACCACAGTTTGAGAAACCAGAAGTTCGTGAATCCCCCAATGTTCATGTTGTTGCGTATGGCTTTAGAGGTGATGAACTTAATATTGCTATCCTCCACGAAGGTCGTCCACACGCAGACAACCCAAATGACCCAAACACAAAAGAGGTAATCACGTTTGGTCAAACCCCAATGGGGTATGTGGATAAGATTATTGGTAAAAACGTTGTTGAATCAACAGAGGACGCCGGTACTCGAGAATTAGCAGAAGAGGTCGGTAGTGTGGTAATCAAAAAAATTACCAAACCTGATCACCCTTACCACAACCCAAACCCATCATTTGTTGCAACATGGTCAGATATTGTGTTTATCGAAGTGGATCTTGAGACGCTTGGGCAAAATAGTCCCGAAAGCAGCGAACTTATTTACAAAGCGGAGTATGTCCCAGTAAAAGAACTACTACGAAGAATCAAGGTCGGCGAACATGAGGGTGCACTGTATCGCTCATGCACAGCAAATGCCACATTGATGCTCTTTTTTGCCACGTTTCCTGAATATTTTATTAAAGCCTAAAATAAATCAGGAACGCAAACCACAGAAATTGTTGTGGTTTTTTTGTTTTATGCTATAATCCACACATATGCCATACAAAAGAGCTGCAATAATACTTATACAAAACAACGCTATCCTTCTTTTACATAGATACAAAAATGGTATGGATTATTTTGTTTTTCCTGGCGGACACATAGAGAAACACGAAACACCAGAGGAGACTGTGCTTAGGGAAATAAAAGAAGAAGCTTCAATAGACATTACAGTAGAGAAATTACTATTTGAACACGAAGACAGCAATGCACATCAATACTACTTTCTCGCAACACGGTATTCTGGAACCATTACACTGGGCGGTGAAGAAAAACAACGACAAACAAAAGAAAATAGATATAGTTTCGAGTGGGTGCCGATTGATTCCATACAAAATACTAACCTAAAACCTGAAGAAGTTAAAAAGAAACTGGTGCAATATGTAAAAAATTAAAAAAATCTCTTTATTTTCACCATTTTCGTGGTATACTATATATACAAAAAGTAATCACTCTTTATGTTTAAAAAACTTATTACATCAAAACTCTTTTGGTTCTTCCTTATTATTATTCTTGCGGGCGGAGGATTTTTCTATTACAAACAATCACAACCAACCATTCCAGAATTTTCTAGCACACGTGTAATAAAAGAAGACCTTACCCAGACGGTAAACGAAACAGGAACGGTACAGAGTGACGTAGAAGTGGCATATGGTTGGGAGTCTAGTGGTCAAGTCATTAATATATACAAAAAAATTGGCGATACTGTAAAAAAAGGCACAGTTATTGCCGATATTGACATGCAAAAAGAACACTATGCACTACTTCAAGTCCAGTCTGCACTCCAAGCAGCTCAGGCAAAATTAGACCAAAAAGTGGCTGGGGCAAGCAAAGAGGAAATAGCAGAATCACTCGCAAATATTTCACAAAAAGGAGCCGTACTAGACCAAAAAGAAACAGATTTAGTAAAAACACAAGTAAGTGGCGATAAGGCAATTAACGCGGCAGAAAGTGCCCTGAAAACCGCCGAAAACAATCTTCAAATAGATGATGTCGCAAACGATCCATTACAAGAAGAGTTTGTAGTCGTAAGAGATGCCTATACCGACCTGACCGACACATTAAAATCACATATCACAACACTTAGAGATGCACTGCAAGAGGCTGATGCTATTTTGGGTATTGATGACACAAGAACCAATGATGAATATGAAAACGTATTGTCTCTGAAAAACACAAGCCTCCTTCTTGAGGCAAGATTGCATTATAATAGAGCAAAACAACGTATCAATGAAGCTGAACCAGAAATCAATCAACTCTCTTCTCTTTCTTCATACGAAACCATTGATACACAAAAAGATCTTTCGGTAATCGCAACACAACACACACAAACACTCTTACTTGTTATGGTAGACGTGCTCAACAACACTTTTGCTGCCAACAACCTGAGCGTTGCCGAACTTGATACATTAAAAAGCACTATTGCAACCACACGCACTAGTGTGAACACTTCAGCAACAAGTCTTACCACAAGCATACAAGCAATAAGTACAGCAGAAAATTCTGCAAACTCCTTAAACATAGCATATGAAAAAGCTCGACAAGATCTGGAAGATACAAAAAAAGAGGTTGCTTCTCTCATAGAAGCAGCAAAAACAGCTATTGCTTCACAACAATCGTTGATGGCACAGACCGAAGCAACACATAATACACTTATAGCGCCACCGCGAGACGTTGACCTTGCGTCACTTCGTGCAGACATCTCACTAAACCGTGCCAAAGTGTCCGATGCTCGAAACAATCTGAGCAAAAGAACACTTGTGGCACTTACAAATGGGATCATTTCTTCTCTTGATGTAGATATAGGTGAAATTGTCTCCATAAACACACCGGTGGTTCAAATAATCTCTTCTGACATATCAATAGATGTAGACATTTCAGAATCTGATATAGCAAAAGTAGCACTAGAAGATGGTGTTACCATGACACTCGATGCATTTGGTGAAGACAATGTATTTACTGGTACTGTTACAGCAATCGAACCAGCAGAAACCGAAATATCTGGTGTGATTTATTATAAAACAACTGTTACCATTGATCCGAAAGAGAATGGTTTCCCTATAAAACCAGGCATGACCGTAAATGTTTCTGTAGAAACAGATAAAAAAGATGCGGTACTCACAATTCCCCAACGTGCTATTAGTGAAAGAGATAATAAAAAATTTGTAAAAGTACTAACCAATACCACACTTGGTGAATACAAAGAAGTGGAAATAGCAACTGGTCTTCGTGGTGACGAGGGCATGATAGAAATAATCGCTGGGTTACAAGAAAATGATGAAATTATTACATTCTTAAAAGAAAAAGAATAAATATGCCCACAAAAACACCACTTATTGCAATAAAAAACGTGAAAAAACAATTTGAAACAGGCGATGTGATTACCAAAATTCTTCATGGTATGAGCTTAGATATTCACGAAGGTGAGTTTGTAGCTATTATGGGACCAAGCGGATCAGGAAAGTCGACGCTCATGCATATTTTGGGATTTCTCGACACACTTTCAGATGGTGTATACGAGTACAAAGGAAAAGATGTCTCTGGTTTGGCGAGTGACGAGCTTGCAGAAATGAGAAATGAAAACGTAGGTTTTGTATTTCAGACATTTAATTTATTACCAAGAACCACAGTCTACGAAAATGTAGAACTACCACTCCTCTATCGGAAAAAACCATACACCAAGCGTGATATCATGAAAGCGATTCACAGTGTTGGGCTCGAGCATCGTGCCGACTATTCTTCGGTTAAGATTTCTGGCGGAGAAAAACAACGTGCCGCTATTGCGCGCGCAATTGTAAACACCCCAGATATTGTATTTGCCGATGAACCAACAGGAAACCTTGACTCAACGTCTGGTAACCAGATATTACACATTCTCCAAGATTTACACAAACAAGGTAAAACCATTGTTATGGTAACCCACGAACAAGATACTGCCGACCATGCGGAGCGCATTATTCGTATTCGAGATGGCAACATAGAGTCAGATAACAAGGTACAAAAAAGACGGTTTGCAAAAGATAGCCCACTAAAGAAGTAACACGTGTATGCGTCTTGGAAAAACAATATATTATGCATCAAAAAACCTGCTCACACAAAAACGCCGGTCTTTTTTGACTATGCTTGGTATTATTATCGGCATGTTTGCTATTATTTTGGTAACGTCAGTTGGCGCCGGAGCACAAAGTTTGATTGTCGATCAAATTGCACGTCGTGGTACCGATCAAATTGCTATTCTTGCCGGCGCCTCCGAATCAGACGGCCCACCAGCACAAGCTCTTGGTATCGTTATTACCACACTTACCCCGGACGACACCGAGGCATTATTAGACAAAAATAATGTGTCG
>Ga0163108_10004271_pt1 | contig 10132 bp, 12 predicted proteins | sample Fk1155metaG_FD_109644 | JGI IMG/M metagenome (GOLD analysis project Ga0163108, IMG submission 109644) | Marine microbial communities from the Central Pacific Ocean - Fk160115 155m metaG | ecosystem: Environmental > Aquatic > Marine > Oceanic > Photic zone | place: The Central Pacific Ocean...
AACTTATTATAACAGTAAAGTTTTCTATTCCACAAGAAAAGTAAAAATAAATTTATTTATCCCTAAATTTATCTGAAATAAAAACACCTAATACGTGAAAATCCTCACAATGTAATCCAAGTTCTTCTAATGATTTTTGTACTTTTGGCTCTTCTATATGTCCATCTAAATCACAAAGAAAAAAATAAGATGAAAATGAATTTTTTTCTGGATAACTCTGTAACTTAGTTAAATTCACCCCGTGAATCGCAAATCCTGATAATGCGGAATATAATGCAGCAGGTTTACTCTTCAATTTAAATAAAAAAGAAGTTATATATTTTTCTTTTTTTAATAAAGGTTGTTTAACTGATTTTCCCATCAATAAAAATCTAGTTACATTGACTTTCTCATCCTCTATATCCGATTCTAGTATTTCTAAATTGTAAATTTTTGCGCTTTCTTTTGAAGCTATAGCTGCTTCATTTTTAATTTTATTTTCATATATATATTTTGCACTACCGGCAGTATCTGCACGCACATTTTCGATAAGATTATTTTTCTTAATAAAATTTGAGCACTGACTTAAGCCCTGTGCATGAGAATGAATATTTTTTATATCTTTAATGTTAGATCCGGGCAAAGCTAGAAGGTGATGATTAATAGAATAAAATTTTTCCTTATATATATTTAAGCGGTATTTAAAAATTAAATATTCTACACCTATATTTCCTGTTGTTCTATTCGCCTCTGGTATAATAGCCATGACTTGATCATCTTCATTAGCTTTTTTAAAAACATCATCAAATGTTTTACATGGAATTGTTTCATATTCTGGATATAATTCTTTTGCACAGCTTTCACTATAACTGCCTTCAATTCCTTGATATGCAATTTTCATAATTTAAGACTTATATTCCATAATTTTTTTTAAAGCTACATAATCCTCTTTAGTGTCAATACCAATAGGTGAGGATTTGGCTAATGCTACGTTTATTATTATATTGTTATCAAGAGCACGAAGTTGTTCCAGCCGATTTTTAATTTCATTTTGTGTGTGTTTCAATTTAACATATTTTTTTAAAATTGAAACTTTATAACAATAAATTCCTATATGATGATAAACATTTAAGTCTTCTTTTAAGAGATTAATTCTAGAAAAATTTATAGCTTCAACAAAATTATTATCTTTTAATTTTTCTTGAGTTTTTACCTTTACAACATTCTCATTATAAAACATTTGATCTTCTTTAATTTTCGCTGCTAGAGTTCCAATATCTGAATCTTTTTTAATCACATGTCTGTATAAATTTTTGATGTCGTTAGGATTAATTTCTGGTTCATCTCCTTGTAAAGATATTACATAATCTATATCTTTATGCTGCAATTTTTGTAAACCTTCGTAGATTCTCTCGGTGCCATTTTTATGGTAATTTCCAGTTAAAATAGCTTTTCCTCCATTTTTTTCTACTGCAAACACAATTTCTTTATCTTCTGCACAAACCACTACCTCTCCAAGCCCAGTTTCTTGTCCTCTTCTTACCACATGAGAAATTATAGGAATGTTTTGAATCTCCAAAAGAGGCTTGCCTGGCAAGCGTTGAGCTGCCATTCTAGATGGAATTAAAATTAAAACTTTGCTCATTTTTGATGTTTTTAGCCTATGCGTCCAACGGACGCAAATTAACAAATTAAAACTTAAGTAATTTTCAATTTATCATGTTATATGTTTGTTTTTTAAATAATTAAAATGAATTCATTTGAAATAAATAAGATAATTGCTGCAATTTTGGTTGTTGTATTGCTTGTGTTTGGAATAAACAAAATATCTAACATAATTTTTCATGTAAAGAAGCCAGACCTGCAAGGTTATAAGGTTGAAGTTAAAGTTGGAAGTACCACGGCTGCTCAAGCTAGCGCTAGCAACCAGATGGATATATCGGCTCTTTTAGCTTTAGGCACAGCAGAACAAGGAGCAAAAGTATTTAAAAAATGTGCTGCCTGTCATAGCATTAATAAAGACGGTCGAAACAAAATAGGACCGGCATTGTATTCCGTTGTTGGAAGAGCTATTGCTGGCGTTTCAGATTATAAATATTCAAAAGCTTTAATTTCTTATGGCAAAGAATGGACTTTTGAAGAGTTAAATGGATTTTTACTAAAACCATCTGCATGGATTAAAGGTAATAAAATGGGTTTTGCTGGTTTAAAAAAAGAAGAAGATAGAGCTTCAGTGATACTATATCTTAATGAAAATAGTGATAATCCATTACAACTACCTTAGTTTATCTAAACAATATAATAAAATACTCTTCTGTACATAAACTCTATTAAGTGCTTGCTGCCAAACTTTTGATTGGTTGCCAAAAAAAACTTCTTCTGAAACTTCAGAGCCTCTAGGCAAACAATGCAGAAAAATTGAATTTTTTTTTGCAAAACTTATTAATTTTGAATTAATTCTAAATTTTTTGAAATCTTTAATTTTTTTTGCTTTATTAACTTTATCATTTAAAGACACAACTTTATCAGAAAATATAACATCAGCATTCATTGCAGCTTTTTTTGCTTCATTAAATATGTTAATTTTTCTTTTATTTTTTTTAATCCAATCCATTACAAATTTTTTAGGTTCATAATTTTTTGGACAACCCACGTTTAAATTAAATGAAAATTTAACAGATGCTGCAATTAAACTGTTAAGAACATTGTTGGAATCTCCTATCCAACAAATATTCAATTTTGAAATAGGTTTCTTTTTGATTTCTTCAATAGTAAAAATATCTGATAAGACTTGCGATGGATGTGATGATGGACTTAAACCATTAATAACTGGAATGCTTAAATGTTTGCTAAATTCTTCTATTTTCTCATCACTATCAGTTCTAAACATAAAACCATTTCCATAAGTTGATAAAATTTTTGCGGTATCTGCTATGCTTTCTCCTCCTTTGTTCAAATGCAATTCATTAGCTCTAAGAGTTAAAGTTTCTCCTCCTAATTGTTTTATTGCAAGATAAAAACTCAACCTTGTTCTTAAGCTGGGTTTTTCAAACATTTGAATAAGTAATTTTCCTTTTAATGGTCTGTCTTTATCTAAATCTAAAGTATTAAGATTTTTTCTTTCTTTTTTTCTTTTTTTTGCATCTGAAATAATTTTTCTAAGATCTGAAGCAGGAATATCTTTAAGATTTATAAAATGTCTCATTAAGTTTTATACTCCTTACAAACCTTTCTTATAATTTTGATTGCTAAATCAACTTCTTTTTTTTTAACTGTAAGAGGTGGAAGTATTCTTATGACATTTTCTCCAGCCTTAATGGTTAAAAGATTATTATCCATTAATTTATTAATAAATTTCGATTGATCGTTATAGAGCTGCAATCCTATCAATAGTCCCACTCCTCTTACTTCTTTAATAATATTTGAATATTGCTTCTGTATCTTTTTTAATTCGGAATGAAAATATTTAGAAATTTTTTGAACGTTCTTTAAAAATCCTTTTTTAAATATCTGGTCTAAAACAGCATTGCCTACACTCATTGCTAATGGATTGCCCCCAAAAGTGGAACCATGGCTTCCTGGGATCATCCCTGATGCTGCTTTTTTGTTCATTAAAACGGCACCGATGGGAAACCCTCCCCCAATTCCTTTTGCTATTGGAACAATATCTGGTTTTACATTTGAGTGCTCATATGCAAAAAATTTTCCACTTCTTCCTATTCCGCATTGTATTTCGTCAAAAATTAATAAAATTTTTTTTTTGTTACAAATTTTTCTAAGTTCTTTTAAAAATTTTTTTGAAATAACTTTAATTCCTCCTTCGCCCATAACCGTTTCAACCATAATTGCTGCAGTTCTATTAGTTATAGATTTCTTTAAAGATTTAAGGTTGTCAAATTTAAAATGATCAAAGCCTTGCACTTTTGGTCCAAAACCTTCAGTCATTTTTTTTGAACCACTCGCAAAAATTGCTGCCAATGTTCTCCCATGAAATGAGTTTTTTATACAAAGAATTCTATATTTGTTTGGTTTTCCAATTGAATAAAAATATCTTCTTGCAACTTTTATCGCTGCTTCAGTTGCTTCTGTTCCGCTATTTTGAAAAATAACATAATCTGCAAATGTTTTTTGTGTTAATCTTTTAGCTAATCTTTCGCCTTCTGGTATTATAAATGCATTGGATACATGCCATAGTTTTTTTGTTTGTTTCTTAACTGCATTTATTAAATTTGGATTTGCATGCCCTAGAGAATTTACAGCTATACCTTGAACAAAGTCTAAATATTTTTTGCCATTATAAGCGTAGAGAAAGCTTCCTTTTCCTTTTTTAAATGAAATTTTTCTTCTATTATAATTTTTAGCAAGTGCACTCATGTTAAGATTTAATTTTGTAACCTATTTTAAATAAATAGTATGATATCAACCACATTATAATTGATAAAATAGTTAAATAAATTAATCCAAAATTAATTGAACCATCTGAGGTTCCCAAAAAACCAAATCTAAAACCATCTATCATATAAAAAAAAGGATTAATTTGACTTATTGATTTAAAAAAAACTGGAAGTCTATCTACAGAATAAAAAACACCACTTAAAAAAGATAGTGGAGTTATAATAAAATTGGTAACAGTTGCCATATGATCAAATTTTTCTGCCCAAAGACCTGCAATAATGCCTAAAGATCCAAGAATAAATGATCCTAAAAAAGCGAAGATAAATATATATAATATGCTGTAAATATGTAGCTCAATTATCAAAGAAAATACCAAAATTGATATTATTGTTATAATTATACTTCTTGTAACTGCTGCTAATGTTATCGCTAAAGTAACTTCTGCTGCCGAAAGAGGTGCTAATAATGTATCAATTATAATTCCTTGTATTTTACCAATCATTAAAGAGGAAGATGAATGAGAAAAACTTTGTTGAATAATTGACATGGCTATAAGGCCTGGAGCCAAAAAACTTATGAAAGGAAAGCCTAATACGTTTCCTCTTTCATCTCCAATTGCAAGCGAAAGAACGGATAAGAATAATAAACTAGAAATGAGTGGTGAAAACAAGGTTTGAACCCAAACATTAAAAAATCTGTAAACTTCTTTAACGTATAAATTGTAAAAACCTGTCCAGTTAATTAATCCAAATTTTCTTACTCCAATTTGATATTTTTTTTGTATTTCTAACATACTTAAATATTCATAACGTTTTTTTATAAATTTTGTGGAAAAAACAATATTTTAGCTTGTTTTTAAATAATTATTGTGTGTACTCTATGTTGTAAATTATTCATTAAATATACTATATATAGTTGTTATGGGCTGGACAGAAGAAAAAGTAAAAAAATTGAAAGAGTTGTGGGGGAAAGGAAGTACTGCAAGCCAGATAGCTGGGATAATAGGCGATGTAAGCAGGAATGCAGTAATTGGTAAAGCCCATAGACTTTCTCTTTCAGCAAAAGCAAACGATAGCAATAATACCAGTAAAGCAGGTTCAACAAAAAATAATGAAAAATTTCAAAAAACACAAATTAGGGGACGAAAAAATAAATTTAAATCTCTTTTAATAGAAAAAAATTTTGAACCTGCAAGAAACTTAACTTTAGAAGAATTAACTGAAGATACTTGTAAATATATGGATCATGATGTGCATCCAAATGAACCAAATGCAACATTTTGTGGAAGAAAAACAGTTAGTAATTCAAAACAAAAATTCAGCTACTGCCCACTTCATCTTATGGTAATATTTCAACCTAAGACAAAAAAAGAAGATGTTGTAGAAAAAGATGATGAAGTTCCTCAATTTATTGAGAAAAAAATCAAGTCAGCTTAAAATATCATATCAACTTTTTTTTATCTAGTTACTTATAATTATTATTTTATTCTTTTATTGAAATAAATTAAACATATTAAAACTTTTTAATAGTATTAATTTTTTGTTTCTTCAGTTGTTGAAAATTGTCCGCCATCTCTCCACATGAAAGAATATTTCTTTACTTCATCGTCAAAGTTTGCATTGCTGGGCACTTTAAAATCAAAATTAGTTTTATATTTTCCGGAAGGAATATTCTGATATTTTAATAACTTAAGTTGATCAATTGTTATTAAAGGTTTGGAAAAAAACTGAAAAAAAATTGCTGATAATTTTGCAACTGGCAACGGTATGGGTACTAATAGCCTGTTCTTGCCAATTAATTTTAATAGTTTTTTTAAAATATTTTTTAGGGAAATTTCTTCAGGACCAATACATTCTAGAGTTGTGGATTTTATATTTTTAGAAATCATGTGATAAATTATTTCTGTAAGATCTGAAATATAAATAGGTCTAAACAAAGTTGAGCCATTATAATATAAAGGAAAAATTGGTGATAAAGAAAGGATAGTCATAAAATTGGTTGTAAAATTATCATCAACAGAATAAATTACAGAAGGTTTTAATATATTTGCTTTCTTAAAATATCTTCTTACAAAAAATTCACCTTTTAGCTTACTAGACGCATATAAACTATCTTTAGCATTTTCAATTCCAAGAGCTGAAATATGAAAAAATTGTTCAACATTATATTTTCTACACAAATTTGATAAAAAAATTGGAAATTTTTCATGAATATTTTCAAATGTATTTATTTTTCCTTTTTGATATAAAATTCCTATCAAATTTATACACACATCTGCATTTTTTACTAAACTATCAATTTTTTCTTCATCAAAAATGTTAGCTTCAACAATATCAATATAACCGGCATTGCCTTGAGTTTTTAACAAATATCCTTTTTTATGAATATTTCTCGTTATTGCAGTTACTTTATAATTATTTTTTGTTAACTTTCTTATTAAATGACGACCAATTAATCCCGAAGCGCCAAAAATTAGACAATTTTTAGGTTTCATATCGCAATAAATATATATAAATAAACATAAACAATGACTACTAATATTAAACTACACAAAGATGATCTTCCAGCAAATTTAAAATTTGGTTCTGTGGTCGCATGTGATTGTGAATTTACAGGTTTGAATCCGCCTAAAGACAAGCTCTGCCTTATTCAATTACATTCTGAAGGATCCAAAGAAGTGCACATAGTTCAATTTATTAATAGGGAATCATATAAATCACCAAATTTAGTTAAATTATTAATTAACCGAGATATTAAAAAAATTTTTCATTATGCACGTAAAGATTTGCAAATGATAAAATGGGCACTTAAAATAGACGTTGAAAACGTTGAGTGTACCAAATTACAAAGTAAACTAGCAAGAGGATATTCGAGTCAACATTCTTATAAAATCTTAGTACAAGAATTTTGTGGTATTTCAATATCAAAAGCTAAACAGTCTTCGGATTTTGGAAAAAAAGATTTAGACGCTGAACAATTAAAATATTCAAGCAATGACGTATTGTATATTTCAAAAATACATCAGGAACTAAACAAAATTTTAACAAGAGAAAAAAGAATGGAACTTTATAAAAATGCTTTAAAATATTTAAAAGTGAGAGTAGATCTTGATTTGGCAGGTTATGAGAATATAGATATTTGGGGTCATGAATGAAAAATGATAGTTACAATAAATCTGCAAAAACAACGATAGATCTACAAATATTAGCTTTAAACAAATTAAAAAAAACAATTAGTGGTTCTTTCAACAAAGCTGTAAAAACAATTGGTGATTGTCAATCTAAATGTATATTGGTTGGCGTTGGAAAATCTGGACACTTGGCCAACCTAATCGCTTCTTCTTTAAATTCAATTGGAGCAAGCTCTTTTGCTTTGCAGTCCGCTGCCGATGCTGCTCACGGTGATCTTGGTGCAATATCAACATCTATAAAAAAAGATATATTAATACTTATCAGTAATTCGGGTTCATCTTCTGAATTAAATCCTATTATCTCATATTCAAAAAAACATAATATAACTTTAATTGGAATAACTTCTAAAAAAAATTCTGTTTTATATAAAGCTGCCAATATAAAAATATTAATTCCAGTAGTTAAAGAAGCAGGTGAAGGAGCTATTGTACCAAGTAGTAGTTTAATTACACAAGCATCAATAGGAAGTTCTTTGGTAATTGCTGTAATGAAATATAAAAAACATGGTATAAAAGTATTCCGCAAGCTTCACCCAGGTGGAACTTTGTCAAAAAAACTTTTAACTTCAGGCGACTTAATGGTTAAAGCACCTTTTGTATCTGAAAATTACAAAATGAAAAAGACTTTGAAATTACTTTCTCAAAAAAAATTAGGACTTATTGTTGTTAGAAATAAAAAAAGATTAACAACTGGGCTTATAGTTGATGGAGATGTAAAAAGAGCCAACCAAAAATATAAAAACCTTCATGATTTAAAAGTTAAAGATATTATGAATAAAAAACCACTAAGTATAAACAAAGATATGCTTGCTATTCAATGTTTAAATTTAATGAATAGTAAACGTATAACGAGCCTTCTTGTTCATAAAAATGATAATAAAAAAAAAACTATTGGAGTGCTACATATACACAAAGTTCTAGAAAATGTTCAATAAATGTATAAAAAAATAATAATTCAATTATTATTATTGGTAGTACTTTTTGGAATAATTTTATCTGTTTTTTTTATTTATTTTAAAGAAGAAAAAAAACAAAAACAGACAAGTTTAAAAACAAGCAAAATTATTGATGCAGAAACAGAAATTGATAACAAAACTGGAACTTTAATAAAAGATATAAATTACTCATTTTATGATCCATCTGGTAATTATTATGAACTTTTTTCAGAATTTGGAAAAATTGATATTAAAAATTCAGATAAAATGTTTATGACGAATGTGAAAGCTTTGATATATTTAAAAGGCTCTTCACCAATCAAAATAGTTTCAAAATATGCAAATTATTATAAAATAGATCACGAAACTAATTTTTTTGAAAATGTAGAATTAACTCATTTAATTCATAAAGCAACTAGTGAAAATTTAGATATATCATTTAGTAATAATAAAGCTTCTATGTATAATAATATAGTCTATAACAAACCAGGATCAAAATTGACTGCCGATAGACTAGAAATTGATTTAATAACTAAAAATACTAAAATTTTTATGGATAATAAATCTGAAAAAATTAAAATAATTAATAATAATTAAAAAATAATTATGGCTGTAATAAAAAAATTTAGAATTAAATCTTTTAAAAAGCAAAAACCTATAGTTTCGTTAAAAAAAATTTCTTTATCATTTGGTAAAAGACAAATTTTAGACAATATTAATTTTGATGCCAATCAAGGTCAAATTTTGGGATTGCTGGGTCCAAATGGAGTTGGAAAATCTACCATCTTCAATTTAATTACTGGTTTAATAAAACCTGCTTACGGATCAATATTCTTTAATGGTATTGATGCAACTAATTACCCAATTTATGAAAGAACTAGAAAATTTAAAATAGGTTTTTGTCCCCAATATGGTGGTTTTTTTTCAGATCTTACATTGCATGAAAATCTAAAGTGTGTTGGTGAAATTTTAATAAAAGATGATCGAATTAGAAATGAAAAAATTAATAAATTAATTTCAAAATTTGAACTAGATTCAGTAAGAGACGTAAAAGCAAAATTGTTATCTGGTGGCCAACGCAAAAAATGTGTTATTGCTTTGGCACTATTGGGTGATCCTCAAATATTATTGCTTGATGAGCCTTATTCTGCACTAGATCTGCTTACAATTAAAATGCTCCAAGAAATAATAGTAAACTTACAAACAGAAAATCCAAAAATTTCAATCATTATTTGTGATCATGCCGCAAGAGATATTTTGGCTGTAGCAGACTCGTCAATAATACTTTCTAATGGAAAAGTCATAGCTCAAGGAACTCCTTCTCAACTTATGAACAATGTAACAGCAAGGAGTCAATATTTTGGCGATTCATTTAAATTTAATTAATATAAAATCAAAATGCCCAAACCGATTATAATTAATAGTACAATAAAAAAATATAATAAAAAAATAAAAGTAGATGGAGATAAAAGTTTAAGTATTCGTTTTGCTCTCTTAGCTTCTCAAGCTATCGGAAAATCAAAAGGTTACAATTTATTAAAATCTGAAGATGTTATAAGTACAATTAATTGTCTAAAAAAACTTGGAGTAAAAATTAAATGGGATAAAAAAAATAATTTTTGTATAATTAATG
>Ga0163108_10004272_pt1 | contig 10132 bp, 10 predicted proteins | sample Fk1155metaG_FD_109644 | JGI IMG/M metagenome (GOLD analysis project Ga0163108, IMG submission 109644) | Marine microbial communities from the Central Pacific Ocean - Fk160115 155m metaG | ecosystem: Environmental > Aquatic > Marine > Oceanic > Photic zone | place: The Central Pacific Ocean...
ATGCCAATTCTCATTGCATCATATACCCTAAAGATTCTATCACCACTTGCATGTTTTAGGTCATACAAGATAGTGTCCTGATCTGTTTCTCCTTTACCATCAGCACCTAATCCATTACGTCCAATTTCTAGAGATTGACATGCTTTTTGAAGTGCTTCTTGAAAAGAACGTCCAATTGACATCACCTCTCCTACCGATTTCATTTGTAGGCCTAACTCAATATCAGAACCTTTAAACTTATCAAAGTTCCATCTAGGAATCTTAACAACTACATAATCTAATGTTGGCTCAAAACAAGCAGAGGTTGTTTTCGTTATTTGATTGTTTAATTCATCTAAAGTATAGCCAATTGCTAATTTAGAAGCGACCTTAGCAATAGGATAACCTGTAGCTTTTGATGCTAATGCTGATGAGCGAGAAACTCTAGGATTAATCTCTATAGCAATAATATCTTCTGACTCATCAGGATTTACAGCAAATTGCACATTACAACCTCCAGCAAACTCTCCAATTGAACGCATCATTTTAATTGCCATATCACGCATTTTCTGATATGTAGTGTCAGAAAGTGTCATTGAAGGTGCTATTGTAATAGAATCTCCAGTATGGATTCCCATAGGATCTAAATTCTCAATATTACAAATGATGATTACATTATCATTATCATCACGCAATAACTCTAATTCATATTCTTTCCAACCTAATACTGCTTTATCTATTAATACCTCATGAATTGGGGAAGCATGTAATCCTTTTGATAATAAATCCTCAAATTCTTCCTTATTATAAACAAATGATGCTCCACTACCACCAAGCGTAAATGAAGGGCGAATAACTAGTGGAAAACCTAACTCCTGAGCAATCTCTTTTCCTTCCAAGAAAGAAGTTGCAATGCTAGCAGGGGCAACAGGAATATCAATGTCTCCCATAAGTTTACGGAATTGCTCTCTATCTTCAGTAATATGAATTGCTGCAATATTAACACCAATAATATCAACATCATACTTCTCCCAAATTCCTTTCTCATCTACCTCAATACAAAGATTTAATGCTGTCTGTCCTCCCATAGTTGGTAAAACTGCATCAATATTTCTTTCTTCTAAAATTTCAATTATTGAAGCTATAGTTAGTGGTTTTAGGTAGACATGATCAGCAACAACCTGATCTGTCATGATAGTTGCAGGATTAGAGTTAATTAATGAAACTTCTATTCCTTCTTCTCTAAGTGATCTTGATGCTTGTGACCCTGAATAATCAAACTCACATGCTTGCCCAATTACAATAGGTCCACTACCTATAATTAGTATTGATTTTAATGACTTACTCTTTGGCATTTGATTTTTTTGCTGAGGCGAATTTACATTATTTGATTATTAAGCATTTATTTTAATATTACAATCTATCAACATCTTATTAAGACTCAAAAAAAAGGTGTTGCTAATAAAAACAACACCTTCTATTATGGTTTTAAAAATAATCAATTATTTATGACCTATTTCATCAGAAACCGTCAAACGTTTTCTCCCTTTTGCTCTTCTTCTTGATAGTACCTTTTGGCCATCCTTTGAGGACATACGCTCCATGAAACCGTGTTTATTTTTACGCTTTCTATTTGATGGTTGAAATGTTCTTTTTGGCATAACTTTTTTTCTTTGTTATTTCTGGGATGCAAATTTAATATTTTTTCTAATACAAACTTAGATTTGATTTATTTTTAAATCTATTTTTGTGACACCTTAAAAATAATGCAATTAAAACACAATATATTAAAGATGTACTTGCTAAAAGCAGTGCTATGGTTTATGGTAGCAATGCCAATTATTGTCCTCTTTTTTCAGGAACACGGACTTAGCTTGACTCAAGTAATGTTCTTGCAAGCAATCTACTCTTTATCAGTGGCAGTTTTTGAGATTCCCTCAGGTTATATTGCTGATTTATTCGGAAGAAAAAATACTATCATTATCAGTACTATCTTCTCATTTATTGGCTATGTGATTTTTTCGTTTTATGAAGGATTTCTTGCTTTTGCTATTGCGGAAGTTCTAATTGGTATAGGTGGTAGTTTAATGTCTGGATCTGATAGTGCAATTCTTTATGATACCCTGCTCGAAACTGGTAATAAAGAAGCGTATACCAGGATTGAAGGGAAAAACTATGCAATTGGTAATTTCTCTGAGGCAACTGCAGGTGTTTTGGGCGGTTTTTTAGCAGTTGGATCTATCTATTTACCAATCTATGTACAGACAGCAATACTATTTCTAAGTATACCTATTGCTCTGAGTTTAGTGGAAACAACATTACATAAAGAAAATAGATTAGATAAGTCGTTTAAATCGATTTTTAAAGTTCTAAAATTTGCTATGATTGATAATAAAAAACTTAAATGGTTGATTGTATATTCCTCTGCTATGGGAGTAGCGACACTCTCAGTAGCTTGGTTTGCACAACCATTCTTTAAGCAGGTAAATGTCCCATTGGCTTACTTTGGTATTTTGTGGGCTGGGCTAAATTTCTCAGCAGGATTTACTTCTTTGAATTCTCATAAATTTAATCAAAATAAAGAAAAAGGTAAGATGTTATTTTATTTAGCTTTAGCCATGATAGGCGCACTTCTTTTTGTAGGATTTAACATGACTTTGTTTGGTTTATTTTTCATTCTTTCTATCTACCTTTTAAGAGGGATTGTAACACCTATCTTACGTCATGCAATAAATGAAAATACAACTTCAAATAAGCGAGCAACTGTGCTTTCTATTAGGAGTTTTATCATTAGAATATCATTTGCAATTTTCGCTCCTATTTTGGGCTTTTTAGCAGATGATTATTCCTTAAGTATCAGTTTCTATGTATTAGCAATTCTAGTTGGATTTTTCTCGATTTTATCTGCATTACAACTATATAAGATGGATAAAAACCATAATTTTGCATCATGAAAAGATTTAAAGAAAGATGGAATATAGAATCAAACTTTCAGCTAGTAATTATTTGTATAGTTTTTTCAGTTACAGGATCAATCGCGATTTGGATTGTAAAACCAATACTAGATTTTGTTGGCCTTGATAAATCTGCTGTTTCTCCATGGGTTTTCTGGCCAATTAGAATATCAATTATATTTCCTATTTACCAAGTATTAATTATAATTATTGGCGCTTTATTTGGGCAATTCCAATTTTTTTGGTCCTTTGAAAAAAAAATGTTAGTTCGTTTAGGATTTAAACAATTTGAGGACAAAGGATAAATTGCTTTGCTTATTTTTGGCGAGCCTTAAAAACAAAAAAAATGAAACTAATTATATCACTTGCTACTAGAATAATTCCCAGGCATTACCTACAACATGTAAGTCATTTCTTTTTGCAAATATTTTCACTTTTTATGAGAGGTAATAAATTTGAGGATCCTATTAATGGAAAAACATACAGAAAACTTTTGCCTTATGGTAGATTAAAATCTCGTGAAAATGCACTAGCACCTGATAGTATGAGTTTAGAAAGACACAGGTTGATGTGGCTCTTTATGAAGGAAAAAACTAACTTCTTTACTGACAATCTAAGATTCTTACACATTGCTCCTGAATATTGTTTTCTCAAACTTTTTAAAGGAATGAAAAACTTAGATTATACTACTGGCGATTTAATTTCACCTTGGGCAGATGTAAAAATGGATGTGCACGATATCCCTTTTAACAAAAATACTTTTGATGTAGTAATTTGTAATCATGTTTTGGAACATGTGGAGGATTCTCACAAGGTTATGTGTGAATTTTATAGAGTAATGAAGCCAGGTGGATGGGGTATTTTTCAAGTACCAATTGATACCAAAAACCCAAATACAGAAGAAGATAAAAACATAACTGAGGCAAAAGAAAGGGAACGATTGTATTGGCAAGATGATCATTTAAGGTTATTTGGTTTGGACTACGGAAAAAGATTAGCTACTGCTGGCTTTAAGGTTACAGAAAGTGATTTTATTAATGAATTAGATTCTCAACTAGTTGAACGCTATGCTTTACCAAAAGGAGAGATTATCTACTTTTGTGAAAAGGAATAAATGAGAACTTTTCTAACTTTTCTTCTATTTATTTTCTCTACAAATCAAATAATCTCCCAAAATCTAAGTAATATATCTTTCGGAACAGATTCTACTTTTGAGATAGTAAGTTGGAATATTGAGTGGTTTCCAAAAAATGGACAAACAACTGCTAATTATGTACAGACAATTCTGACTAATTTACAAGCAGATGTTTATGCATTACAAGAAATTGATGACACAACACTTTTAAAACAGATAGTTAATAATATTCCTGGATATGAGTGTTATTTTAAAAGTGATTGGTTTTCGGGTTTAGCCTATGTGTATAATACTAATAGAGTGCAAGTAAATAGTAAATATGAGATATATTCTACAAGCCAATATTGGAATGCATTCCCAAGATCTCCACAAGTATTGGAACTTAACTTGATGAATGAAGATTATATAATAATCAACAATCATTTTAAATGTTGTGGGGATGGAATAATAAACCAAAATGATCCAACAGATGAAGAATTCAGAAGACTTACAGCAGTAACTCTTTTAAAACAATACATAGATAGTATTTTCTCAAATCATAAAGTAATTGTTGTTGGTGATTTGAATGATATTCTAACAGATACACCAACAAACAATATTTTTCAAGCCCTAATTGATGATACTGCAAATTATATATTTGCAGATATGCAAATTGCACAAGGAAGCAATAATGATTGGAGCTACCCTTCTTGGCCATCACACTTAGACCATTTTTTGATTACAAACGAAATCTTTAATGATTTTTCAAAGCCAAACTCTGAGATAAGAACAATAAAAGTAGATGATTATATGAGTAGTTGGTATACGTATGAGAATAACATTTCTGACCATAGACCTGTGGGCCTAAGACTAGAAATGGATTCAGTAATTATTTCATCCACTATTGTGACAAATTCTACTGAAAAGAAGCTTCTTAAAATAATAGATGTTTTAGGACAAGAAACAAAGGCTAGTAAAAACAAACTGCTTTTCTATATTTATGATAATGGAAGATTGGAAAAGAAACTAATAATTGAGTAGTTAATATCCAATATAAATCACCTTCTTACTTTCAAAAAATTCTTCTTCAAAGAAGTCAGTAATATTATATTGTTGATGAGAAATCCCTTTAAGCTCTTTAGTTAAATCTCCTCCTTTTAAGTAGAAGATTCCATTGTTTAAACTATTCATATTCCTTTTATTGAACTTACCTATTACCCACTTCTTAAAATCTGTCATATTAGTTACTGCTCGACTTACTATAAAATCAAAAGTTTCATTTATATTCTCAGCTCTATCATGCATTGTGCGGATGTTAGAAAGATCGATAACACTACTTACCTCATTCACTACTTTTATTTTTTTACCAATACTATCCACTAATAAAAATTCAGTTTCAGGAAATAAAATAGCCAATGGGATACCTGGGAAACCACCACCAGTTCCAATATCTAAAACTTTTGTACCTATTTTAAATTGGATTACTTTTGCAATTGCTAAAGAGTGTAACACATGATTAGTGTAAAGTTCAGAAATATTCCTTCTAGAAATTACATTTATCTGAGTATTCCAATACTCATAAAGTTCTTGTAATTCTGAAAATTGCTTGATTTTTTTCTCTGATAAATCAGGGAAATACTTAAGAAGAATCTGCATTAAAAGTTATCTTTTGACCCAGACACGATATTGAATAATTGCTCTCTACTTCTGTGTAATTGTGCCTTAACCGTGCCAAGTGGAATGTCTAATTTAGAAGAAATCTCTTGATAACTCATTTCTTTAAAATATCTTAGTTTTACAAGTGTTCGATAATTTGGTTTTAGTTGCTCCACAATTTGTCTTAAAATCTGGATTCTTTGTTTTTTCATCATTTTCTGCTCAGGATTATCAATATCAGAGGGAAGATCAAAACTTTGTTTTTTTCCTTTATCATTAACCATTAATTTATCAATAGAAATAGTAGATAATTTATTTTTTCTTAAATAATCAATACAATTATTCTTTGCAATGGTAAAGAGCCAAGTGCTAAATGTAAAATCAGGAACATAAAGGTGGAGTTTTTTAAAAGCTTTCCCAAGCGCTTCAATAGTCAAATCTTTAGCAATCTCCTCATTACCAACTTTTTCAAGAAGCATAAAGTAAAGAGAATCTCTATAAAGCTGCATCAGTTCATTATATGCCTGAGTATCGCCTGTTTCAAGCGCTCTGTTTATAAGCAATAAATCTCTCTTACCTTTTTCTGAAAGTTCTTTCTTCATTACCAGCTAGTTGGTTTCTTTTTGGAGTTCAATAATACAAAAATTCCTTGTATACAAATATGTAAAATCTCAAGAAGTGGAATCCAAACAAATAAATCCGATGCTCTTAATTTCTTCATTGGAGAGTAGTAGACAATATATAACATCAAAGTTCTGAATATAAAAAATGGTAATACAATAAATAAGGTGTTTTCAAAAAATAGTAAAACAGCAAAGCTAAACCAAAATAGAAATTGTGATAGTGGCCAAAGTCCTAATAAAATTTTAAACTTAAACGCATACCTCTCTGAAGTAGTAATATGTCTTCTTCTTTGAAAAATCCATTCTTTCCAACTTTTTTTTGTTTCAGAAATAGTATGACTTTCCTCTTCAATTTCAATCGAAATGTTTTTCTCTGTAGCCACTTCTTGTATAAATAGATCATCATCACCAGAAGGTAAAAAGATATGAGAAGCAAATCCTTTATTATTGAAAAAAACAGACTTCTTATAAGCTAGATTCCGACCAACACCCATATAAGTCTTTCCTGCCAAAGCAAAAGAGAAATACTGTAAAGCAATATTGAAAGCGTCAAAACGAATCATTGTATTTAAGAGTCCTTTCCCCTTCTTGTAGGCCCCATATCCCAATACAATTTGCTTTTCATTATTGAAATTAGCTACCATATTATTCAGCCAATTTTCAGATGAAATAGAACAATCAGCATCGGTTAAAAGCAAATATTTATGCTTTGCTGCTTTTATACCTAAAGTAAGTGCAAACTTCTTCCCAACCCTATGTTTTACATGCTGCGCAATTTTTACAATCTTCAGATTTAAATATTTCTGTGTCAATTCTTTTAGGACATATTCTGTATTGTCTTTAGATTGATCATCTACTAAGATAACCTCAAAATCTGAATAAGCTTGTTCTAGTATTCTGGGCAAAAAAATTGTAATATTTTCTGCCTCATTTTTAGCACAAACAATAATAGAAATTGGTTGATTAAAATTTGTTTTTGATGGTTCATATACTATAAAACGAACAAAAAAATACAGCACATAAAAAAGCTGAATAATTAGCGAAATAATAAAAATTATAAATAGAATTAGAAGAAAAAGTTCCATTAGGACAAAAATAATTTATTTGCTGAAAAAAAGGCAAAAAGTAAAACTTATATTTGTCGCCATGAAATTTGATTTAATCAAAACGGATAAATATTCTAAAGCTCGGCTTGGAAAAATGCAAACGGCTCACGGAGAAATCCAAACACCAATTTTTATGCCTGTGGGTACAGCAGGCTCAGTAAAAGGTGTGCATCAACATGAGTTAATAGATGATTCAAAAGCTGAAATAATACTTGGAAATACATATCATTTGTATTTGCGTCCAAAATTAGATACCATTGAAGCAGCAGGTGGTTTACACAAATTTATTAACTGGAATAAACCACTTCTTACCGATAGTGGTGGATACCAAGTTTATTCTTTAGCGGCAAATAGAAAGATAACAGAAGAGGGCGTAAAATTCCAATCACACATTGATGGAAGTTATCAATTCTTTTCTCCTGAATATATTATTGATATTCAAAGAAAGATTGGGGCAGATATTGTTATGGCTTTTGATGAATGCACTCCTTACCCCTGTGAGCATGAATATGCTAAGAAATCTATGTATTTGACTCATAGATGGCTTAAAAGATGTTGTAATCGCTTTGATGAAACTTCTGGACTTTATGGATTTGAACAAAGTTTCTTTCCAATAGTACAAGGAAGTGTTTATAAAGACTTAAGAGAACAATCGGCAGAGAAGATTGCATCATTTGAGAGGGAAGGAAATGCTATTGGAGGACTCTCAGTTGGAGAGCCTCACGAAATGTTATACGAAATGACAGATGTAGTTTGTAACATTCTACCAAATGATAAACCAAGATATCTAATGGGGGTTGGGACACCATCAAATTTGTTGGAAAGTATTTCTTTAGGAGTTGATATGTTCGATTGTGTTATGCCAAGTAGAAATGCAAGAAATGGTATGTTATTTTCCTCAGAAGGAACAATAAATATCAGAAATAAAAAGTGGGAAAATGATTTTTCTTCACTAGATGAATACGGCACCTCTTATGTGGATAAAACTTATACAAAAGCATATTTAAGACATTTGTTTACAAGTGGCGAGCTTTTAGGAAAGCAAATTGCAACATTACACAATATTCGTTTTTATCTTTGGTTAATGGAACAGGCACGTGAACAAATAGCAAATAATACTTTTACAAGTTGGAAAAATAAGATGGTCAAGAAATTAGCCATTCGCCTTTAAAATGAAAAAATTAGATTGGTATATCATTAAGAAGTTTTTAGGCACTTTCTTTTTTGCTATTTTTTTAATTCTAATTATTGTAATTATATTTGATATATCTGAAAAAATTGATGATTTTCTAGAGAGTGAAGCACCACTAAAAGCTATTATTTTCGATTATTATCTAAACTTTATTCCATTTTTTGCTAACCTTTTTAGTCCGCTTTTTATTTTTATTTCTGTTATCTTTTTCACCTCAAAAATAGCAGATAACACAGAGGTTATCGCTATACTAAATAGTGGAATGAGTTTTTGGCGTTTGCTTCTTCCTTATTTGATTGCCGCTGTATTTTTGGCTTCTACATCTTTTGTATTAGGGAACTTTGTAATTCCTCCTGCAAATAAAACTAGGATAGATTTTGAAAACAAATATATCAAGAATAAATTCAGATTCAGGGGGAAAAATATCCATTTACAATTACAAAAAGGACAATACGCTTATATGGAAAGTTATAATAGCACCAAGGATATTGGCTACAAATTTTCTTTGGAAAATATAAAAAATGGCAAACTGCAATCCAAACTAAACTCCAACTATATTCAGTGGGATAGCATTGCAGGGAAGTGGCAGGTAAATAAATGGCAAATCAGAGAATTTCTAGAAGAGGGAGAAAAATTAAGCAAAGGAGAACGGCTAGATACACTAATTAATCTTAAGCCAAGTGATTTTAAAACACGACTTAGTAAAGTGGAAACTATGAATTATTTTGAGCTTAATGACTATATAAAAGATGAAGAAATAAAAGGTACTGCCAATATAGTTTATCATAAAATTGAAAAAAATAAACGAATGGCATTTCCTTTTGCATCTATTATACTTACAATAATTGGAGTAGCTGTTGCAAGCCGAAAAACCAGAGGAGGAATTGGCATGCATTTAGGAGCTGGTTTGCTTATTAGTTTCTCCTACATTTTATTTATGCAGATTTCCACTACTTATGCTACAAATGGTAATCTATCGCCAGCTTTAGCAGTGTGGCTACCTAATATCTTATATTTATTTCTGGGAATGTTTTTAGTATTAAAAGCACCAAAATAGATTTTAGTATTTAGATACTATATTAAGTATTCGTTTCTTCATTCAATAATTATCTTTTTTTCTACTGTGCCATCATCAAATATATAATAAAGCGTACAGTTTTTTTGAATACTGGTTGCTCTACCTAAAACATCTGTTATTTTAATTAAAACTCTTTGGTTAGTGCTATTGTAATTTATTACTGATGTAGAATTGAATATAAAGTTTAGATTTACAATACTATCACAACCAGCTGAATTAAATAATGTAACAGCATAATCTCCAGAAGTTGTTAATATTAAGCCATTCCAACTTATACTAATATTAGAAACAAGAGTGTCAAATGATACTGAATTGTAATTACAACTTCCATTATTAGTATTTGCTAATGGATCATAATTACAAGCAAGTGGATCAGTACATCCTAAGATTATATAACAATTTCCTAGCATATTACTATCTAACCACACCA
>Ga0163108_10004273_pt1 | contig 10131 bp, 7 predicted proteins | sample Fk1155metaG_FD_109644 | JGI IMG/M metagenome (GOLD analysis project Ga0163108, IMG submission 109644) | Marine microbial communities from the Central Pacific Ocean - Fk160115 155m metaG | ecosystem: Environmental > Aquatic > Marine > Oceanic > Photic zone | place: The Central Pacific Ocean...
AAAACTTTAATTGAAATGATGAAAAAAAATCCAAATAGATATGAATTACACAATATTCTAGGAGTCATTTATGTTCAAAAAGAAAAATTTGAAAAAGCTGTAAAGGAGTTTGAAAAATCAATAGAGCTAAATGAAAAATTTTCGAATGCCTATAACAATCTCGGTGGAGCTTTATACAAACTAAGCAAATTTAGAAGATCTGCTGATATTTGCAAAAAAGCAATTGAAATTGATCCAAATTCTGCTCAAGCATATAATAATTTGGCAGCTAATTTAATTTTTTTAGAAAATTTTGATGAAGCACTAAAATGTTTTAAAAAATCAATTCAAATTAATCCCAATCAAGTTGATGCTAATATCAATATTGGAAATTTATTAAAAAATAGAGGTCGGGCAGAAGAATCTTTTGAATATTTTTTAAAAGCTATTGATATTAATCCCAAAATTGCAAAAAATTATAATGATTATGGAATGGCGCTTAAAAAAATTAACAAGTTTGATGAAGCTCTCAATCAACTAAATAAGGCCTTAGAAATAAATCCAAATTTTTTTTATGCTTATATTAATATTGGAAATATTTTAAAAAATAGAAGAGAACATAAAAAGGCTATAGAAAATTTTGAAAAAGCAAAAAAAATAAATCCAAACTTGGAAATTTCTTATAGCAACATATTATTTACTTCAAATTATTTTGAAGATTTTAAAATTAAAGATTATCTAAATTATGCAAAAAAATTAAGATCAATATATAAAAAGATTAACGATTCCAAAATATCTCCTTACATTTTTGAAAAAAAACCTAGAAAATTAAATATAGGTTTTATGTCAGGTAATTTCAATAATCATTCAGTTGGACATTTTTTGCTAGATGTAGTTAGAGAATTAAGAGAAAAAAATATTAATACTTTTGCATATAACAATAATAATTTTAACAATGACGAACAAACTGATAAGTTTAAAAAATACTTTAATAAATGGAATACTATTTTTGATAAAGATGATTTAGAAATTCTAAATTTAATCAGAGATGACAAAATACATATTCTTATAGATTTAGCTGGACATACTGAATTTTCAAAACTTTCAATTTTTTTGAACAAACCTGCTCCAATACAGGCAACATGGTTAGGGTATAATGGGTCCACAGGAATACCCGAGATTGACTACTGCATAGGAGATGAAATTGCATTTCCAAATGAAATAGAAAAAAGATTTGTTGAAAAAATCTGGCATTTACCCGAAGTAATGCAATGTTTATCAAAACCTGATTTTGATTTAAAAATTGAATCTTTGCCAGTAATTAAAAATAAATTTTTGACTTTTGGATCTTTTAATAATCCGGCAAAAATTACAAACAAAATAATTTTAACTTGGAGCAACATATTAAATTCAATAAAAGATTCTAAGATTTTATTAAAATCTAACTATTACTCAGATCCTTTTATTTCTAATAGTATATTAGAAAAATTTATTCAAAACAAAGTTGAAAAGAAGAGAATAATTTTTGAAAAAGGAAGTAAAACTAGAAAAGAAATTCTAGAAACTTACAATAAAATTGATATATCGCTAGATACCTTTCCTTACAATGGCGTAACAACATCTCATGAGTCAATTTGGATGGGAGTTCCTGTCCTTACAAAAAGTGGCTCGACTCCACATTCGCGAATGGGTAAAAGTCTTAATCAAAATATTAAAATGGAAGATTGGACTGCAAAAAATGAACAAGATTATGTAAAAAAAGCTATCAAACTTAGTAAGGATATCAATAAATTATCCATAATAAGAAAAACCATAAGAAAAGAATTGCTAAAAACGTCTTCTTTTAATTCAAAAATTTTTGCTTCTCATCTTGAAGAGGCATTTTGGTTAATGTGGAAAAAATTTAATGAAAAAAATTCAAAATAAAATTGAACAAAAAGAAATTGTTAGACTTACTCAACTTTTTCAAAGAGAAGAATTTAAAAATTTAGAAATTGAAACTAAAAAATTACTTAAAGAATATGATAATAATATTATTTTGCTGAATTTTTATGCCATATCTTTAATTGGACAAAAAAAAAATGAAGAGGCAATAAAAATATTTAGAAAACTAATAAATCTAGATCCAAAAAATGTTGACGCACATTATAATTTAGCAAATGCACTTGTTGAAATTAAAAATTATGAGGAAGCAATTATAAATTTTAAAAAAGCAATTAATTTAAATTCAAAATATTTGTCTGCTTATATAAATTTAGGAAATCTATTTAAAGAAATTAAAATGTTAGATGATTCAGTAAAGATTTATATGGAGGGTTTAAATATAAATTCTAATGAGCCTCTTCTCCACTACAATCTGGGAAATGCATTTAGTGAAAAGGGGGAATTTCAAAAAGCAATAAATAGTTATAATAATGCAATAAAATTAAATCCAAATTATTCTGAGGCATATAGTAATCTTGGAACTGTTTATAAAAACTTAGGAAAATTAAAAGATTCTTTTGATGCATTTTCCAAAGCTATTTCAATAAATCCAAAAAATTTTATAGCTTTTAGTGGGCTTGGGCTTACTTTAAAAAAACTTAAAAGATTTCCAGAGGCTATTGAATCGTTCAAAAAGGGAATTAAAATAAATCCTAATTTTGTTCCACTACTAAATAATATGGGAAACATTATGAAAGATATTGGAAAAATAGAAGAAGCAAAATTAAATTATCTAGAAGCAATTAAAATCAATCCTAAAAATAGCAGTACATTCAGCAATTATTTGTTTTCTTTAAATTTTTTAAATAAATTAAATCCTAAAGAATATTTAAATGAAGCTTCAAAATATAAGGATTCAATAAAATTTATTAATAAAAATCTATTAATTCCATATAAGTACGAAAAAAAAATAAAAAAAATTAAAATTGGATTTATTTCTGCTGATTTTAAAAACCATCCAGTCGGATTTTTTTTATTAGATGTAATAAAAAACTTAAAAAATATGGATCTTGAATTAATAGCTTATTCGAATTCATTTGAAAAAGATGATTTAACTGATGAAATGAAACCTTGTTTTTCAAAATGGAAATTAATACGTGATAAAAATGATTTAGATGTCATGAATCTAATTAGAAATGATGGTGTACATATATTATTTGATTTATCTGGACATTCTGCTGATAATAGACTTCCCATCTTTATTCAAAGATCTGCTCCAATTCAAGTTACTGGTCTCGGTTATCTAGCCTCAACTGGAATTAAAGAATTTGATTATATATTTGGTGATCCGCATGCAACACCTCTTGAAGATCAATATAAATTTTCTGAAAAGATTTTCCAACTTGATAAGGTTTGGTGTTGTATGTCTAAATCAAATTTATTTCCAAAATTCGTACCTAATAAAAATAAACATATTACATTTGGTTGTTTTAATAATGTAAGTAAAATTAATGACAATGTTTTAAATTGTTATTCAAAGATTTTAGAAAAAGTTCCAAATTCCAAATTATTATTAAAATATGACAAATATGACAGTAAGTTTATACAACAACATTTTTATGAAAAGTTTAAATCTCATAACATTGATAATAATAGAATAATTTTTGAAGGATTTTCAAAAAGACTCGAATTTATAGAAAAATATAATGACATTGATATAGCTTTGGATACCTTTCCCTACAATGGAGGAACAACAAATTTTGAAGCAGCATTTATGGGTGTGCCAATACTAACTATGAAAAATGAATATTTAATGTTTCGTTGCGGGGAAAGTATAAATAAAAATCTTAAAATGAATGATTGGATTGCAGAAAGTAATGAGGATTTTATTGCAAAAGCAATTAATTTTTCTAAAAATAAAGATTATTTAACAAATTTAAAAATAAAACTCAAAAAAGATTCTGTAAATAGTCCTTTATTTGACTCTCTAAACTTTGCATCTAATTTAAGAAATGCTTTTTGGAAAATGTGGGAAGTTTTTTTAAAAAAAGATAATAATAAAAATTAGTTATTAATTTTCCAAATTGTAAATTTCACAATTTTAACAGGTATTCTATATCCTGGAAAAGATGCAATATCTCCAGTTACAACAGTTTTTGGATTCCAACCGAATGCAAAAATAATAAAAAATAATATAACTATTTTTTTATTCTGTTTTTTTAAAAACTTATCTATTTTTTTTAAATCAATTTTTATTAAATTATTCTTTACAAGATAAAAATAAAATAAAACTGAAAAAGTATAACTTATATTAACCCATCTCCCCCAATCATAGCCCGCAGCAAATAAAACTAAAACTGGCGATATTAAGATTAATAAAATTGGTAACAAAGATGTATAATTTTTATTAAGTATTATAATTTTTTTTTTTAATTTTGAAAAAAAACCCAAAATCCATAAAGGACCAAATCCAATCAAAAATATTAAAAAGTATCTTATAAAAACGGATTCTCTAAATGAACCATCTGGCCAATAATATGCTGGGATATTGTCTGTAAATTGCTTTATCACACCAGCCTTTGATTTAAGTAAATCACAAGACATATAACAATATTCATTAAAATTTTCTTTCAAACTAAAAACCATTTTTTCATGTCCTTGATCCGAAAGTGGAAATTTTATAATTAAATATAAAATTAAAAATGATGGTAAAAAAGATATAAAAATATTAAAAAATTTTAAAATATTTTTTTTATTACTCATCCTTATAAAAAGAATTGCCATTATAAATGGAAAAAAGAAAGCCACAGGTTCCCATATCAAACAAATTACTGGTAATATAAAAAACACAAATCTTAAAGAATAATTTTCATTAAATCTAAACGAAGAAATATTTAAAAGTAAAATAAAAAAAACAAAAACAAATGTTTCTTTTCTTCCTAAGACTTCAATCTCGGCTATTGGATATAAAATAAATATTGGTGTAAAAATTGCTAAACAAAAAATATAACTAAAATTTATTTCTTTAAAAAAATCAAAAATTAAATAAATAAAAATGAAATATATTAATGATTGAAAAACAAAAATTGTATCCCTTAAATCAAGATTTAAAAAATTTGCTACGTTGAATGCAATATCTCCAACCAATCCTCTTCGAGTAAATCCTCCTTGGTAATTTATTAACCATTCTGAAATTGAAGAGTCCGATCCTGCAGTGTGTTTGAACCATAAAAAAAATACGCCTGATAAAAAAAGGAAAAGCAGATAATATGAAAAATAAAATTTTCTTTTCTCTAGTTCCATGTTTTTCCTTTTTTAATATAATATCTTAACAGTCTTCTTATTATCATTATGCCATTAACTTTTAATTCGGATTGATTTTTTTTTGAAACATTAACTTCTATTTTGTTTATTTCTTTTGGTCTAATATATTTTTTTGAAATTTTTATATTTTTTTTATAATTTAATTTTAAAGTTTTAAATGCATATTCAATAAGATTTCGAGCTTTAAAACTTTTTCCTGTTGCTATTATAAAATTACCTGGTTTTTTTTGCATATGTTTCCAAATGAATTTTACCTGTTCTTCACTCCATCCCCAATCTCTATGAATATCTATATTTCCAAATTCTGTAATAAATGAATTATCTTTTTTTGTGTTAATTGCCGCTAAACAAATTTTTGGTATTAAATATTTCTTTGATCTTAAATATGACTCCGAATTAAATATTATTCCATTGTACGTTTTGAGTTTATATTTTTTTCTATACTGATCTGTAATTTTAAAAGAGTTCAGTTTTGCTTTTCCATAAGGACTTACTGGATTTTTTTTTGTATTTATTCTAATTTTTTTTTTGCTGTTTCCAAAAATTTCACTAGACGACGCATTAAAAAATTTAGCATCTTTTAAAAATAATCTCGTTGATTCAAGAAATTTATGGCATCCATCGACATTGCTCTTAAACGTTTCTTTTTTTTTTTTAAAAGACTCCGCCACTGAACTTTGTCCAGCTAAATAATAAATTTCATTTGGTCTGCAAAACAATAATATCTTCTTTATTCTTTTTATTTCAAATTTTTTAACTGTTAAAAGTTTTACTTTTCTTTTTATTTTTAAATAATCTAGCTTCTCTATTGTTTTTTTTTTGATCTTTCTGCTTGTTATAAAAACTTTATATTTTTTTTTTATCAAATATTTGCTTAAATACAGACCTATTTGTCCCGTTCCACCTACTAGTAATGCTGTTTTTTTTTTCATGAGATTATTTATAATAATTACATTAATAAAGAACGATGAAAGAAAAAATACTTATTTTTACTGCTACTTATAATGAAGCACAAAATATTGAGCTTTTTTTGAAATTAATTGATAAACTTGACATTCAAAAAGATGTTTTAATTATTGATGATAATTCTCCTGATAATACAGGTCAAAAAATAAGAGATTTTTCAGTAAATAAAAATTATATCTATTTAAAAATTCGCTCTAAAAAATTAGGTTTAGATTCTGCTCATAAAATAGCTTTTAAATATGCAAAAGAAAAAAGGTATGATTATTTTATTACCCTGGATGCAGATTTATCACATGATCCATTAGTTATTCCTAATTTTGTTAAAGAATTAAAAAATACAGAATTCGTAATTGGCTCAAGATATATCGATGGTGGAAAATGTGAAATGAAGGGATTAAGATTATTATTAAGCTACTGTGCAAACAAATTTATAAAAAATATTTTTAAAATTAACTGTGATGAGTTCACAACTTCCTATAGAGGTTTTAATTTAAATAAGCTTAAGAACTTTGACCTAAATGATGTAGAATCTGGAGGATACAGTTTTTTTATGGGAACGATTTATCATTTACATAAAAAAGGATTTTTAATAAAGCAAATACCAATAATATTTAAAGATAGAAAAGAAGGAAGTTCAAAAATTTCAAAAATTGAAATTTTTAGAACTCTTTATAATATTTTTAAAATCAAACTAAAAGAAATCTTTTAATTTTATATTTTATTAAAATATTTTTTACAAAAAAAAGCTAAAATTAAAATTAACAAAAAACCTAAGATTGGAAAAAAAATACTCGGCTCACTTAATGCGCTAAATAAACTTGGCATTTTGTTATTTGTTTTAATTATTTTTTCAATACCTTCTCCAAATGATGCTAAAATAAAAATACTAGGAAAAATTCCTAAAAATGTTCCAAAAAAATAATTTTTTAATTTAATATTAAATAATATAGGTACAACATTAGCCAAACCAAAAGGCAAGCCTCCTATTAATCTATAAATAAAAAATATTGTAAATTCATTTTTTTGAAATTTAAAAAGAAATTTTTGAAATTTGTCATAAAACATTTTTTTAACTAAATTGTGAAAAAAATATTTTACTAATATATATAAAAAAAAGGATCCTATTGATAAACCTAAAACAAGTATAATGCTTCCTGCCCATTTACCAAATACAAAACCAGAAAATAACGCAAGAGGAGTTCCAAATCCAAAAAGGAGGGTCCAAATAATGGAAAATAAGAAAAAAATTAAACCTAAAAAAATATAATTATTATTAACTAACTCCTCTAATAGAAGAGCCTTTTCTCTAATTAAAATAAAATTGCTGAAGTCTTTATAATCAAAATTTGTAAAGAATAGGTAAAGCAGAACAAAAAGAATAGTAATATAAATTGTGCCAAGGATTATTTTGAAATTTAAAGCGCTATTTCTCATATCTTTTTGTATTTCAATTAATACTGTACTTATACAATGTTATTTCTTATAAATATCAAAAATTTCATTTTAAATATCGTAATCTATGAAAAGAACATATCAACCAAGCAGATTAGTAAGAAAAAGAAGACATGGCTTTAGATCTCGAATGAGAACAAGAGGTGGAAGAAAAGCTATTGCTAGAAGAAGATCAAAAGGTAGAAAAAGAATATCTACTTAAATTAAAAATGACAAAATTAACTTCGCTTGAGTCCAATTTTGAATACAAAAAGCTTTTGAAAAAAAAGAAAATTAATACAGACTATTTTATAATTTATTTTGGAAAACTATCAGAAAAAAAACAAAAAAATTTAAATATTAGTTTTGTAATGAAAAAAAAATTAGGAAATGCTGTCACCAGAAATAAAATAAAAAGAAGATTAAAATCAGCTATTCAAAAAAATTTAAATGAAAAAAAAATAATTAATTGTGATTATTCTTACCTAGTATTTGGTAAAACAAAAGTATTTAGAGAAAAATTTTCAAATATTACAAATTCGGTCAATCAAACTTTCTCAAAAATTAGTAAAATGGTTAATTAAAAAATTAAATGAATATTTTTCAAAAAATTATTATCTTTATTATTAAAGTTTATAAATATCTAATTTCTCCTTTCTTAATTTCAAATTGCAGATATTTGCCAACTTGTTCAGATTATTTTTTAGACTGTGTAAAATTAAATGGTGCAATCAAAGGTACATTTCTTGGAGTTAAAAGAATACTAAGATGTCATCCAATTAAATTTTTAGGAGCAAAAGATGGTTTTGATCCAGCTCCAAATCTTAATCAACATAAAAAAGGGAATAAGTAATGGAAGGTAAAAATATTATAACTGCTGTAATACTATCCACTGCTGTTCTTCTTTTGTGGGCAGTTTTTTTTGAAATGCCAGAATCTAAGCTTGAAACAAAAGATAATACTCAGCAAACAAAAAATATTGAGGAATCATCAACTCCTTCTATAGAAGGTGAAGAAAACAAATCTGTTTTATCTAGAAAAAAATCTCTAAAACTTTCTAAAAGAATAGAATTAGAAAATGAAAATATCGTAGGATCTATAACGGTTAACGGAGGAATCATTGATGATATTACTTTTAAAAAATACACTAAAGATTTAAATAGCAGTGAAAAAGTAATTTTTTTAAGCCCAAGTAATTCAAACAAAGGATACTACATAGAAACTGGCTGGACTTCGAACGATAATATTGATCTGCCAAATAACAAAACTCAATGGAAAGTAATTGGCAATTCAAAACTATCTCCCAATAACCCTGTTACTATGGAATGGACCAATAAACAAAAAGTTAAATTTGTAAAAATTATTGAATTAGATCAAAAATTTCTTTTTAAAATTAAACAAGAAATAGTTAACAAAAGTAATCAAACTTTTAATTTTTATCCTTATGGACAAATTGTTAGAAATCAAAAACCTGAAGTCTCAAATTTTTATATTCTGCACGAAGGTTTTTTAGGTGTTTTTGATGAAGAACTTGAAGAAAAAGACTATAGCGATATTGAAGAAGAAAGTTTCAAATCAACACAAAAAGAAGGCTGGTTTGGAATTACAGATAAATACTGGATTGCAACGATAGTTCCTCAAAGCAAAAGAGAATTTAGAACAAAATTTTTAGAATCTGAAAATAAATATAAAGCCAATTATATAACCACTGAAGGAATTAGTAGTTCACCAAATCAAACAATTTCAAATGAGGTCAAAATCTTTACTGCAGCAAAGCAAGTTAAAGATATAGATAATTATGCAAAAAATGAAAACATTAACAAATTTGATTTAGCAATTGATTGGGGTTGGTTTTACTTTTTTACTAAACCGTTGTTTTTTGTCATAGATTATTTTTTTAGAATTACTGGAAATTTTGGAATAGCAATTCTTTTAATTACATTTTGTGTAAGATTAGTCTTTTTTCCATTGGCCAACTATTCATTTAGATCTATGGCAAAAATGAAAGTCCTTCAGCCTGAAATGACAAGACTTAAAGAACTTCATAAAGATGATAAAACAAAACTTCAACAAGAAATGATGGCTCTTTATAAAAGAGAAAAAGTAAATCCAATTTCTGGTTGCTTGCCGGTGCTGATCCAAATTCCTTTCTTCTTTGCAATTTATAAAATGTTATTCGTAACAATAGAAATGAGACATCAGCCTTTTTTTGGTTGGATTCAAGATCTTTCGGCAAGAGATCCAACAACAATATTTAATTTATTTGGATTGATACCCTTTGATCCGCCAAATTTTTTAATGATTGGAGCTTGGCCAATTTTAATGGGTATCAGCATGTGGATCCAACAAAAACTTAATCCTGCACCACCTGATCCGATCCAGGCAAAAATTTTTATGTTTTTTCCTTTGTTCTTAACAATTATCTTGGCTCCATTTCCGTCTGGATTGGTTGTTTATTGGACCATAAATAATATTTTAACAATGGCTCAGCAATACATAATTATTAGA
>Ga0163108_10004274_pt1 | contig 10130 bp, 13 predicted proteins | sample Fk1155metaG_FD_109644 | JGI IMG/M metagenome (GOLD analysis project Ga0163108, IMG submission 109644) | Marine microbial communities from the Central Pacific Ocean - Fk160115 155m metaG | ecosystem: Environmental > Aquatic > Marine > Oceanic > Photic zone | place: The Central Pacific Ocean...
AGGATTTAAAACACTTTACAAACTTGATAAGTCAACTAAAACAAGAAAACTTAAAGTTTAAAGTAATTCGTCATAAAAAGAAAAAGTATGCTTTCATACAAAGAGTCCTTAAAAATTTTAAAAGAAACTAACGCCTTATTAGAAGGGCATTTTATTTTGTCTTCAGGACTTCATAGTGACAAATATGTTCAATGTGCCAAACTTTTAAGCAAACCAAAACAAGCAACAGAGTTATGTTTGTCCCTTACTGAAAAAATAAAAGAAAAACACAAAAATATAGATTTAATATTATCACCTGCTATAGGAGGCATTGTAATCGGTTATGAGATAGGTAGAATTTTAAATATAGAAACGATATTTGCTGAAAGAATTGATGGAAGTTTTAATTTAAGAAGAGGCTTTGAAATAAAAAAAGGACAAAAAATTCTGATTGTTGAGGATGTAATAACCACGGGACAATCGAGTTTAGAATGTTCAAATTTAGCAAGAAAAGTAAACGCAGAAATAATTGGTTATGCTTGCATAATAGACAGATCCAACGGGAAAAGTCAGATTGATAAGACAATCGTGTCCCAAATTGAAATAGAAATTCCAACTTATAAAAAAGAAAACTTACCAAAACATCTGAAAAATATAAAAGCCCTTAAACCAGGAAGTAGAAATTTATAATGAAATCACCTAGATTAGGCGTGAATATAGACCACGTTGCTACCATTAGGAATGCCAGAGGTGAAAACTATCCGGCACCTTTAAGGGCTGCCTTGTTGGCTCAAAAATTTGGAGCTGATTCAATTACTATTCACTTAAGAGAAGACAGAAGACATATTGTAGATAAGGATTTAAAAGATATAAAAAAAAAAATCAAAATTCCTTTGAATTTAGAAATGGCACCCACAAAAGAAATGTTGAAAATTTCTTTAAAGCACAAACCAAGATATGTCTGCATTGTTCCAGAAAAGAGAAGTGAAATTACCACAGAAGGTGGATTAAATTTAAAAAAAAACTCATCTCTAATTCAGAAGATCGTAAAAAAACTAAAAAAAAAAGATATAAGAACAAGTTTATTTGTAGAACCAAATATTGCAGATATTAAAATTTCAAAATACGTACAAGCTGATTGTATCGAAATTCACACTGGAAAATTTTGCAATCTACATAATAAAAAAAAGAATACCAACAATGAATTTAGAAAAATTAAAAAGGCAGTAGATTTTGCAAACAATATAGGTCTTGAAGTTCATGCGGGACATGGAATTACTTTTTCTTCAGCAAAAATTCTATCAAAAATTCAAGGCATAAAAGAATTTAATATTGGGCATTTCTTAATCGGAGAATCAATTTTTATAGGCATAAGAAAATCCATAAAAAAATTTAAAAATATATTGAAAAAATGAATATTTACGGAATAGGAACAGACATTGTAAATGTTAACAGAATTAAGAATGCTATCAAAAAGAATAATAAAACATTCAAAAAAAGGATTTATACTAACTTTGAGATTCGAGTATGTGAAAAAAGAGTGGACAAAGCTGAATGCTTTGCAAAAAGATTTGCAGCCAAAGAAGCTCTTTTTAAAGCATTAGGCATTCCAAATAAATTGCAATTTAATGATGTTGAGATCAGAAATACTTTATCCGGTGCACCAAAATTTCTAATCAAAGGATTGTCTCTAAAGAATTTAAAAAAAATTTTTAAAAATAAAAAATTTAAAATACATTTATCACTATCCGATGATAAGCCATGGGCAGTGGCATCAGTAATTATATTTGTATATAAATAAGAAATGATGAATAAAATTCTTGATAATTTTAAAACATTAATAATTGCATTAGTCATTGCAATTTTAATCAGATCACTATTGTTTCAACCTTTTTACATTCCATCTTCATCCATGGAGCCCACTCTCCTAGTTGGAGACAGAATTTTTGTTTCAAAGTATACATATGGTTATAGCAGACATTCATTTCCTTTTAGTCCTCCCGTTTTGAATAAAAGAATATTTAATTCAAGACCAGATTATGGTGATCTCGTTGTCTTCAAGACACCATCGGACAATAGAACAGATTTTATAAAAAGATTAGTAGGACTTCCAGGTGATGAGATAGAAATTGTAGATCAAGAGTTATTTATTAACAAAAAAAAAATTTTTAGAAATGAAATTAACACTTCACAAAAGATTAGATGTGCAGGTAATGATACAGAAGTAGTTACATATGAAGAAGAATTACCAAACAAAAAACTACATCTAACTGTATACAAAAAGATTGGAAGCATGCAAAATTCGGATAAATATATAGTTCCAGATAATCACTACTTTTTTTTAGGAGATAACAGAGATTGTTCAAGTGATAGCAGATATTTGACCAATGTAGGTTATGTACATGAAAATAATTTGGTAGGAAAAGCTCAAATAATATTTTTTTCTAATGACACAAAAATGGGTAGTGTTTTAAAATTTTGGAACTGGAGAAATTCAATAAGATTAGGTAGATTTTTTAAAAATTTAAAATGAAAAATTATTTAAATAAAATTGAAAAAACTATTAAAGTTAAATTTAACAACAAAAAACTGTTATTAAAAAGCTTTATTCATAAAAGTTTTAACAATGATGAAAACAATGAAAAATTAGAATTTTTAGGAGATAGAGTTATAGGTCTAATAATCTCTAAAAAACTTCTGAGCATGTTTCCAAATGAAAGCGAAGGTATTATTGATAAAAAATTTGCTAATCTTGTTAACAAAGAAACCTGCGCAAAAGTTGCAGAAAAACTAAATTTAAAAAAATTTATTAAAACCGGAAATTCATATAAAAATTTACATGGTCCCCAGAAAAAGATTATGAGTGACACTTGTGAAGCTTTAATTGGATCTGTATACTTAGATCAAGGTCTTCCAATTGTAGAAAGATTTGTTCTTAATAACTGGAAATTATTTATTGAGAATTCACACATTACAACGATAGACTCAAAAACAAAACTTCAAGAATTTTCTTTAAAAAAATTTAAAAAGCTGCCAATTTATAGAACATTCAAAAAAACTGGACCCAATCATAATCCAGTTTTCAAAATTCAAGTTCAAATACAAGATTCTAAAAAGTTTATTGGATATGGTAATTCAAAAAAAACAGCACAGCAGAATGCCGCGCTTCAATTAATTAAAAATTTAAATATAAAATAATTATGAACTGGCAAGACGAGGGATTTATTTTATCAAAAAAAAAATTTAAAGAAAATGCCTTAATTCTTGAAGTTTTTACAAATAAGTTTGGAAAAGTAAATGGCATTGTTTATGGAGGAACTTCAAGAAAAGTTAAAAATTATCTTCAATTAGCTAACAAAATTTTTATAGTTTATAATTCAAAAAATGAAAATAAAATTGGATATTTCAAAACAGAGTTAGTAGAAGCAATTGCTCCAAAATATTTTGACAATAAGAAGAAGATTCTCTGTTTAAATTCTATATCTTCATTATTAAAAATATTATTACCAGAAAATCAGTCGTATAAAAATATCTATGTTTCTTTGGTTGAATTTTTAAATTCTCTTAGTGGCACAAATTGGTTAACACATTATTTAAATTGGGAAATAAATCTTATCACTAGTTTGGGCTTTGGTTTTGATGTTAAAAGAATACCCGAACTAAACTCAAAAAAAATCTATAATATAAGCATTGATAATATAGACTACAAAATACCAACTTTTTTAATTTTGAAAAAATTTGATAATATAAGTATAGAAGAACTTCGTGAAGGTTTAAACTTTTCTAGATCTTTGATGGAAAATAAATTTTTTATTCCAAATAATATAAAATTTCCACACTCAAGAAAATTGTTGGAGACTAAATTTTCGGTAGTTAATTAGCAATTCTTTTTGCCACATCTAAAGCAAAGTATGTAACTACGGCTGAAGCACCTGATCTTTTGAAAGACATTAAGCTTTCAATTGCTGCTTCACTATCTAGAATTCCTTTTTTTATAGCATTAGCTATCATGCTGTACTCTCCTGACACCTGATATACAAAAACAGGAATTTTAAAACTTTCTTTTACAGATTTTATTACATCAAGATATGGAAGGCCTGGTTTGATCATGACAAAATCAGCACCTTCTTTAATATCTAAAGCTACTTCACGTAAAGCTTCGTCAGAATTTTTATAATCCATCTGATAGCTTTTTTTATTAATTTTTAATTTTTGTTTTGATCCTATAGCATTTCTGAAAGGTCCGTAAAAATTTGAAGCATATTTAGCTGCATAGGATAAGATTTGTACATTTTTAAAATTGTTTTTGTCTAAAGCTTTTCTTATTATGCCAACTCTCCCATCCATCATGTCTGAGGGAGCTATAACATCACAACCCATTTCTGCCTGGAGTATTGCTTGTTCTGATAATATCTCAACAGTTTCATCGTTTAATATCTCTTTTCTTTTTAAAACTCCATCATGACCATGATTTGTATAAGGGTCCAAGGCAACATCGGCCATAACTCCTATATTAGGATTATTTTTTTTTATTTTTCTTATTGCTTGGCACACAAGATTGTCTTCGTTTAAAGCCTCACTTCCTAAAGAATTTTTTTTCTTATTTGCTGTGCGAGGAAAGATAGCCACAAGAGGAATACCTAGCTTACTTGCTTTATTAACAACATGACTTATTCTATCAATAGAATATCTGTAAGCACCCGGCATATTTTTAATAGTTTCAATTTTATTTTTTCCTTCAGTAAGAAAAATTGGAAGTATTAGATCGTTAACGGTCAAGTTGTTTTCAGCAACCAATCTTCTGGTCCAACCGTACTTGCGATTCCTTCTCAATCTTAAACTAGGATATTTACCTAATATTTTCATAATTCTCCAACATATTTATACGATGCGGCAAATAATATATTATACTTAATCAGTAAAGTAATTTATTTTGTAGTAATGGCTAAAACTGATTTATTTGAAGATTTTCACAGAGTCGAAGATTTAAAGTTTGATATCGTTAAACTTCGAGAGGCTTTAAAGCAGGTCTTATCAAAAAAATCGTATGACGATGCTTCTGGAACAAAATATATAGCCGGAATATGTTTGAATCAAATTCCAGGAGATCCTGACTCAATCAAAGGGGATAATGTTAAAGGAATATATTGGACCAAACCTGATGGTAGTGGCAGAGAAGCAAAAAGAGCAAAAGTTCTTAATGAAAGAGCGTATACTGAATTTGTAAAAAATTTAGAAGACACATATTTTAAAGAAGTATATGATTCTCTTTCTAAAAAATTTAAATTAGGTCGAGTAAGAATATTATTGAAAGAACCTAGATCAACTTTAAGTTGGCACAGAGATCCAGAACCAAGACTTCATATACCTATCATAACTAATCCTGGCTGCATGATGGTGATTGAGAATGTAGCAAAACATCTTCCAGCTGATGGTTCTGCGTGGATTACAAATAATGTAAAATATCACAATGCTTTTAATGGAGGCGAAGAGGGAAGAGTTCACCTCGTAGCTTGTTTAACCGATTATAAGTTTAATTGAAAAAAATTTCTTTATCATCAGATCATGCAGGTTTTGAGTTGAAAGAAAGTATTAAAAAGTTTTTAATTAAAAAGAAAATTAAAGTTATAGATTTAGGTCCAAAAAACAAAGATTCCGTTGATTATCCAGATTATGCAAAAAAGGTTGTAAGAAATATAACCGCTAAAAAAAGTGATATGGGAATATTAGTCTGCGGATCTGGTACTGGAATGGCTATGTCTGCTAATAAATTCAAAAAAATAAGAGCTGCTGTTTGTTATAATAAGGCTTCTACGCGTTTGTCTAGACAGCATAATAATGCTAATATTATAGCATTAGGAGCGAGATTAACTAAGAAATCAGACGCAATAAAATTAGTTAATGTTTTTCTTAATACAAAATTTGAAGGTGGAAGACATCTTCGAAGAGTTAATAAAGTTTAAAAGAATAAATTTTAAAAACTATGTCAAAGATTAAGAAAGATGTTTCTGCTAGTTATCAAAATTATTTCGATAAAGATTTATCTTTAAGAGATCCAGATTTATACAATTCAATAAAGCTTGAACTTGAAAGACAACAACAACATATTGAACTTATTGCATCTGAAAATATAGTTTCAAAAGCCGTTTTAGATGCTCAAGGCTCTATTTTAACCAACAAATATGCCGAGGGTTATCCTGGAAAAAGATATTATGGCGGATGTGAATTTGTTGATAAAGCAGAAGAGCTGGCATTAGAGAGAGTTAAAAAAATATTTAATTGTAAATATGCGAATGTTCAACCCCACTCTGGTGCTCAAGCTAATGGAGCGGTATATCTTGCTCTTTTAAATCCTGGGGACCCAATACTTGGTATGAGTTTGAATTCTGGAGGACATTTAACCCATGGAGCAAAAGTTGCTCTATCTGGCAAATGGCTTAATGCCTTTCATTACGATGTGAATAAAGAGACAGGTCTTATTGATTATGAACAAGTTCAAAAATTAGCTAAAGAACATAAGCCTAAACTTATAATTGCTGGCGGAAGCGCATATTCTAGAATAATTGATTTTAAAAAATTTAGAGAGATAGCAAATAGTATTAATGCATATTTAATGGTTGATATGGCGCACTTTTCAGGTTTGGTTGCTGGGAAAGGTTATCCTAATCCAATTGATCATGCTGACGTTGTTACTTCAACAACACATAAAGTTTTAAGAGGTGGTAGGGGTGGAATTATTTTAACCAATAGAGAAGATTTATTTAAGAAAATTAATTCTGCTGTATTTCCAGGTTACCAAGGTGGACCATTGATGCATGTTATAGCTGCCAAAGCTGTGGCATTTCACGAAGCTTTACAACCTAGTTTTAGAGAATATATAAAATCTGTTCTTGCCAATGCAAAAATTTTATCAGAAACCTTAAAAAATAACGGATTCAAAATTTTTTCTGGAGGAACTGACACTCATTTAATGTTGGTTGACTTGAGACCATTTAAGGTAAAAGGAAAAGCTACTGAGATCAGTTTGTGTAAAGCTAACATAACCTGCAATAAGAACGGAATACCTTTTGATACTGAGAAACCAACTATTACTTCTGGAATAAGACTTGGATCTCAAGCCGCTACAACTAGAGGCTTTGGGTTAAACGAATTCAAGAAAGTCGGAGAATTAATTACTAAAGTAATCAAAGGTTTGTCTGAAAATCCAGAAAACAATAGTAAAACCGAGTCCGAAGTTAAAAAAGAAGTTATTGAACTTTGTTCTAAATTTCCTATATATAAGCACTTGACCAAAAATTAAATTATGCTTTGTCCTTTTTGTAGAGAAAAAGATACTTCCGTTGTGGATTCTAGACCTACGGAAGATGGAACCGCTATTAGAAGAAGAAGACTTTGTACATGTAATGGAGGTATGAGGTTCACAACTTTTGAAAGAGTTCAGTTTAGGGAATTATCAGTCATCAAAAAAAATGGACGTAGAGTTCCTTTTGACAGAGAAAAATTAGCTAAATCTATTTTTATGGCTTTAAAAAAAAGACCAATTGATCCTGACACTATAGATAAAGTTGTTTCTAAAATTTCAAGAGAGCTAGAAGAAATGGGACAATCTGAAATACAGTCTAACTTTATAGGCAAAAAAGTGATGGACTCTTTAAAGGAATTAGACAAAATTGGTTATATTAGATTTGCTTCAGTATACACAAATTTTAAAGAAGTAGGTGAGTTTGGTGAATATATTGAAGAACTAGATGGCAAATCTAAAAAGTAATTTTAAATCTGAGTCTTAGGATTCAATCTTTTAGATTTCATGAGATCAAATAATACTAATCCAGAAAATAACTTCATGAAATTAGCATTTGAAAAAGCTTACAGTCATATTGGCTCTACAAAAGAAAACCCCTCCGTGGGTTGCGTTGTGGTAAAAAATGGTTCAGTAATTTCCTCAGGAGTCACCTCTGTAAATGGAAGACCGCATGCAGAAATTAATGCCTTAAAAGCAAAAAAGAATTTTTCTGGTTCTACAATGTATGTAACACTCGAGCCTTGTTCTCACTATGGAAAAACCTCTCCCTGCATAAACACCATTATAAAAAAAGGGGTAACAAAAGTTTGCTATTCAATTTTAGATCCTGACAGCAGAACACAAAATAAGGCAAAATCGATATTATTAAAGAGAAAAATAAAAGTAAAAATCGGTATTTTAAAAGATGAAGCCCAAATCTTTTATAAAAGTTATTTTTTGTCAAAAAAAAATAAAACCTTACCTTATATTGATGGGAAAATTGCCATTTCTAAAGATTTCTTTTCAATAAACAAAAAGGGGAAATGGATAACTAATAATCTTTCTAGATCTAAAGTTCATTTAATTAGGTCTAGATATGACTGTATATTAAGCACGTACAAAAGCGTTAATAAAGACAACTCCAAACTTAATTGCCGTATTAAAGGTTTAGAACATCTCAGTCCAAGCAGAGTTATTATTGACAAAGATCTTAAATTAAAAAAAAATCTTAATATTTATGATAGTGCTAAAAAAATTAAAACATATCTAATTATAAACAAAAATAATAAAAAAAAAGAAAAGTTTTTAAAATCCAAAAATATTAAGTTAATTAAAATTAAAGGTAAAAAAAAATCATTTTCTTATAAAGAGATACTTATACGATTAAAAAAAAGAGGCTTTTCAAGAATTCTTTGTGAATCCGGTCTTTATACAAACAAAGGTTTTTTAAAGAATAATTTATTTTATAATCTTTATGTTTTTAAATCATCTAAAAGATTGAATAAAAATGGAGGAAATTCTTATAAAAACTTGTTAAGCAGACTTAAATTAAAAGATAAGAAAAAAATAGATGTTAAACTGTCAGGTGATGAATTATATAAATTGAGAATAAAATAATGTTTAATGGAATAATTGTTCAAGAAGGAAAAATATACAAAATAGTTAAAAAATCAAAAAGTTCTGTGTTGATCTTAAAAAGTAAAATGAAGTTTAATCAGAATGAAATTGGCTCTTCAGTAAGCTGTAATGGGGCCTGCCTTACTGTTTCTAAAATAAAAAAAAGTATAATTTATTTTTTTTTATCACAAGAAACATTAAAAAAGACTATTTTCAAAAATTCAAAAATTGGAGACATTATAAATCTTGAAAAATCACTCGTTTTTGGAAAAAGAATATCAGGACACTATTTACAAGGACATATAGACACTACATCTCAAATTTTACAGATAAGAAAAATAGGAAAATCATGGTTTATCAAATTCAGCGTAAGAGCTCAAAATATTAAATATCTTATAGAAAAAGGATCAATAGGAATCAATGGAATTTCATTAACGATTTCAAGATTATTTAAAAATGCTTTTGAAATTAACGTAATTCCTCATACCTTAAAATTAACTAATTTATCAAATTTAAAAAAAGGAGATAAAGTTAATATAGAGTTTGATCTAATAGGAAAATATTTAAATAATATTTACAATTAAAATGAAAAATTCTTCGTCAACGATTAATGAAATTATAAGAGATGCCAAAAAAGGAAAGATGTTTATTTTAGTAGATAATAAAGATAGAGAAAACGAAGGAGATCTTGTTATTCCTGCTTCAAAGGTTAACGCTAAAAAAATAAATTTTATGGCCAAACACGGAAGAGGATTAATATGTTTAGCACTTACTCAAAAAAAAGTTAAAAAATTAAAATTATCTCTAATGTCTTTAGTTAATAAATCAAGAACACAAACTGCTTTTACTGTATCCATTGAATCCAAAAAAGGTATCTCAACGGGGATATCAGCACAAGATAGAGCCAAAACAATTAAAGTAGCTATACGGCCAAGTTCTTCAAAAAAAGACATTGTTTCTCCAGGACATGTTTTTCCGTTGGTTGCAAAAAATGGAGGTGTATTAGAAAGAGCAGGACACACAGAGGCTTCGGTTGATATATCTAAATTGGCTAAATTAAATTCTAGCGCAGTTATTTGTGAAGTTATGAATGAAGATGGAACTATGGCTCGTTATAACGATTTGATACCATTTGCCAGAAAACACAGATTAAAAATTGCTAAAATTGAAGATTTAATTTCTTATAGGCTTGAACACGAAAGACTCATTAAACTGATATCTAATAAAAAAATTAATATTAAAAAATTTGGAA
>Ga0163108_10004275_pt1 | contig 10128 bp, 2 predicted proteins | sample Fk1155metaG_FD_109644 | JGI IMG/M metagenome (GOLD analysis project Ga0163108, IMG submission 109644) | Marine microbial communities from the Central Pacific Ocean - Fk160115 155m metaG | ecosystem: Environmental > Aquatic > Marine > Oceanic > Photic zone | place: The Central Pacific Ocean...
ATATCGTAATCCTATGGTATTTCCAGGTGCAAATGCATCAAACGGAACGGATACGCTTAGTCATAAACAGAAAAGAGATGTATTTGTTGCTAAAATAAATGCTAATGGAGATTGGCAATGGGCTAAAAGAGCAAGAAGTTCAGGAACAGACAAGCCATATCAAATGTCTGTAGATGCAAATAAACAAGTATTTGTAGGTGGTACCTCTAAAGGGGAAATGACTTTTACAAATGGATTGGTTGTTACCCCTCAAATTCCTGGTGATACTACTGCTTCTGCTTGGGTCGCTCAGTTGGATGGATCTACAAACACTGGAGATTGGGTTTGGGCAAAAATGGCTGGATGCGATACGGATGATGATGATAGAACAGGAGATATTTGTCCAGATGGATTTGGAAATGTTTATGCAATAGGTTTCTTTGAAGAGTTAGCAAATTTTGATGGAACTATTTTAGATGCAACTGGTAGAAGAAAAGATATTTTTGTTTGGAAGATGAGCATGACTCCAGGTAGTTTCACAGTTAATAATATTTATGACACTATTTTTGTAGATAGCACGGTTTATAATCCGATGGATTCAGGTATATCAATTATTAGTAGTTTTTATATAAACGGTTGCGATACTATTTTTACCGATTCAATAATCCATAAACGATATGCTGTAATGGTGATGTATGATGTAAATCCTGTCGGAACTGCAACAATTGATATAAATGGAAACACTATTTCTGCATTCCCATATACGGAAGAGTATTTTTATGGGGATGCTGTTAATTTATCAGCAAATATTAATGCCGGCTGGTATTTTGGAAGTTGGAGTGCGCTCAACAACACACTAAACACTAATCTCACAAATCCTACTAACTTCTTAGCTAATGATAATGACACCATTTTATTGTCAATAAATGCTATCCCACCAGTTTCAGCTTATATTTATGGGGGTGATACTATTTGTGCTAACGAAAATATAGAAGCTCAAATTACTATTGACTTTGTAGGAGATGCTCCTTTTACTTTTGTGTACGCAATTGATGGCTTAAATCAACCATCTATTACTACAAGCTCTAATCCTTATATAATAAATACAACTATTGATGGAATTTATTCGCTTAGTAATATATCAGATGCTACTGAAGTTGGTACAGTTACTGGTTCTGCTATTGTTGTTGTTTATGATCCTCCAGTGGCAACCTTCAATATTATTTCCGACACAATTACTATCAATTATCCAACTGCTTATTTTGTAGATAAAACATCTGGAGATATAGTAGATTGGTTCTGGAATTTTGATGATAATTCGATGGATTCTATGGTGTCAACGGTGTATCATACCTTTCCAGATTCTGTTGGATTATATCAAATTACTATGATAATTAAAGATAAAAATGGCTGCTCAGATACTGCGTTTAATCAGCTTTGGGTGGAAAATGAATTTTGGATTTATCTACCTAATAGTTTTACTCCAGATTTGGACGGTATAAATGATAAATTCTGCCTAAGCTATAATGGGGTAAGAATAGAAACTTTCAATATCAATATTTATGATAGAAATAGTGGTTTAGTTTTTTCTTCTACCAATATTGATGATATGCTTTGTAAATTAGGATCTAAGGCTTGGGATGGTACTCATCAAGATTCTGGAGAAGAATTACCAATCGGTACTTATATCTACGAAATGTATTTCAAAGATTTTGAAGGCTGGAAACACCAAGAAAAAGGCTATATTTATTTGGTTAGATAAAAACAGCAACTGTTAAAAACATTTTTTTTTCTTAGTAACTCCTTAGCTGATTTTTTATAAATTAGAGCTTCTAAAAATTTACATTAATTGAGTACTTCTAATTTTATTATTTATCGTTCCTCTGCAGGCTCTGGAAAAACCTACACTTTGGCACTTAGCTACTTAGCGCTTTCCTTAAAAGGAGATAACTTTGGATATAAAGATTACTATCGAAAAATCCTTGCTATTACTTTTACCAACAAGGCAGCCGCCGAAATGAAGGAAAGGGTACTACATTATTTTGAAGAGTTAGCTAATAAGAGTGATAAAGAAAATATTTTATTTTGGCTAAAAAAGGAAACAAAATTAGAAAAAGAAGAGATCTATAAGCGTGCAAAAGCTATTCATAAACATATTTTGCATCATTATTCCGATTTAAGTATTTCTACTATCGATAAATTTACTTATAGAATTGTACGCACTTTTGCAACAGATTTAGGTTTGTCACACAATTTTCAATTAGAAATGGATAATTATAAGATTATTCAGCCGGTTGTAGCTATGCTATTAGGTAAATTAAAAAAAACTGGAGGGGATCTAACTTCTGCTTTGGTAAATTTTGCTTTGCAAAAAGCAGAAGATGGTAAAAGCAGTAATATTGAGCGAGATTTAGAAGAATTTGCTCATCAAATCTTCAAAGAAAATATTGGTCCTTTTATTAAAAATAAAACCTTAACTATTAAGCATTCTCTACAAGTAAAGAAAGATTTATACTCTCAGCAAAAACAATTGGAGGTGAAGGTACAATTATTAGCCAGTAAGGCAATATCATTCTTTGAAAAAAATGGCTTTACAAAAGCACATTTTAATAATGGTACTTTTTTTAAACATTTCACTGAGACTCTATTAAATAAGGAAGCTAAAAAATGGATTCCATCAGAGGCATTATTACGTTATATCAAGGATGGACAATGGTATGCTCAAAGTAAATCGGATGAAATAAAAGAATTGGTAGATTCTCATCTTAAAGATTTGCAGTTATTTATGGATGAATTATTGGATCTTCTAAAGCCCTATCTTTCTAACAAAGCCGTGCTACAAAACATTTATTCTATTGCCGTGCTTAATGAGTTGATTCAAGGAGTTAAGAATTATAAGAAAGAGCAAAATGTTCAACAAATCTCTTCTCTCAATAAACAAATACATGATCTAGTTGTAGCACAGCCTTCTGCTTTTATTTATGAGCGTATTGGTGAAAGGTATAATCATTTTCTAATTGATGAATTTCAAGACACTTCAATTTTGCAGTGGCAAAATATGTTACCACTTATTACAGACGCAATCGATTTTGGAAAAAGTTTAGTAGTGGGAGATGGAAAGCAATCTATTTACCGTTGGAGGGCAGGAGAAGTGGAACAGTTTTTAAAATTACCCACAATCTTTAACGGAGATAAATTGCAATTTAAATCAGATTGGGAAAAGAAATTAATTTTTCATGAAACAACAAAAAATCTAGAAAAGAATTTTAGAAGCAAAAAAGAAATCATAAAATTTAATAATAATTTTTTTGAAAAATTAAAAACCCTTCTAACCCCTCATCTACAAGATATCTATAAAGCACAGAAACAGGAATATGAACATGCAGAAGAGGGTGGTTATGTACATCTGGAACTTTTTGGTGATAAGAAAAATGACTGTAAGGAGTTGATTTTACAAAAAATACTTGCTGAAATCAATAAGTTAGTAAATGAGAATAACTACTCTTTGCGAGATATTGCGATTTTGTGCAACAGTAGAAAAAGAGTGGCTTTAACAGCTCAGTTTCTTACTAACAACACTATTGATGTAGTGTCAAATGAAGGCTTGTTACTCCACTCATCTGAGAAAGTAAAATTGCTAGTTTCTTCCTTTTACTATCTCCAAGATCAGGATAATAAGATTGCAAAAGCAGGTATAATAGAATGTCTTCAGAAAACGGTATTAAGTAAAAATAATTTACACAAACTGAATTCTAAATTGCATCAAGACAAATCTTTTTTACAATTAATAAAAGAAGCCGGGTTATCCTTTCCTATTCCAATACTTATAGAGCTTCCTTTGTATGAAATGACCGAACAAATCATCAGAAATCTGAAGGTTAATGAAGATGTTTATGTGCAATTCTTCCTAGATGTAGTATTGAGATATACAGAGAAAAATGGTAGTAGTATTTCTGAATTTCTGCTTTGGTGGGAAGATGTAAAAACAAAGGAAGCTATAGTTGTTCCAGAAGAAACAAACGCCGTGCAAATTATGACTATTCACAAAGCTAAGGGATTAGCTTTTAATGTAGTAATGATTCCTTTTAACTGGGAAGATGTATCTAACAAAAAAGAAATATGGGTAGATACAAGCAAGCATTATCAAAAACTAAAATCCGCCCTCATAAATAGTAGTAAGACTTTGGAGTTAAGTTATTTCTCGAACGAATATAAAAAGGAAAAAGAGCTTGCTCTTTTAGATAATTTGAATAAATTATATGTGGCTATGACTCGTTCAAAAGAGCGACTTTATATTTTCTCTAAATCATTCCCAGATAAAATAGAAAATGATTTTGATACTAAAGGAAAGCTCCATAGTTTTTTACATAATTTTAGTAAATCCTATCCTATAATTGAGGGAGCTGATAAAGAAAATCATCAATATAAAGCGAAAGAAAAGTACCATCCTTACCTTATAAAGAATCAAGATAAAAGCAATTGGAGAAATATAATCTCATTAAAACATTCAGCCGATAAAGTCTGGAATCTAGAAAAACAAAAGAAAAGTGTAGAATGGGGGAAAATTTTGCATTTAGCACTTTCTCAGATTAAGAAGAAGAAAGATATCAAGGTAGTAATTGAGACACTTCTTGCTAAAGGGAAATGTGATATAAGTCAGTATAAGAAATTAAAAAAACAGCTACCCATTTTGCTTCAAAGTGAGCAAATATCAAAATATTTTACCACAAATTGGGAAGTACGAGCTGAAAAAGAAATATTAATTGAAACAGGAGAATCATATATTCCAGATCGCTTAGTTTTTAATGGAAAAGAAGTCACAATTATTGATTATAAAACGGGAGATAAGAAAACAGAACATCAAAAACAAATTCAGAATTATGCTAATGCACTAAAAAATATGGGCTATAAAGTAGCAGAAACAGATCTAATTTACACCAAAGATATATTGAAAGAATGAGGCCATTCTTAGATAAAATAGCAGAACGATTATTGAAAAAATTCCCAAAAGACATGGGGGATTTAGCAGTAGTTCTACCCAATAAAAGAGCGGTAGTTTTTTTAAAACATTATTTATCTAAACGAATTAGAAAACCAATTTTCTTACCTCATTTTTTCTCAGTGGAAGAGTTTGTAGAAGAGCTCTCAGGATTGAAAATAATCGATAATATTTCTTTGCAATTTTATCTTTATCAATCCTATTTGGTATATCCTACAAAATCGGCAGATTCCTTTGATGAATTTCTAAGTTGGAGTAATATTTTATTGCACGACTTCAATGAAGTAGATAAGAGTATGGTAAATGCACAACACATATTCTCAAACTTGAAAAAAGTAAAAGAATTGGAAAATTGGAATTTGAAAAACTGGAGTATGGCAGAAAATAGCCTAAGTAAGGAACAAATTAATTTTGTCAATTTTTATCAGAAAATTTACAAGTGGTATTTACATTTTAATCAATCTTTACTTACAAGAGATACTGCTTATCAAGGGATGGCTTATCGAAAAGCAGCCAAAGAAATAGAAAAAATAAAAATCCCTTGGAAGAAAGTTTGGTTTGTAGGACTAAATGCACTTACAAAATCAGAAGAAAGAATAATTGACCATCTTAAAAAGAAAGATATTGCTAGGGTTTTTTGGGATGCCGATAAATTCTATTATAATAATCCTAATCATGAGGCGGGTAGCTTTTTACGTAAGCAAAGCAAAAACTGGAATGAGATTGATTTTAAAGGAGTAGATGATTATTTTGTTAACCCTAAAAAAACATTTGATGTTGTGGGTTGTCCAAAGAATATTGCGCAAGCAAAGGTAGCGTGTCAAGTCCTTAATGAATTCTCTGAGGCAGATTTAGATAATAGTAATACAGCCATTATTTTAGCTGATGAAAGTTTGCTTTATCCTGTACTAAACCATTTACCTAAAAAAGTAAAGAATCTGAATGTAACTATGGGAAGCCCACTAAGGAACACCCCTCTTTTTGCTTTGGTAGATACCCTTATGAGTATGCAAATCCATGCGCATAATTATCAAAGAAAGTCTTTTTATTATAAAGATGTTATTCAGTTTCTGGAGCATCCTTATTTTGCAAAGATTTGTAATAATGAAGATTTATCTCAATTAAAAAGCAGTATTAATAAAGATAATTTTGTTTTTATCAGTCCTTCTTTAATAAAAGAACATCTTAAAGAAAAACAGCTACACGACTTATTTGATCAATGGAACAAGCCAAAAGATGCTATTAAAATAATGCGTTTATTAATTAGTTTGTTGCGAAAACCATTAGTTGGTAAAAAAGGAAATATTGAATCAGAAATACTACTTGTCTTTTCGGATTGCATCAATATTTTTGATAAATTGTTGGATGAATTAACACAAGAATTACAACTAAAAACTTTACAAAAAATTCTACAACAAGTTATCGCAAAAGAGATAATTCCGTTTAAAGGAGAGCCATTAAATGGAGTGCAATTGATGGGAATTCTTGAAAGCAGAACGCTTGATTTTAAAAATGTCATTATGCTTTCAGTAAATGAAGGCACACTTCCAAAGGGGAAAAGTATAAATTCTTTTATTCCTTATGATATAAAAAAGTATTTTCACTTACCAACTTATTCCGAAAGTGATTCTATATTCGCTTATCATTTTTATCGTGTCTTGCAAAGGGCAGAGCATGTTACTTTAATTTATAATACAGAAACTGATGACTTTGGAAGTGGAGAAAAAAGCCGATTTATTACCCAGTTATTATCTGAATATTCTAGCGCTCCAATAAGAGAATGTGTATTTAAAGGTGAAAAATTACAGCTAGAGAAGAAAACAGAAATCACCATACTAAATAAAGGACTTGAAGACACTATCTCTAATTGGGGAAAGGCTGGCGTGTCCCCTTCTGCATTAAATAAATATAGTAATTGTTCTCTGTCTTTTTACTATCACTATTTAGCTAAAATTAGAAAAAACGATGACGTAGATGAGTTTGCAGATGCCAGTCATCTAGGTACTGCTGTACATAATGCTTTGGACAAGATTTATAAAAAAGTTGTCCTTAATCAGAAACTAATTAACGATTGGGAACCTGCTATTTTCAATCAAATAGTAAGAGAATATAAAAAGCTTTTAAAAAATAATAATCTGGATGAAGGAAAAAATTATTTAAGTGTAGAAATTGCTAAAAAATTAACTCACGATTTTCTCGATCTGGAGAAAAGGGAAATACTTAAAGCTAAGCAGAATGGAGAGCAAATTACTATAAAAGAATTGGAAGATGATTTAAAAGGGTGTATTCAGGCAAATAATACCCAATTTAATTTGATAGGAAGGGTAGACAGAGTAGATGAAGTAGGAAATTTGTTGCGAATCATTGACTATAAAACAGGAAAAGTTCAGGAAAGTGAGGTCAGCTTTTTTGATTGGGATGAGTTATCCGAAAGTCATAAAAAAGGAAAGGCCTTTCAATTATTGATGTATGCTTTTTTATATTTAAATAAGAATCCTCATTATCTAGAAAAAAAGGTTATTGCTGGTAATTTTTCATTCAAGAATTTGAAAGACGGATTAATTTGCCTTAGTAGAAATAAAGCTAATAAAGAAGGTAAAAAGAGTAATAATAAAGAAGAATTGTTAATTAACAAAAAAGTTTTACAAGAATTTCAAAAACAGCTCCTTCAAATTTTAAAAAAAATACAAACAGAAGATTTTACTCAAACAGAGGATTTAAAAATATGTGAATGGTGTGATTACAAACTTATTTGCAATAGATAATTTTTTAAATTTGTAAAAAAACAAGAATGAGAATATTACTTACTCTTCCATTAATTTTTCTTTTTATTTTAACTTCTTTTTCTCAAACGCAAGAGTGTGGAACGGTAGCTTCACAAGCTCAAATTGATTATTTAACACAAACAAGAAACGATAGAGAAAATTGGAATCGTCCTGAAATGATAATTAACTTGCCTGTTCAACATCATATAGTGAGAGAAACTAATGGAACGGGAGGTTTAGATCCTAATCAGATTCCTATTATTATGGGAATAATGAACACATATTATGCAAATGCTAGTATCTCTTTCTTTGATTGTGGACCTATTAATTTTATTGATAATAGCAACTATTATAATTTTAGTACAGGAAATGAATCATCTGTATGTGGTCCTAATGATGTAGCTAATGTGATTAATATTTATTATTTTAATTCAGTAAGTAGTGGTAGTGGTTCATTATGTGGATATGCTTATTTCCCAGGAGGCCCAGACAGAATCATAATGAAGAATTCCTGTGCGCTAAATGGATCTACATTAACTCATGAATTGGGTCACTATCTTTCTTTGTATCATACTCATCAAGGCTCTACTGGCTCTAATCCGGAATTAGTTAATGGCTCAAATTGTACAACTGCTGGAGATCAATTATGCGATACACCTGCTGATCCAACTTTATCAACAAGTACTGTTAGTACATCATGTGTATACACGGGTTCAGCTGTAGATCCAAATGGACAATTATATACCCCTGATCCAACAAATATTATGTCTTACTCTAGAAAATCTTGTAGAACTTTTCTTAGTACAGGACAATATAATAGATCAAATTATAGTGCTATAAATGATAGAGGATATTTAAATTGTAATAGTAGTATTTATGGTTGTACAAATCCCAATGCTCAAAATTATAATCCTCTAGCTACTATTGATGATGGCTCTTGTATTTATTGTACCACCACCTTACCATATAGTGAGAACTTTGATAATGGTGTTGGTAGTTGGACAAATACTGGTTCTGCTGGTAATTGGTTACTAAATTCTGGAGGAACTCCATCAAGTAGTACTGGCCCTACTAATGATGTAACTGGCGGCGGAAATTATATGTATATAGAGGCCTCATCTCCGAATTATCCTAATATTGGACCTTTTACCTTAACAAAATGTTTCGATTTAAGTAATTCGATTAATCCTTCATTATCTTTCTACTACAATATGTATGGAGTTGCAATGGGAACTTTAAATGTTTATGCAAATAACAATTTAATATGGACTTTAAGTGGAAATCAAGGACAAGGATGGAACTTAGTTCAAATTCCTTTAACTTCTGTTGGGAATACTCTTATCATTGAATTTGAGGGTACAACTGGATCTTCCTGGACTAGTGATATAGCTATTGATGATATAAATATAATAGGCATACAACAAGTTAGTGGTTGTACAGATTCTACTGCTATCAATTATAATCCTAATGCAACGGTTGATGATGGATCTTGTATCTATTCGATTTCAGTGACTAGCATTACCACTAATGTCAGTTGTAATAGTGGAAATGATGGCTCAATTACTATAAATGCAACTGGTGGCGTAACTCCTTATACTTATTCATGGAGTAATGGAGCAAGTACACAAAATATAAATAATTTATCTGCTGGAACATATACTATTACTGTAACAGACGCACAAAACCAAAGTCAATTAGCTGCAATTGTAATTAATGAACCATTACCATTATCATTATCTTATGTAATTACACATGAAAGTGCCATAGGAGCAAGTAATGGAGCAATTGATATGACAGTCACAGGTGGAACTCCTCCATACTCTTATATGTGGCTTACAACTACTATTCAAACAACACAAGATATCACTAATCTAAGTGCAGGGGATTATATAGTATATGTTGGTTTTAATAATTGGCTTTGTTTTACTGTTGATACTGTTACAGTTAACCTTGTAATTTATGGATGTACAGATCCTTGTAATATATGTAATTATAATCCGCTAGCAACAATTGATGATGGTAGTTGTGTTTATAGTGTTGGGTGTATGTACACAGGTTGTCTAGATTCATTAGCGTTAAATTATGACTCATTAGCATGCTATGATGATAGTTCATGTGTTTATTGTTTATATGGTTGTATGGACACAACACAGTTTAACTACAATCCATTAGCTACTTGTAATGATGGAAGTTGTATTCCTGTTATTTATGGTTGTACAGATAGTACTGCAATAAATTACTATGCTGCGGCTACTACAAATAATGGTACTTGTACTTATGTTGTAACATGTAATAGTCCTGTTCCAGCTGGCTTAAGTGTAACAGACTTAACTCATGACAGAGCAAAGATTAATTGGGGAGATGCAAATACATCTGTTTGTTTAG
>Ga0163108_10004276_pt1 | contig 10128 bp, 8 predicted proteins | sample Fk1155metaG_FD_109644 | JGI IMG/M metagenome (GOLD analysis project Ga0163108, IMG submission 109644) | Marine microbial communities from the Central Pacific Ocean - Fk160115 155m metaG | ecosystem: Environmental > Aquatic > Marine > Oceanic > Photic zone | place: The Central Pacific Ocean...
GGCTCCATCTTCTGGGTCCTGATAGGGGCGCTGGATGGAGACTTCATGCGAAGCGTCATTACTATCGCGATAGGCTGGGTGATCCTGTTTCTGTACTTTTGGCTCAAAGACGAATACATGCGTAAAAAATGGGGTGATCAGGAGGAGTAGTCTTCATCCGCGGCTAATGATCTTGGCCTCTGCCTTTTTTCATGGCCTTTTCGATTTCGCGGTTGGCCTCGCGTTTTTTGATGGTCGCGCGTTTGTCGTGGAGTTTTTTGGCTTTGGCGATGGATAGCTCTACTTTGGCGATCCCGTTTTTGAAATACACTTTGAGTGGAACCAGAGTATAGCCTTTTTCCTGCGCCCGGCCTATGAGTTTGTTGATCTCTCTCCGGTTGAGCAAAAGCTTTCGCTGGCGGGTGGGGTTGAGGTTGTACTGTTGAGCCGGGCTGTATGGGTTGATATGAAAATTGTTCAGCCAAACTTCATTTTTCTCGACGCTGGCATAACTGTCGGTCAGATTCGCTTTCCCATCCCGCAGTGACTTTACCTCGGGGCCACGCAACATCAGCCCGCATTCTATAGAGTCCTCTACAAAATATTCGTGTCGCGCCCGCTTGTTCTGGCAGATTATTTTTATATTGCTCATAACTTTACGCCATGAAAGGCTGTGTTAGCCTGACTACTCTTGAGAGGATTATGGTTTGGGGTATCCTATAACTTCGTCTTCGTTTACTTCCTTAATGAGGACAGGGGCTAATTGGTTTTGCAGCGAATCTTCTGTCGGCACACGAACGGGAACGTAATGTTCTGAGTGGCCTTTGAATATTCCCTCAGCATGTTTGCGGTCTTCGATAAGTACGGTGACTTTTTTGCCGATAAAACTTTTGCGGAACCGGTCAGCTTTTTCTTTTGCTAGGTCATTTAGAATGCCGTTGCGTTCTTTTTTCAGAGAGTTTTTGACGTCATTTCTACAGTCGAATGCTTCCGTTCCAGAGCGTGGTGAATAGGAGAAGACGTGCAGGTAAGTAAACGGGAGTTCATCTATAAGTTTTCGCGTACGTTCAAAATTTTCTTCGCTTTCACCAGGGAATCCAACAATGACGTCGGCGCCGAGGCCGAGAGGCGCGATGCGTTCGGCGGCACGTCGCACAACATTTTCATATTGTTCGGCATTATAGTTTCGTCTCATTTTGGATAGAATCTCGCTGTCGCCACTTTGCAGGGGGATATGAAGGTGCGGGCAGATTTTCTCATGTTGGGTGATGAGTTCGATCAAGGTGTCGTCAATTTCCATGGGGTTGATCGAACTCAAACGGACGCGGAAGTCGCCGTTTAGATTCGCTATACCTCTGACCAGTGATGAAAACGTTTCTTTTGACGGGAAATCCATCCCCCAGGTGCCGAGATTGATTCCGGTGAGAGTGATTTCCTTGTAACCTGCATCGATGGATTGACGAACGTTGTTGAGCACGTTTTCCCGTGTGTCGCTGGCGGATGATCCACGTGCACGCACAACGGTGCAGAAGGAGCATTTCTCGTCGCACCCGGTTTGCACTTTGATGAAGGCCTTGGATCTGCCTTGGAACTGGGTGACGGGCAGGGCACGAAACACTCTCTTGGCATGAATGTCGGACATGCTTATCTCCGCAGGCCCAGATTTTTTCAGGAACTGGTCATTTTGCAGTTTTGTTTTAAGCAGGTCGGCGATTTTTAATTTGTCCGCATTTCCCAAGACGAGATCGAGTCCGTCCATTTGTGCCGCTTCATCTGAATTGAGCTGAGCATAACAGCCAGTGAATACCACCATTGCATTTTCGTTGATGGCCAGCGACTTTTTAACCGCGAGTCGGGAGCTGTAATCACTTCTTGCAGTCACGGTGCAGGTGTTGACAACATAGATATCCGCAGTTTCAGAAGAATTGACGATGGAAAAACCTTCCTGCTCAAGCAGGACTTGCATTTCTGCGGTGTCGTGTTGGTTGGTTCTGCAACCTAATGTTGTGAAAGCGACTTTCATTTTAGTTGGCTATATTAAGAAAAATATTTATTCAGGATTTTATGGAAGTTTATCTTAGTCCAGTGAATTTTCTGAATCAACCTATAATTCAAATGCTTAATTAGCGGTGTTTAGCAAGGGCTTGACCGGTACTAGGGAGTCTGTTAGTATGCTCAAATCCTGTACGTTCTAAAACGGCTTTTCCGCCCCCCCCCGGTAGTTGTCGTCAGGTATTTGCGGAACCTTTATCCCTCTCTGATTATGCAGAAAATTGAGCGCACAACAAAGACCTTCCTAGAAAACTGGCTTCAAAAAACGGTCAAGCAATATGTTGTTGCCATGAATGGTCATGATAACGGCAGGCTCCATGACCTCATTGTGAGCGGAGTTGAAAAACCGCTGATAGAAATGGTTCTCAACGAAACCGGCGGCAACCAAACCCAAGCCGCAAGTATACTTGGCATCAACCGTAACACTCTTAGAAAAAAAATAAAAGAATACGATCTCAAATGAATTCAAAAGGCCTTGCGGTCGTTGTGCTTGCGGCAGGAAAAGGCACACGAATGAAATCCTCCCTGGCCAAGGTGCTTCAACCCCTGAAGAATCAACCTTTATTGAATTATGTGTTAGATTCTCTGGCTCCGCTCAATCCGGATTTATCGGTTGTGGTGGTCGGATTTCAATCAGAAAAAGTGAAGGAGGTGTTTTCGGATCGTGGACTGATATTTGCCGAGCAGAAAGAACAGCTTGGAACAGGCCATGCCGCCCAGCAGGCGGAATCTGCATTGAGTGATTTTTCCGGGGATGTTCTGATAGTTTGCGGCGATATGCCTTTCATCAAATCTCAGACCTTGATTGACCTCGTGAACAAGCATCGTGAAACAAGTGCTGGTTGCACGGTCCTGACTCTCAAAACCTCAGAGAAAAAGGATTTCGGACGAATTATCAGGGGTGGGAATAGGGCTGTAGCAAAAATCGTCGAACAGAAAGATGCCTCTGAATCTGAGAAAAAGGTTGACGAATTTAACTCGGGAGTCTATTGTTTTGATAAGAGTTTGTTTTGCAAGGCTTTAGGTTCGATTGGCAATAATAATGCTCAAAAAGAATATTATTTGACCGATACAATAGAGTATATAGTAATGAACGGTTTTGCTGTCGAAACCGTGCAGATCAGGGATGCCGTTCAACTTTCAGGTATCAACTCACAAGAAGATTTGCAGGAAGCTGAACGAATATTGACGGAACAAACTTGATCCTCCTGGAAATTACCTCGCGTTACACTTAACGTCATCAAGGACGAAGCCTGAATGAAAGCCATCATCCTCGCCGCCGGTAAAGGCGCTAAACTTAGTCCCTTTTCAAATACCCGACCTGTCCCGATGATCTCGATTGCGGGAAAAGCTCTGCTGGAAAACAGTTTGTGTCAGCTGAAAAATGCGGGAATCAGTGACGTGTATATAGTGGTTGGGCATCATAAGGAAAGAGTCCAGGACTTTGTTGCTGAGAAGTCCGGCGATGGAATGAATATTCATTGTTTGGAGCAGAAAAAAAATACCGGTATTGGCGATGCGGTTCGGCAGGTAAAAGATAAAATCTCACAGGGTGAATACTTCCTTCTGATTTATGGCGATACTCTGACTGATGAAAATATTTACAGCAAGGTCCAGCAATCGTTCCATTCCTTTAAATGCCCGGTTGCGTCTATTTGTTTGCCGCCTTCGAATGAGAGTTTTGGCAACGTTTTTTTGAACGCGAAAATGAAGATCACCAAGATTATAGAAAAACCAAAGGGGAATAACTTTGGCAACTATGTGTTGGCGGGTGTTTTCATTTTACCTGAATCCTTTTTTGGCTTGTTGGAGAAAAATAAACTGTCCATGGAGAAAGCATTAAAGGCACTGGTAAAAGAAGGTAGCTTGATGGCTTCAATGTGGGAAGATGAGTGGCTGGATATTGTATATCCCTGGGAAATTTTGCAAGCCAACCGGATCATTCTCGATTCATGGACCGAGTCATCAATCGCGAAGTCGGCTGTCATGGAGTCGAATGTTACGATTCAAGGCGTGGTCAATATTGAAGAAGATGTTGTTATCAAGGCTGGAGCTGTCCTGGAAGGTCCCTGTTCAATAGGAAAAGGAACTTACATTGGAAATAATTCCCTGATCCGCAGTTATACCTCCATTGGAAGCAAGTGCGCGGTGGGGTATGGCGTGGAACTTAAAAACTGTGTGGTGCTTGATAATTCCGGGATAGGACGGTTGTCGTTTGTGGGTGACAGTGTCATAGGTGAAAATGTTGATATCGGTGCCGGGTGCATGACTGTGAACCGGACTGTGGATTGGCAAAAAATTCATGTGAAAAATGGAAAATCTTCTTTCCCCTCAGGTTTGGTGAAGTTAGGCGCGTTTGTCGGCGATGATGTGACCATAGGTGCAGGGAATATCATCCAGCCGGGAACAGTGGCTTCACAGGGGAAAACGTTTCCCGCCCGTTATTCGGTTGCAAATAAATCGTGATTTAAGGATCAACTATGTGCGGTATTAATGGTGTTGTTGGATTAAATAATATATCCGAAGTTTTGTTTGAGGGAATTCGTAACCTGGAATATAGGGGGTACGACTCTTGCGGTGTCGCTTTAATGAGCAAAAATGATCTCATGGTGCGAAAAGACATAGGTGGGGTCGAAGAGTTTTTTCGCAAACAAAACATCCTTTCAGCTAAAAGTAAAATAGGGATTGCGCATACCCGTTGGGCTACACACGGAACAGTGACCAATAGCAACACTCATCCGTTTAAATCTTGCGACGACGCATTTGCCGTAGTCCATAACGGGATTATTTCAAATTATCGTTTTCTCCGTGACGGCTTAATAGGCGAGGGGCACAAATTTAATTCTGATACTGATACTGAAGTGATCCCCCATTTGTTGGAAAAATTTTACAAAAAGCACAAGAGTGTTGAGACGGCGTTGGTAAAGACCCTCAATATACTGGAAGGTACCTTTGCCATCGCGGTAATTTCTACTTATCACCCCGATCAGATTTTTTGTGCCAGAAGAGAATCTCCATTGATGCTTGGAATAGGTGATGAGTTGAAGTTTGTCGGGTCAGATTTTAACGCGTTTATAGATTACACGAAAAACGCGGTTATCATGGAAGATGGCGAGTACGCTATTTTATCCAGAGATTCTTATGTGGTGAAAAGTTTTCTAACCAGAGAAGAAGTGATCAAGTCCATTACAAAAATAGAGTGGGATAGTGAAACGACCAAAAAGGGCGGCTATCCTCATTACATGCTTAAGGAAATTTACGAACAGCCGCAGACCATCAATACAGCGCTGGAACTGGATTCCAAGGTGATGGACGAAATGGTTGACATGATTCACAAAAGCGAGAATACATATTTTGTAGGCGTAGGAACTACATTTTATGTGGCTAAGTTTTCAAAGTATTTATTTTCATCGCTCGCAAATCGATTTATTCCAGCGCTCAGTTCGGATGAATTTATATCTCTGGCAACAGTGGACAAGAAGAGTCTTGTTCTCACCGTTTCCCAGTCAGGGGAAACGTTTGATACTATCAGCGCCCTGAAATATGCGAAGTCAAAAGGAGCTAAGACTGCCGCAATTGTTAATGTTATGGGGTCCTCTATTTCCCGGTTGGTCGATAGGGTTATTCTACAGGGGTCCGGTCCTGAAATTTGTGTGATCAGTACTAAAGCGGCCTTCACGCAGATGATTATCATGACGCTTTTAGCTTTGAAACTTGGCCTCAAGAAAAAAACTTTGAAGCGTAAGGAATATGACAAGTCCCTGGCCGCTCTCAGTGAGTTACCTGAGATCATACAAAATATATTGAACGAACGATCAGGGTTCATTCATCGTATCGCGCGCGATTACGCCACAATTAAAAACTGGTTGTATCTTGGAAGAGGAATTTACTATCCCGTTGCACTGGAGTCGGCTCTTAAGATGAAAGAGGTTGCCTATGTGCATGCGGAAGGTATGCCCGGCGGGTTTCTTAAACATGGAACTCTGGCGATGATTGATCAAGGTGTGAATTCAATCGTGTTCATTCCTCCTCGCGAGGACAAGGAGCTCTATGAAGCGACCCTGCACAGTGTTGAGGAAATTCGTGCCCGGTCCGGATTCGTACTGGGTGTCCATTTTGACGAAGGCGGAAAAAACAAGGGCCTGTTCAGCGAAGAGCTTATTCTGCCCAGGGTCGAACCGATTGTCGCACCATTTATACAACTGGTGATTGGCCAGTTGTTCGCCTATTTTACCGCTACCTCTCTGAAGCGGAATATCGATAAACCCCGGTCACTGGCCAAGTCTGTGACAGTGGGATAATCCCTCCTGAATTTATACTCCAGTAGTTTTATTTTCTCTACGCAGTTCTATTAAATTCTTGCCATCACTTTAACCGGTCTGCTAGAGTGCGGGTTCCTTAATTTATAAAACTCATACCTGTTAATTTTTATGAATAAAACAACTACTGCCCTGACCGTAGCCGGATTTGACCCGAGTGGGGGCGCGGGGCTTCAGGCAGATTTAAAAACATTCTCAGCTTGTGGCGTCATTGGGAAATCTGTTGCCACTTCCATAACGATACAGAACACTTCTGGCGTTAGTGGTACTCACGAACTGTCTTCTGACGTGGTGGGGCAACAACTTTGCGCTTTGTTAGAAGACGGTAATCCCGGCGCTGTAAAAACAGGAATGCTGGGGAATGATTCAATTGTTGAAGCGGTTGTTCGTTCATTTCGCCGTTATCGTGTAAAAAAACTAGTGGTCGACCCGGTGATACGTTCTTCTTCTGGCAAGACATTGTTGTCGCCTGAAGGAATCGAAGTACTCAAGAATAAACTTTTGCCCATGGCCTTGCTGGTAACACCCAATCTTGACGAAGTGGAAGTTTTGTCTGGAGTTAAAATCCGCAAGGCGTCCGACAGGCTAAAAGCCGCCCGTGTTTTATTGAAGCTGGGGGCGAAAAACGTTCTCATAAAAGGAGGACACCTTAAGGGTAAGCCACAGGACTTTTTCTTTGATGGAAAGCGAACTGTTCTTCTTGATGGGGATCGATTGGGTACGGAAGATGTTCATGGAACGGGCTGTGTTTTGGCGTCAGCCATTACAGCAGGTTTAGCTAAGGATAAGGATGTCCTTGTATCAATAGAAGAGGCAAAGGAATTTATCGGAATTGCAATTGCAGGGGCAATCGAAGCAGGAGAGGGTGCCGCACAAGTTGAACCTTTGGCTGGCCTTTATCAAAGTGCCAACCGCTATAGTATGTTTGAACGTGTTATGCATGCTGTCGAGATATTGCGAAATGCGCGTGTCGGTGCGTTGATTCCAGAGGTTCAAGCTAATATCGGGTTTGGGCTGGAAGACGCCCGCAAGCTGGATGATGTGATAGGGTTTCCCGCTCGTATTGTCAGGTGTGGCGAGGATATTATGGTTCCCGCTCCGCCACGGTTTGGCGGGTCTCGTCATGTCGCTGATATTGTTCTGACTGTCATGCAATTTGATCCGTCCAAACGCGCGGTAATGAACATCAGGTATAACACAGATTTGATTAAGATCTGTAAAAGCCTGAAGTTTAGCGTAGGGTCTTTTGACCGGGCCAAAGAGCCGAAGCAGGTAAGAACGTTGGAGGGGTCTTCGTTGGAGTGGGGGACAGCTTATGCTATCCGCCAGTGCAAATTTGTTCCCGATATTATTTTTGACAAGGGTGGTATGAGAAAAGAAGAAATGATTCGGGTAATAGCGGAAGATATAGAAAGCTTGACAGATAAAATATTAAAAATCCACCAACGCTATTTGAAGACCTTGAGATAGAACTCTAACAGATTGCTAAAGTCAAAATTTCTCCCAGTATCTTTCTCAGCTCCCTGCTAAGGGTTAGAGCTGGGTTTTGTCTATCAGAATTTCAGAGCTCTCTTTAAGGTTTTCCATCCACTCCTGAAAAACGGAGTTGCCTTTTTCAAGTTTCAGTCTTGTTGTTAAGCTCCTCAAATCTTCCAGGTCTGGGGAGCTGGCTTTTGCCCGGTCTTGAACTCGAATCAGGTAATAGTTATTTCGTTCTGAAACCCATCCGGATTTTCCTTTGTCCAATTCAAAAGCTTTTGCTTTCACTTTTTTCAGGTTACCTATTCCCGGGATGGAATCAGACCGATTAAAGAATGGGCTGTGTTTTAAGTCCAACCCAAGTTCTTTGCTGGTAGATTCAAGGTCGGTGGTTCCGCCGGAAAGTTTCTTTGCAAATTCTTCAGATTTCTTTATTGAGTAGGTGCGGTCTTTTTCCTCTTGTGATTTTTCTTCAGCCAGTTTCTGAACATCACTCAGCTCAGGGATATAGGGTTTTTCCCTTGCGACAACTTTCGACACGAAGGTGGCTTCGAATGTTTGAACGGGTTGTCCAACTTTATTATCTTCAAGGGAAAAGGCCTGATTGAAAAATTCAGGAGTTGTCCCAATATCTGGGACGGCGTGATTATCTTCTGAGAAAAATGGGGTGGTTTTTACAGCCAATTGGTTTTCCTGAGCGGCACGAGCTAGGTTCTGGTCTTTCTCTGCTGAGCGGTGGATGTGCTTGGCAACACGCCTCATTTTTTGTCGGGTCTTGATTTCTCTCAGTTTTTTAATTACGTCTTCTTTAACTTCGGCTAAGGGTTTGATCCTTTCCGCACTCACCTCGTCCAGTCGGATGATGTGGAATCCGAATGAAGTCTTAATGGGTTCACTGACTTCGCCGGGTTTTAGTTTTTCCAGAGCTCCCTCGAATTCGGGAACCATCATTCCTTTTGGGAATTCGCCCAGGCTTCCGCCTTTTTCTCCTGAGTTGGTGTCGTCAGAATGCTTTTTAGCCAGTTCAGCAAAACTTTCGCCATCTCTGATTTTCTTTAGTATGCCGTCGGCTTCTTTTTTTGCTTCCTCCTCAGCTTTTTTAACGGACTCTTCTGAATTGTCATTTTTAGGTTCAAGACGGAACAGGATATGAGCGGCTTTATACATTTTTTGAACTCGGAAGTCCGCTATTTTGGTTTTGTAATAATCTTCGATGTCTTCATCACGGATGTCTATCTCACCTTCATAATCCTTTGGTATTACTTTGACATATTCGACTTTGATTTTTTCTGGCACCTCAAATCGAATTTTGTTCTTTTCGTAAAATGACCTTATTTCTTCTTGAGTAACTTTTTCAGACGACTTGAAGTGATCGTTGGGGAAGATTACATAGTCCAACTTAACCTTTTCATTTTCTCGCCTGAATGTCTCATCTATATCACTTGGAGAAACTTTGACGTTGGATTTGATAAGGTTCTCAATTTTTTCAAGGAGCAGGGACTCACGCTGGCTTTCTTCAAACTCATTAGGAGTCAGGCGCTTGAATTTCAGAAAGTTTTGATAGATGTTATTATCAAAAATTTTATCCTTTTGAAAAGCGGTCAGATTATTGATGTGTTTAACGACTTCCGTATCACTGACTTGAATATCTAATTCATTTGCCTTAATCAAAAGAAGTTTTTTCTGTACCAAAACGTCAAGGGCTTGTGTCTTTAAGTCAAGTTTTTGGATGAGAGTCTCTGAAAACTGACTGCCGAACTGTTGTCTGTAAAAATTCATCAGGTTATTGAACGTGCGCTCATATTCGCCCTGGGTGATTTTGGCACCTTGAACAGTGGCCACTGCTCCTCCACCGGAACCAGACGCACCACCCATTCCCCAGGAGTAGAATATCGTCCCTATAAAGGCGAATACGATAAGCCATAAGATTGATTTAATTAGCCATGAATCGGCGTGTTCTCTAATGGTGTTCAGCATTCAAACATTCTCCTGATAACTTTTTGGATTTTAAAGGGATTTAATGCTCGCATATAGTATATAACCCGGCATTGTTTCGCAACCGTTTATTCATATATCAGATTATGAATGATGCCTGCACAAGAGAGTCAATCCGATGCAATAATGGGTTGGGAAATGGATCAGAATAGACACAACTCCTTATTTTTATTTATCTTGCAATTTTTAATCCCCCTTGTTATAAATGCATACCTTCTTGAAAATAAAGAGGTTATGTAATGTTAGTGTTATTCTTCTAAAGGGCGTGACCGGTGATTAATTTTTTTTGGGATTTGTTTTCGAA
>Ga0163108_10004277_pt1 | contig 10127 bp, 5 predicted proteins | sample Fk1155metaG_FD_109644 | JGI IMG/M metagenome (GOLD analysis project Ga0163108, IMG submission 109644) | Marine microbial communities from the Central Pacific Ocean - Fk160115 155m metaG | ecosystem: Environmental > Aquatic > Marine > Oceanic > Photic zone | place: The Central Pacific Ocean...
CGACTGCGAGAGCGACCGTTGGGAAGCGGTGATGCATCGGCCCCTTGCCGCGACCGGGCCGACCGTGTGTCGCGAGGCAAGGAGGCAATTTCCGGATGTTGCAGCAGAAACTGGCGACGTCGTTCGATGAAACCTCGCAACGTCAGTCGTCCTCGTCCTCGTCCTCGCCCGTTCTCCGGGCCCGGTTCGTCAGCCATTGCAGCGAGAAATGCTTCGAAGGGGTCCAGTTTTCGCGTGTCGGCCTTGATCTCTTTTTCGATCAACGAACGGCATCCCTGCACGACCGGTCCAAGTGTTTTCCAGTCGAGCGATGTTGCGGCGATCGTCCGGACATTCTCCAGGTATCTTCGTCTCAGGTTTGGGACCGCCAGGACCTTGCTGCGCAGTGCCATGCGGGGATCATCGATCGAAACCAGTGGGTCCAGTTCGATACCGTCGCCATCCCCGGGTCCTTCGGGACCTCCGGGAGGACCGGAAAAGCCACGATCGCGGCGGTCCCCACCGGGGCGAGGAAGATCACCGTCGGCAGTTCCATTTCCGCGACGAGCATCTCGGGGTCCGCGGTCGGGGAGGTCGCGTGACCGGCCTCCGGGAAAGTCGCCGGGGGGACCGAATCCGCGTCGAGGGCGAGAACCGCCTGGTCGCCGGTGAGGTGTTCGAAACGCCTCGTTCATGTCGTAGGCAATAATGTGGAATCGGCCGCGAACGTCCTGGAAGATGCTGTAATCGCTGGCACGGGTCCAGTACCCGTCGTTGTTGATCAGGACCACGTCGAAGGCGAGAAACCAGAGCAGTTCATCGACGTCGAGAATCGGCCGCAGGGCCTGTTCCAGTTGCGCCGGCGGTGTCTGTTCGAGCGTGCGGCAGAGCGAGATCAATGCCTGCCAGGATTCGGGGCGATCCTTGGACTTGATCTCGTAGCGCTGGCGATAATCGGCAACGTTCTCGCCGAGGTATCTCATTCCCCCGTCCGCGCGGGGGCTGCCATTGACCTTCCAGCGGGCGCCCTGGGCCGAACCAAAATGCTCGGCAACGAACTCCTTGTTGAATTGCTGGGTATTGGCATAGATGCCCCAGCTTCTTCCATTGATCACGACCTTGACGAAGTTGGCCTTGGGAACGGGCATCCTGGTCTCAGCCAGGTGAGAATACAGCACCGTGCTCATCATCGTGGGGTCGCCCATGCTGTTGAGCAGGTTGAGTGTCTTGTAGCCGTAGAGTCGTTGCTTGCGGTTGACGAAATCCAGCGAGAGGTTCAGCGAACGTTTGTAGCCGGCCGAAACAGCACGGTAAGACGAATTGCCGCGAAATCGAACTCCGACGTCGGGATAACGCTTTCCGTCGACGGTCAGCGTGGCGGTCACCTCGACATCGGTATCCTTGAAGTCGGCCAATTCCTCTTCCCAGTCCTTGTTCTCGAATTCCAGGAACAGGGTCCGCAGAACAGTGCGATCGTAGAGCGGTGCGTCGGGAATGGGTTTGACTTCCGCGGGGGACACCTTCTGGCCCGGCGTGGCCGGGGGGCGGTTGTTCAACGGGCCACGTCCACCGGGAGGTCCAAACCTCCGCCGGCCTCCGCGGCCGCTTCTCTGCTGGGTGGCGAGCCAGTCCCTGGCTGCCCGACGTTCCCCGGCGTCGAGTCGCTTGTCCTTGTTCTTGTCGAACTGCTTGACGAGTTTCAGTTTCTCCCGCGAGGGGCCGCCGGGACGACCGGGGCCGCCGGGAGAGGCCAGTTCGTCGGCGGTGATCTGTCCGTCACCGTTGCGGTCGAGTTTCTTGATGATCGCCGGTGCGTTCCTGATCTCGTCGTTACTGATCTCGCCGTCCCGGTTGGTGTCGAGAATGTCCAGGATGGGAGAGATCGGAGGACGACCACCGGGACCTGGAAACCCGCGGTCGAAACCACGGGGCGCGAATGGGTCCCGGCGAGGATCGTCGGGGCGTTGGGCTTTTAGCGACGGCGGGGAGGATTGGACCAGGGCCAGGGTGATCGTGCCCACCAGCGCGGCCATCACTACTTGTCGCATCGCGGCACGTCTCCGAATCTGGGTGGCATTTCTAGAAGCTCATCGGCAGCAGGCCCAGCAGATGGCAGCCGTGAACGTACTTCGAGAATGGGGCGATGCGCGGTGACAGGGGGTGCAGGAGGTTCTTGAGATCCTGTTCGCAGCCGACCGGGAACTTGCCTTCCAGGACGACCACGTTGGGCAGGCGATAAGGGAACGCGGTGGAGATATGGCGTTTTCCCGTCTGGTCGTAAAAGGCGAGGTCGTAATCCAGTGTCGCCCGCAGGTTGGCCTCGCGGGATTCGAAGTGCTCCCGCTTGTACTCGACGATCACGATCGGTTCATTGCTTGGCAACAGCTCACCGACGAAGGACGCAGGCAAAACGCCAAGCAACTCGTCGACGATCTGCCGGTAAGGCAAGTCGGTGATCGGCTGTTGGGCCTGCAACTGCAACCGGTGCTTGCCGGTGATCCGGTTGTTACGCCACTTGATCTCGAAAAACAGGTCCTGGCCGGGGGCCAGAGAATCATACCACCGCAGCCGGACCTTCTTTCGCCGGCTGACTCCGTCGATGTTGGCCCGACAGGCCGAGAGCTGGACATCGTCGAAGTAGATACTGCGGACGGTCGAAACAGGCTTGTTGTGGACCAGCCGGCGGCCACTCCCGTTGAGAAGTCCACGCAGCTTGGCGACATCACCACAGGGGAAGACGTACTTGACTTCCCGGCGCGATGCGAGATCGGTTCGCACCACATCGTCTTCGACGACACGAAACGCCGCTTCCGGGGGTTCAAGAACCTCCGGAGCCGGGCGGATTTCATTCTCGCTGACCATGGGCACTCCGATGCCTACAGCGTCGATTCCAGGTTGACGTAAGAGAACTCGCACCCGGGCAGTCGCTCACGCAGGCGGGCAATCAATGCCGAGGTGTCTTTGCCGCTGTGACGGTTGAGCACGATCCTGACCTGGCCACGGTTTTCCTCGATGTCGAATCGTTGCAGGGTGTAGCGACCGGCCAACTCGTCGACGACCGACAACACGCTGGTCTCCTCTTCATTGAAATGCTGCTGCGAATCGCCGGTGATGGTCAACAGCAGACTTTGCCGACGCTTGTTTCCCGTGGTGAAATGGACCCCGAGAACAAACACGGTGACCACGACAACCAGCGCCACCGCCAGCAGGGGTTGCGATGCTCCCAGTGCGAGGCCGACTCCGATGCACAGGAAGAGGTAAACCAGTTCTTCGGGTTCCTTGATCGCCGCCCGGAACCTGACGATCGACAGGGCGCCGACCAGTCCCAGCGACAGGGCCAGCGAAGACTTGACGACGGCGATCACGCCGATGGTCACCATCGTCAGCGCGGGGAAAATCCGGGCCACCGAATCAGCATCCGAAAGCGAGGAGTTGCACCGGCGATAAAGGAACCGGATGTACAGGGCCAGCAGGCCACCAATCAGCAGATAGACCGCGATCGTCAGAACCGAGGTGTTTTCCGCGATGGAAATCGACGACTGCAGCTCTTTCCAGGTGAGTTCAGACCAGGCTGCGGGGGCGGGTTCCGGGTTCATATCGTTTGCTCTCGTAGTAGTTGTCTGCTCAAAGGCGTGGAGCTCTACCCACCGTTGGGTGCCAGCAACAAGCCGCTCGTGCACAATCGGCAACCGGTTTCACCGGCTGACCGTGGGATCTACTGGTTATCGCCGAAATCTCAATCTGTCAACAATACGCAGGTTGTCTACGTTCGTACACAATGGAAGGCGATTCTGCGAAAAAAAAGTGGCGACCGCGAGTGAATCAGGGGTCATACGGCTAAGAATCGCAAATTCTGACCGTGTTCACGTTTTCGATGCCGGGGAACAATCACGCGACCTGGCAACCTCTGGCCAGCTGAGAGGCGCGAACGGATTGCATGGTTAATCCACCGCGTTGCGGGGAAATGGACATGGTTTTCCGGTCATTTCTGATCTCGATGGCGAACGGAAACAAAAGCAGAGTGAGTAGCAGGCCGATATGAAGAACCACGCGGTTTAACAGATTCGCGAGGAAGTTGCCGTCCCGCTTTCATCGCCGCGGTTTCACTCGAATCTCGACTTCCCACACGACGATCTCTGCAGCACCCTTGTCTGAGCGTTTCGCCAGGCTCACGGCCAGGCTGTTGTCTCCCGGTCTGAGCCAGTCGTGGCGAAGCGGGAATTCGTGGAGATGGAATGGGCCACAGGGGCGACCTTCATCGGCAGCCAGGCCATCCCGGTCAAAGGTTCTGCGGATCGAGTCGGTCGGAACGCGGTTGCCGTTGACGGCAACCGTCAGACGGTCGGCGTCTTCAAGTCCCAGGGCACGGAACTGCATCGAGAGTGTTCGCGGCACCCCGGCGTCGTTCTCGTACAACCGCAACCTCAAGTCACCATCGGCGGTGCCGCTTTTTCGGTTGATCACGCAGCGGTCGTACTTGACGGCACCGCTGGGAGAACGGTTCTGCCAGAGTGGATAGAAGAGATAGTGGCGATCCCGGGCCGCGAGCGTCTTGGGGTCTCGTAGCTGAGTCATCCATCGCAATGTCTTTGGCCAGCCATCGACCAGCCCGCGGGTTCCGCCAGTCCATCGCCGCCAGTTGTACTGGTAGTTGTAGGTGGCAATGCCGGCGGCCCCGGCGGCGTAGTAGCTGCGGGCCAATGCCCGGTAGTTGGCGGGCGTGATGTTCTCGGGAAAGTTGACTTGTACCAGCGGATGAATCGCGGGATAGACCCGGCAGGCGGTTCCCTTGCACAGCGACACGAACCGGTCGACTCGCATGTTGAAGTCGGAGAAGAAGAAATCCGACGGGCAGACATAATCGACCAGCCCTTCCTTGATCCAGGTCTTGACGTCGAACCCCAGCCGGTGGCATTCGGCGAGAGTCTGCGGGACGCGGACCGAGAGCAGAAGTTTGCTGCGACCACGCTTCCTGGCGGCGGCGTCGATGATCGCCCGGGCCTTGCGAGTCATCTCGGTCAACAGGGGCGCGTTTTGTACGGCCTCGTCGGTGCGGAACATGTGACACCATCGCAGGTAATCCAGCTCGATGCCGTCGATGTCATAGAGCTCGAGTACTTCTCTGATGAACGCCAGGACCCCGTCGCGAACCTTCTTGTGCTTGAAGTCGAGTCCGCCCGGGAATTCCTCGAGACGCAAGCCGGGGTTCTCGACATAGAATTTCGCGGTTCGAGCCACTCCGTGACGATCGTTCATCCGCAGACAGACCAGAAACTGCATCTGGTTCCTGCGGCACCGCTTGAGCAGGATTGCCAGTTGATTGTCGCCGGCCTCGTGCAGTGCCTGGAAACCCGGTGCCCGGGTGTGAATCCCTTTGTCGAAGTCGCACGTCTTGAACCCGGGCACGGGTGATTCGAAACGGACCCACGCGCAGTAGGCCAGTCGGTCGAAACCGGCGCGGGCGTGCTCGTCGAGTGCTGTCTGGATCACGCGGCGGACCGACGCCGCATCGAGTGGTTGCTTGTGCTTGCGCCGCTGCTGCAACTGCGACATCCACATTCCCTGTTCATCCCAGTTGATCATCAGCCGTACCGGCCGTGAGACGGGGTCGATTTCAGCCGACCCAGCCCACCGACCGCTGGTCAATACGATGAGGGCCGTCAGTGCCAAGCCCAGAAATCGCGGGGAGGGAATCCGAATCGTCATGCTCGAGTCCTCTGTGACTTGTCCAAAAATAATGCCCGGCCACTCCCCTGGCAGTTCCGGAAGCTGGTCGGCAGGGCCGTCAGTTTCACCGGCGGCTGCCGCGGTTTCAACCGGCCGCGCTGTTCGCGGAAAACGCATGTGGGTTTACAGGAAACCGACGGAAGTTTCTTCTAGATGCGAGGATGTCACCGGGAAGTGCGAAACGGGTGATTGCTTTCTGTGTTTGTGAGAGGCTCGACGTGGCCGTGATCTACCGTCTGATCCTGTGTGCTGCGATTGTCATCGTCGTGTCGGAATTGGCACTTGCCGACGCGCCGCCAAAGCCGGGCAAGTCCAAACCCAAGGTCACGATCTCGAAGAAGACAACCCGTGTCACCGGCCCGTTGACCCGCGACGGCTACGTGGATTACGCCGGTGCGATCAACGAGCGGACCGGTAAGGGGGTGACCCCGAAGAACAACGCCAACGTGCTGTTCTGGCGGGCCGTGGGGCCGCACCCGGGTCGTGCGACGATGGAACCGAGGTACTTCGAGTTGATGGGGATGCAGGCCCCGGCGGAACGAGGCCGGTATTTCCTTGGTCTCGACGAATATCTGCAGAAGGTCCTTCCCGACACTGCCGCGCGAAAGCAGTTGATCAACGAGGTCAACGAGGAGTTGAACCAGGCGATGTCGCGACCATGGCAGGCAGGGGAATTTCCTCGAATCGCCCAGTGGCTCAAAGCCAACGAAAAACCACTGTCGGTGCTGGTCGAAGGGACAAGGCGTTCGAGGTTCTATTCGCCGGTGGTGGTCCCCGCGGAAGCAAAGGGACTGGCGGAGAAGACGCTGTTTGCCGTGCTGCTGCCATTCCTGCAACAGTCGCGAGGTTGTGCCCGCGCGTTGACGGCCCGTGCCTTGCTGCACGCGCGGGAAGGCCGAACGCGGGCGGCCTGGCAAGATCTGTCGGCCTGCCACCGCCTGGCGCGATTGATCGGACAGGGTCCGTTTCTGATCGATGCCCTGGTCGCGTATGCGGTCGAGTCTGTTGCGATCGAGGCCGAGCTGAGATTCATCCAGCACACCCGGCCGACCGCGAAGGACGTGGCGAAGTATCTGGGCGAACTGGCGTCGTGGCCACCGGTGGCCAGTGTGGCCGAGAAAATCGAGGTGTCCGAGCGGTTTGCGTTCCTCGACGTGACACAGATGCTTGCCCGGCACGGATCCAGTCATCTCAAGGAACTGGCCGACTTGACCGGTTCGGATCAGCCGAACCCGTCGGTTTCGAGGTTGACGGTGAGTTCGATTGATTGGGACACCGCGATGATCCTGGGCAACCGGTGGTACGATCGCCTCGTGACCGCCTTGCGGAAGCAAGACCGGCGGGAAAGGCAGGAAACGCTTGCTGGGATCAACGCGGAACTGGAGAAGCTGGCCAAGGAGGTCGTCAAGAACAGGAAACCGCCGAAAACCAGGAAAGCGGCGGGCGAGTTGATCGGTGGGATCCTGCTGTCGCTGCTGTTTGGTCAGGTCTCGGCTGCACGGCTGGCCGAAGACGAGGCTCTGCAGAGAGAGCGGAATCTGCGAGTGGCATTTGCCCTCTCGGCTTATCGCGACCGACGCCGAGTCTATCCCAAGTCGCTGGACCAACTTGTTCCGGAATTCCTGGCGAAGGTCCCCGGCGATCTGATTTCGGGAAAATCGCTGGTTTACCGTCCGTCAAAAGGCGGCTACCTGTTCTACAGCGTCGGTCGAAACGGAAAAGACGACGGCGGCCGTTCGCGGAGTGACAAGGACAAAGGCGATGACCTCCGGGTTCGTATGCCGGTCCAGGATGAGGATTGACAGCAAGGGCGTTTGCCGTCGTCGGGGATGTGTGAGGAAAGGACCATGAGACTTGTTGTACTGGCGGTTGTCGGTTGTGCCATTGGATTCGGCAGCGCCGCGACTGCCGCAGCGCCGGGTCGGGATCGACCCAACGTCCTGCTGATTGTCTGCGACGATCTGAACAATCACGTCAGCACAGCCGGTTATCGTCCGATCAAGACGCCGGCATTTGACAGGCTGGCGGCCAGCGGGATGGTCTTTCGTCGGGCGTACTGCCAGTACCCGGTGTGCGGTCCGTCGCGGTCGTCGTTCCTGACCGGTCTGTATCCCGAGTCAACCGGGGTCATCGACAACCGTACCGACATCCGCACGGTTCGGCCGGGAACGGTGTCACTGCCGACGCTCTTCAAGAGAAATGGATACTGGACCGGTGGTGTCGGAAAAGTCTTCCACGGCAAGTTCGACCAGGGAAGCCTGGCCTGGCACGAATTCCACAAGTTCGGGAACGAGCGGAACCCGGTCCAGGAGCAGGCGCGACGGGAATTTGAGGCAAAGAACGGATCGATCGACAAGCCCGAGAATCGTCGTGCCTGGCGGCAGAAGTTGCGGTCGCTCCGCAAGCGAAAGAGTGGCCAGACACCGCCCGGCTACGGACCAACCAGCATGACCGATGCCGAGCACAAGGATGGCAAGAATGTTCGACAGGTCGCCGGTTGGTTGCGGAAACGAGCCTATGGGACCAGGCCCTTCTTCATCGTCTGCGGAATCCAGAAGCCACACGTTCCCTTCTGGGCGCCCCGCAAGTACTTCGACATGTATCCGAAAAAGTCGCTCGTGCCGCCTCTGGCGCCGGCCGACGATTGGAAAGACATTCCGCAGCGAGCGATGGTCAAGCGATTCGAGGCGTTTGGTTTCAAGCTGGGAAAAACCAACGACGCGTTGAGCCGCAATTACGTCCAGGCCTATCACGCCTGTATTTCCTTCATCGACGCGCAGATCGGCCTGCTGTTGGCAACGTTGGAAAGTGAGGGGCTTGCCGACGACACGATCGTCGTCCTGACATCAGACCACGGCTATCACCTGGGTGAACACTCGATGTGGGGCAAGGTAACGCTGTTCGAGGAGTGCGCCCGGGTTCCGATGGTGGTTCGCGTGCCGGGACGGACTGTTGCCGGGAGTCGGAGTGAATCGCTGGTCGAACTGGTCGATCTGTATCCGACGATCGCCGGGCTGTGCGGGGTCGCCGTACCCGAGGGGCTGCAGGGTCGGAGTTTTGCCGGCGTGTTGAAAGATTCTCGACGGCCGGCACGTGATTCGGCCTACACCGTGGTGACTCGAGGGAAGCTGATCGGACGCTCGATCCGTACCAGGCGGTGGCGGTATGCCGAGTGGGGGTCGGCCACCGAAAATGAACTCTACGACCTGTCGGCCGATCCCGCCGAACACACCAACCTCGCCAGGAAAACCGGCTATGGTGAAATCGTGACGAGGCTGAGGGCCGTGCTGAAGGACCGCGAGGCGAGTGGTCGGGCCCAGTACCGCGGGCAATGAGGCCACCGCAGTCGAGCATCGCTTGAGGAGCTGCTCGGTTCAAATCGCGATGGACTGACTGGACATCGTCGGTGTCGAGGAAGGGGCTAGAGACTCCATCCCTTACGATACTCCTTGTGGACGTAAGGATTGAGTTCCGGCATGTTGGTGACCTTCATCGCCTTGCCGTTCCACGCCAATCGGTGGCCCGGTGCGCGTTGGGCCAGTACGCCCAGCAGCACGGTCTCTGTCAGCGGGCCCGAATAGCTGAAGTTCGACATCGCCGTTGCCTGCCCCTTGCAGGCTGACAGCCATTCGGAGTGATGGCCCTTGGATCGCGGCATCGTCATTTTCACCAGGCGGGCTTCTTCGCTCAACTCGTTGGGCAGCAGGTGTGGCATTCCGCCGTGCGAGCCGTGAAAGAGTTTTCCCTTGCTGCCAATGTACAGCACACCGTTGGTGGGCAATCGGGTGCCGGCCGGCATTTCGGCCGGGGTGGGCGGCATCAGGCCTCCTTCGTGCCAGGTCATTCTTACCGGCGGCAGGTTGCCACGGGCAGGGAATTCATAATGGATCATCGCGGCAATCGGGTAGGTTTCGAAGTTGGGTTTGCCGTCGACTTCCGATCCATCCAGCGTGGTAACCGCTTCGACAGCCGTGGGACTGCCCAGCTTCAGGGCCCACACCGGATGATCGACGATATGACAGCCCATGTCGCCCATGGCACCGGTGCCGAAATCCCACCAACCTCGCCACTTCGAGGGCGCGTACGAGGGGTGGTAGGGTCGCTCGGCGGCCGGGCCCAGCCACAGGTTCCAGTCCAATGTCGCCGGAACCGGTGGTTTGTTTTTCGGGCGACCGATGCCCTGCTTCCAGAGTTTTCCGGCACGATCGGTCCAGGCATGCACTTCCCGCACGTCTCCGATCACACCGGCCTGGATCCACTCGTTGGTCAATCGGGCGCCCTCGGTCGCATGACCCTGGTTGCCCATCTGTGTGGCAACTCCGTGCTTTTTTGCTGCCAGTGCCAGTTGTCGAGCCTCGTAGATCGTGTGCGTCAGCGGTTTCTCGCAGTAAACGTGTTTGCCACGACGGATCGCATTCATC
>Ga0163108_10004279_pt1 | contig 10123 bp, 8 predicted proteins | sample Fk1155metaG_FD_109644 | JGI IMG/M metagenome (GOLD analysis project Ga0163108, IMG submission 109644) | Marine microbial communities from the Central Pacific Ocean - Fk160115 155m metaG | ecosystem: Environmental > Aquatic > Marine > Oceanic > Photic zone | place: The Central Pacific Ocean...
TAATTATTTATTTCCAGCTCCAAAAGAAGGTTTGGGTCTTAATCCAATATTACAAGATCCAGCGTTAGCTATTCATCCACCAATTTTATATATAGGTTTTGTTGGTACATCTATAATTTTTTCCTCATCTCTTGCTGCTGTTGTTCAACAATATGTTTCTAAAAGTTGGGCTAATCATATTAAAGTTTGGATTTTAATTTCATGGACTTTTTTAACTCTTGGAATTTTGCTTGGTTCAATTTGGGCTTATTACGAATTGGGTTGGGGAGGTTTTTGGTTTTGGGATCCAGTTGAAAATGTTTCTTTAATGCCATGGCTAAGTTTAACGGCATTACTGCATTGCATTTTAGTTTTAGAAAAGAAAAAAATTCTTACTTCTTGGACAATAGTATTGTCCATGGCTACATTTATATTGAGTGTTTCTGGTACATTTTTAGTTAGATCAGGCATACTTAATTCTGTTCATACTTTTGCAAATGATCCTGAAAGAGGAATATTTATTTTATTTTTTTTATTTTTTTTAATATTTCTTTGTTTAATAGTTTTTTCCGTATTTAATAAAAAAAATAACGATGAAACTGTAAAAATTAATTTTTTAAGTAAGGAAACTTCAATTTTAATTAATAATTGGTTTATGATGTATTTTTTGTCTGTAGTATTAATTGGTACTTTATATCCAATTTTTTTAGAAGTTTTAACAAATGAAAAAATTTCTGTTGGTCCTCCTTTTTATTATAAATTAATTTTGCCTTTTTTAATTTTTTTTTTAATATTTATGTCAGTTGTTTCATATTTAAAATGGATTAAATCTGAATTTAAAAAACTAGAAATTGAAATAATTTTATTATTTATAGTATCTCTTATAATATCATTTTTAATTTTTAAGAAATTTGGTTTTGAAAGTTTAATTATTAGTGTTTTAACACCTTTTGCTTTCTATTTGTTTTTAAATACGATTAAGGATTTTTTGATAAACAAGCAAAACAATTTTTCTCAAAAAATTTCTCATTTTGGCTTTAGTTTTTTAATTTTAAGCATTTTGCTTAATAGTATTTTTTCAAGTGAAATAATAACTAACTTAAAAGTAGGAGAAAAATTTAGTTTTAAAGGAGGGGTTATTATATTTAATTCATTAAAGGAAAATAGTGGTAAAAATTATAAATCAATTATTGGTGATTTTGAAATTAAAGATAATAAAAATGGTTTTACAAAATTGAAACCAGAAATAAGAATTTATAATCAACCACGTATAGTTACTAGCGAAGCAGATATAAAAACTTCTTTATTTTCTGACAAATTTTTAGTTATGAATTCATTAAAAAATAATGAATATTTTAATGTAAGATATCAAATAAAGCCTTTTATGATTTGGATTTGGATTTCAGCTTTAATATTGGTTATAGGAGGATTTTTTAGTTTAATTAAAAAATTATATGAAAAATAAAATTATATTAATTACCTTATTATTATTTTTTTCTTTTTGTCTTATTGTTTTATTTAAAGGTTTAAACAATTCCAACGAGTACATTCCTGAAAATACATATCAAACTTTAAAAGAGTTTAAATTAAAGGATTTATATTCAGATAATGAAATTTCTTCAGAGAAAATATTTGTTGATAATGATTATTATATTTTAAATATTTGGGCTTCATGGTGTGGACCCTGTAGAAAAGAACATCCAAAATTAATGAAGCTAAGTAAAAAATCATCGGTAAAACTGATTGGAATAAATTATAGAGATAATTCTAAAAATGCAAAAAATTTTATTAATAAATTTGGAAATCCTTATTCTTTTATTTTTGCTGATAAGAATGGAATTGTATCGATTGAACTAGGAGCTTATGGAGTTCCAGAAACATTTATTATTAATAAAGATAAAAAAATTATTAAAAAATTTATTGGATCTTTGAATGATAAATCATTTAATGAGATAAACTCAATTTTAAAATGAAAATATTAAAGCTATTTTTAATTATTATTATTATTTTTAATTTTACAAAAATTAATTCAGCTGAAAATAATGATGATTTAGTAAATAAGATTTCAAAAAATATTAGATGTTTAATTTGTCAAGGACAATCAATCTATGATTCTCAATCTGATTTTTCAATAAGCATGAAGTTATTAATTAGAAAAAAACTAGAAGAAGGTTTAAATGAAAAAGAAATTTATGATTTTTTAAAAGATAAATATGGACAATGGATAAACTATAATCCAGAATTTAACAAAAAAACCTTTATTCTATGGATATTGCCAATCTTGTTATTTATAACGGGAGGTGCGATAATCTTTAATAGATTATTTGTTAAAAAACATTAATGAAAACATATAGATTAAATATTATTTTTAATATTATGAACTTAATTAAACAAAGAAGAATTTTTATATTAATTCCTTTTTTATTTTTATTTTTTTTGCCCGTTCATAGTGAAGAAAAGAAAATTTTCAAAGACGAACACGAATTAAATTTTTATTCAGGAATGTTTGATTTTAGTGATGACGGTAAGAAATCATCAATTTTTGGATTTCAACATCAAAATGAGAACCTTTTTAGAGATAGTTTTTTAGGAACAATTTCACCAATTACTGGTGCTATGTTTACTTCAGATAATGCAGGTTATGTATATACAGGAATTCAAGCGCAATATAAAATTGGAAATATTAATTTTACTCCAAGTTTTGCTCCTGGACTTTATAATGAAGGTGATGGAAAAGACTTAGGTCATGTTGTTGAATTTAAAAGTGAACTTCAATTATCTCTAGATTTATTTAAAAATAGCGAATTTGGATTTTCTTATAATCACATATCTAATGCTAGCTTAGGCGAAAAAAACCCTGGGGCAAATAGTTATATGTTTAACTTTCTTCAAAAGTTTTAATTTCAAATTATGAATTTGAAGGATTGTCATAATTATGATGATTTTAGAAAATTAGCGAAAAAAAAATTACCATCACCTATTTTTCATTATATTGATGGAGGCTCTGATGATGAAGTCACTTTAAAAAGAAACACAGAAGCATTTAATGATTGTGATTTAATTCCAAATGTTTTAGCAGACGTAGGTAATATAGATTTATCTACAACAGTTTTAGGGCAAAAAATAGATTTTCCACTTTTTCCTTCGGCTACAGCAATGCATCGTCTTTATCATCATGAAGGAGAAAGGGCATCAGCAAAAGCAGCTCAAAAAATGGGTACGATTTTTGGCACATCAACTATGGCAACGGTTAGCATTGAAGAAATTGCAAAAATAAGTAATGGTCCAAAATTATTTCAACTCTACATTCATAAAGATAGAGGACTTACAGATAATTTAATAGAAAGATGTAGAAAAGCTGGTTTTAATAGTATGTGTTTAACTGTTGATACAGTGGTCGCAGGAAATAGAGAAAGAGATAAAAGAACAGGATTTACAACTCCACCAAAATTAACATTAGGTAGTTTGTTAAGTTTTGCAATGCATCCTGGTTGGACAATAAATAATTTAATTCATGAAAAATTTAAGTTAGCAAATATTGTTCATATGACCGAAAAAGGAAGTAGCATTGATAAATCAGTTATAGATTATATTAATGAACAATTTGATCCTTCTATGAACTGGAAAGATGCGGAGTATTGTGTAAAAAAATGGAATGGTCCATTTGCACTAAAAGGAGTTATGTCAGTTGAAGATGCTAAAAAAGCTATTGATATTGGATGTACAGCAATAATAATTTCTAATCATGGAGGAAGACAATTAGATGGTTCAAGAGTACCTTTCGACCAACTTTCAGAAATAGTTGATGCTGTTGGAGATAAAATTGAAGTAATTTTAGATGGAGGAGTTAGAAGAGGAACTCATGTTTTAAAAGCATTATCATTAGGGGCAAAGGCATGTAGTTTTGGTAAAGGATATTTATTTGCTTTAGGAGCTGGAGGGCAAAAAGGTGTTGAAGCAATATTGCAAAAAATGAAAGAAGAAATTTATCGAGACATGACATTAATGGGCTGTAGATCTGTTAGCGAACTTAATAAATCTAAAGTTGTTTTTAGAAAATAAAGAAAATTGAAATGAAATTAGCAAAAAATCTTTCACGACTTGGAACTGAATCTGCTTTTAAAATATTAGCAGAAGCAAAGAAACTGGAAAAAGAAGGAAAAGATATAATACACTTAAGTATTGGACAGCCAGATTTTAAAACACCAAAACATATAGTTAATGCTACAAAAAAAGCATTAGATGATGGTCATCATGGTTATGTTTTATCAAATGGTATGGTTGAATGCAGAGAAGCAGTTTCTAGAAAAATAAAAACCCTTTACAATAAAGATATTAGCCCTGAAAGAGTGATTATTATGCCTGGTGGCAAACCCACAATGTATTATGCCATAACTTTATTTGGTGAACCAGGAGCAGAAATAATATATCCCGATCCTGGTTTTCCTATTTACGAGTCAATGATTAATTATACAGGGGCAAAAGCTGTTCCAATAAATATTCTTGAGAATAGTGATTTTTCATTAGATCCAAAAAAAATATTAGCACTAATTAATGATAAAACTCGATTAATAATTTTAAATAATCCAAATAATCCAACTGGTGGATTTACTGATAAAAGTAAAATTGATCAACTTGCCGAAGGTTTAAAAAAGTTTCCACAAGTTGCTATTTTAAGTGATGAAATTTATAGCAGACAAATTTTTGATCAAAAGAAAATGCCAACTTTTTTTGATTATCCAGAGTTATATAATAGATTAATTGTTCTAGATGGTTGGAGTAAAGCTTATTCAATGACAGGATGGCGTTTAGGATGGGGCGTATGGCCCGAAAATCTTATAGAGCATGTAAATAAATTTTGTGTAAATAATCATTCTTGTGTTAATGCTGCTGTTCAATTTGGGGGAATTGCAGCTTTAGATGGACCAGATGACTTTATTCTAATGATGATGGAAAAGTTTGAGAAAAGAAGAAAAATAATATTTGATGGGTTAAATAGCATTAACGGAATTGAATGTAGTTTACCAGGAGGAGGATTTTATGCTTTTCCAAAAGTTATTGGAACGGGTATGAATGGACAAGAATTTGCAAAAAAATGCCTTCATGAAGCAGGCGTGGCAATTGTTCCAGGTACAGCTTTCGGCAAAAATGCTGTTGATTATGTTAGGTTTAGTTTTGCTGCTTCACAAGACAATATTTCTAAAGCTTTAGAAAAGATAAGAAAAATGTTAGGTTAGAAAACCTAATGACTAACATAGCTTTACCAAAAATAGATAAATCAATAATTGTTAAAAAGGAATATATTTTTAGAAAATTAAAAAAATTAACTTCATCTGAAAACGTTTTATGTCATGAAGCTGAAGTTAAGCCTTATGAGACAGATGCACTGTCAGCTTACAAACAAAAACCATTAGCTGTTGTATTACCCGAAAACACATTAGAAGTAAGTAAAATACTAAAATTTTGTTATAAAGAAAATATTAAGGTTGTTCCTAGAGGAGCTGGAACAGGTCTTTCAGGAGGTTCACTACCACTCGAGGATGCAATATTAATTTGCCTTACTAAATTTAATAAAATTTTGGAAATAGATTTTAATAATAAATGTGTAGTTGCTCAACCAGGAGTAACTAATTTATCAATAACACATGCTGTACAACACAGAGGGTTTTATTATGCACCAGATCCTTCAAGTCAATTGGCATGCTCTATTGGAGGAAATGTAGCAGAAAATTCAGGAGGAGTTCATTCTTTAAAGTATGGCACAACTACTAATAATATTTTAGGAGTTGAGTTAGTTTTAATGGATGGAACAATATGTAAAATAGGAGGAAAAACTTTAGATCAAGAAGGTTACGATTTATTAGGTTTAATTTGTGGATCGGAAGGACTGTTAGGAGTTATTACCGAAGTTACTGCTAAAATTTTAAAAAAACCACAAACCGTTAAAGCAGCTTTAATAGGATTTTCCACGCATGAAGACGGAGGAAATTGTGTTTCAGAAATAATTTCAAAAGGAATAGTGCCTGCTGGAATGGAAATAATGGATAAAGCTTTAATTGAAGCTACAGATAATTTTAGTAAAGCAGGATATCCAAGAAATGCAGAGCTTTTATTAATTGTTGAATTGGACGGCACAGCTTCAGAAGTTGAAGAATTAATGAATAAAGTAAGTGAAATTTCAAAAAAAAATAATTCTTCAAGTATAAAAATAAGTGAAAATGAAAAAGAAAGGCTATCTTTTTGGGTAGGAAGGAAAGCGGCATTCCCAGCCTGTGGTGCAATGGCACCAGATTATTATTGTATGGATGGTTCAATACCAAGAGGAAAATTAGCGGAGGCTTTAAAAGAAATACAAAATTTATCTAAAAAATATAATTTACCAGTAGCAAATTGTTTTCATGCTGGTGATGGAAATTTACATCCTTTGATTATGTATGATGGCAACAAAGAGAAAGAATTAAAGAAAGCAGAAAAGTTTGGAGAAGAGATTTTAAAAATGTGTGTAAAATTAGGGGGTGTTTTGACTGGTGAGCATGGTGTGGGAATTGAAAAAAGAGAATTAATGTGTGAAATGTTTAATAACAACGATATTGAACAACAATTAAATATTAAAAAATCTTTAGATGAAAAAAATTTATTAAATCCTGGTAAAGTTTATCCAATATTGAGAAAATGCGCAGAAGAAGGAAGGGTCCATGTCCATAGTGGAGAAGAAAGATTCCCAGACATTCCAAGGTTTTAATAATATTTATAAACCAAAAGATGAAAGAGAAGTTTCTAATTTTATAAAAGAAAATTATAATAAAAATTTACCAATTGAAATAATAGGAACTGGATCTAAAAATTTTATTGGAAATAAATTAAAGTGTGAAAAAATATTAAGCCTATCAGAACTATCTGGTATTATTGAATATCGTCCAGAAGAACTTTATATTAAAGTAAAAGCTTGCACGCCAATAATTGATATAGAGAAAATACTAGAGAATCATGATCAAGAATTAGGTTTTGAACCAATTGATTTTGGATTCATTAAAAATTCAGCATCTAATAAAGGATCAGCAGGAGGATATTTGTCTTCTAATTTTTCTGGATCAAGAAGATTTAAAGTTGGAAGTGTAAGAGATCATATTTTAGGATTTAGAGGCGTTAATGGAAAAGGAGAAATAATTAAATCTGGAGGCACAGTAGTAAAAAATGTAACTGGTTATGATCTTTCAAAATTAGTTACAGGATCTTTTGGAACGCTTATTGCTCTAACTGAAATTACATTTAAGGTATTGCCAAAAAAACCTTCAAGCAGCACTGTAGCAATACATACTAATGATATTAATGAAGTGGTTAACTATTTAGATAAAATTTTAAGTTCAAGTAATGAAATATCCGGATCTGTTTATATACCTGAAGAACCTAAAAATAAAAATTATAATTATAATAAAGATAAAATATTTAAATTTAATGATTTAAAATATACTGGATCTTTTTTAGCATTTAGAATTGAAGGTACCAAAAAATCAATTGACGAAAGAATAAAAGATATTAGTGCAGAACTTCAATTAAAAAAAAAACAAGTATCAGTTCTAGATGTTTATCAGTCTCTTTTGTTTTGGAAAAAAATTAATAATCTTGAACTTTTTTCCAGCACCAGAAATACTCTTTTAAGAGCAGTTATACCTCCTTTAAAAAAAATAGATTTAATAAAGTATTTAAAAGAAAATTTTAAATATTATATTGATTGGTGCGGATCTTTATTTTGGATAGAAGTTTTGGATAGTGATTCATCTAAGATTGAAGAAATCAAAGAAAGTATTGTTAATTTTGGTGGATATTTAACAATTATTAAGAAATCAGAAAATTATGAAAAAAAAGTAAGTGTTTTTACTGTAGACAAAACAAGATTATTGCTATCAGAAAAAATTAAAGAAAGCTTTGATCCAAAAAAAATTCTAAATCCTGGAAAAATGTACATAGGAATATAATGCAGACAAATTTTACAGAAGAACAATTAAAAAATAAAGACAATGAATCAGCAGAAAAAATATTCAAAAAATGTGTTCACTGCGGAATGTGTAACGCAACATGTCCTACATTTACATTGTTAGGAGATGAATTAGATAGTCCAAGAGGCAGAATATATTTAATTAAAGACATGTTAGAAAACCAAAAAAGACCAACAGAAAAAATTGTAAAACATATTGATCGTTGTTTGTCATGCTATAGTTGCATGACTACTTGTCCAGCTGGAGTCAATTATATGCATATAATTGATTATGGTAGAAAATATATTGAAAAAAATTATGAAAGATCATTTTTTGATAAATTAATTAGAAATTTTTTATCAAGAGTTCTTTTAAGTAAAAAATTAATTAAATTATCAAGCTTACTTATAAAAATAGTAAAACCATTTAAATTTTTATTACCAACCACAATAAAAGATATGATGAATTTAATGCCAGTTTCATTTCCAAAAAAAACTCTTAAAACTAAAGAAATTTATAAACCAAAAAGTAAAAAAAAAGTTGCTAGAGTTGTTTTGTTGACAGGATGTGTTCAAAAAGAAATATCTCCACAAATAAATGAAGCAACAATTAGAATATTAAATAGACATGGTGTAGAAGTTATTGTGCCAAAAGCAATAAGGTGCTGTGGGTCATTGAATCATCATTTAGGAAAAAATGATGAAGCTCATAGAGATTTTATAAATAATATAAATATTTGGTATGAAGAATCTTTGGAAGGAAATTTAGATGCTATTTTATCTAATACTTCTGGATGTGGAACAACTATTAAAGATTATGGTTTTATATTTAAAGATGATAAAAAACTTAAAAAAAGGGCAAAAAAAATATCAAATTTAACAAAAGACGTGTCAGAATATTTATTTGAGAATCTAAAATTAAAATTTGAAAATAAAGAAAAAAAAATGAGAATTGCATATCATTCGGCTTGTTCTATGCAGCATGGACAAAAAGTTCATTCACAACCTATAAATTTACTTGAAAAAACAAAAAACGAAATTTTAGAAATACCTGATGGACATTTATGCTGTGGTTCTGCAGGTACTTACAATATTTTACAATCAAAAATAGCTAAGCAATTATTAAAAAATAAGGTTAAAAATATTGAAAGTTTAAAACCTCAAATTATTTCCACAGGAAACATTGGATGTATTACACAAATAGCTAATGGTACAAATATTCCAATACTTCATACTGTAGAATTATTAGATTGGTATACAGGAGGACCTAAACCAAAAATATTAAAAGAGATATGAAAAAAATTTTAATAACTCGAAAATTATTACAACCAAATGAAGATAAAGCTTCAAAGTTTTTTGATGTAAAATTAAATTCTAATGATGAATTATATTCCCAAACAAAGTTGATTGAATTAAGCAAAGGATGTGATGGAATTTTAGCATCAATTACTGATAAAATAGATAAAGAAACAATTAATAAATTATCCGATACCGTAAAAATTATTTCAAATTTTGCAGTTGGTTTTGCCAATATTGATTTAGAGGCAGCAAAAAAAAGAAGCATTGTAGTTACAAATACTCCAGATGTTTTAACGGATGCAACAGCAGAAATTGCAATGTTATTAATTCTTGGCGCCGCAAGAAGAGCAGCCGAAGGTATAGAAAAAGCAAAGAATAGTAAATGGAAATGGTCTGCTAACTTTTTAATTGGCAAACAATTAACTGGTGCAAGATTAGGAATTTTGGGCATGGGAAGAATTGGAAAAACTGTTGCAAAACTTGCAAGAGCATTTGGAATGATAATTCATTACCATAATAGATCTAAATTAAGTTCTGAACTTGAAATGGGAGCTACTTATCATGACAGTATTAAAAGTTTGTTTTCAGTTTCAGATGTTCTTTCAATTAACTGTCCAGTAACAAAAGAAACAGAAAATATAATTAATGCAGAAACTTTAGAATATTTCCCAACTGGTGCAATTATTACAAATAGTGCTAGAGGTGATTTGATTGATGACGAAGCAATGATAAATGCTTTAAATAAAAGAAAAATTTATGCTTTAGGTTTAGATGTTTATAAAGGTGAACCCAATCTTAATCCTGGATATTTAAATATAAAAGATGTTTTTATTTTACCTCATCTTGGAAGTGCAACGAAAGAAACTAGAA
>Ga0163108_10004280_pt1 | contig 10123 bp, 9 predicted proteins | sample Fk1155metaG_FD_109644 | JGI IMG/M metagenome (GOLD analysis project Ga0163108, IMG submission 109644) | Marine microbial communities from the Central Pacific Ocean - Fk160115 155m metaG | ecosystem: Environmental > Aquatic > Marine > Oceanic > Photic zone | place: The Central Pacific Ocean...
TCCATCTGATCCATTTACTACCCATGATTTTAAGGATCCATGCGCTTTTAGTGTTTCAGCAATAATAATAAGATATTTAGATGAAAAAACTCCCAATAATTGTCTTTTTGGTCTAGAAGGGTTTAGAAGAGGGCCTAGTAAATTAAATATTGTTCGGAAGCTTAATTCTTTTCTTACTTTAGCTACATTTTTAAATGCTTTATTATAATTCGGAGCAAATAAGAAACATATATTAGCTTCTTTAATGCATTTTTTAATAGCTGTATCATTTAGACTAATATTTACTCCTAGCTCTTTAAGAACATCAGAAGCTCCGGATTTAGATGAAACGGCAGTGTTTCCATGTTTGGCTACACATAAACCTCCTGCAGCTACCACAATAGAAACTGCAGTAGAGATATTATATGTTTTTAAACCATCTCCACCAGTTCCTACTATATCAATAGTGTCTGTGTTTGATATAAAAGGGTTAGAAACATGTCTTTTTAAAATTTTAACAGCTCCTATTAGTTCATTTGAGCTTGGCCCTTTAGCAGATAAAGTTGCAAGGAATCCTGCCATTTCTATGTCAGTGGCCATTCCTGATATGATATATTCAAAAACTTTTTCTGATTCATTTTGACTTAAATCAGTATTATTCATTAGTTTTGTCATTATAGCATTAATAGGATTCATTTCTTTTCACATATGTTTATAAAGTTTTTTATTAATTTGTGTCCAAATTGGCTTTCAATACTTTCAGGATGGAATTGCACTCCATAAGCTTTTGCTTTTGAGTTAGAAATTCCCATAATTACATTATCTTTTGAAATTGAATTTATTTTAAGAGTTTTAGGTAAAGATTTTTTATCTACTATAAGTGAGTGATATCGAGTTGCTTTAAAAAAGTTAGGAATTTTATTATATAGCACACTTTTGTCGTGATTAATTTCACTCATTTTCCCATGCATAACATTTTTTGTTCTAATTACTTTTCCTCCATATGCTTCAGCTATAGCTTGGTGACCTAAACAGATCCCAAATATAGGGATTTTATTAGAACACATTTTTATCAAATCAATGCATATTCCAGCTTTTATAGGTGTTTTAGGCCCTGGTGATATGATTATACCAATTGGTTTTTTATTAAAAATTTCATTAGCAGTAATTTCATCGTTTCTATATAACCTAACATTTACACTACATTCTTGAAGGTAATGTTTGATAATATAAGTAAAGCTATCATAATTATCTATTAATATATACATTTTAGCACATCATATTAATTTATATTTTAGCAAATTTTAATGCATCACTTGCAGCGTTAAATAAAGCTTTTGCTTTATTTACTGTCTCATCATACTCATTCTCAGGATCAGAGTCTGCTACTATTCCTCCTCCTGCTTGAACATACATTTTTTTATTTTTTATTATAGCAGTTCTTAATGTAATACAAGTATCCATTTCTCCATCAGAAGAAAAATAACCAACGCAACCACCATACACTTCTCTTTTATCTTTTTCTAATTCATCAATTATTTCCATGGCTCTTATTTTAGGAGCACCACTTACTGTACCTGCAGGAAAACCAGATAATAATGCATCCAAATAATCTATTTTATTTAGTTTTATCCCTTCAACATTTGAAACTATATGCATTACGTGGCTATATTTTTCTATAACCATTTTTTCCGTTACAGAAAGTGTTCCAGGTTTTGATACTTTAGCAACATCGTTTCTAGCTAAGTCTAACAACATTAAGTGTTCCGCTAATTCTTTTTTGTCTTTTAATAAATCAATAGCTAGTTTTTGGTCATTAAGAATATTTTTACCTCTTGGTCTAGTTCCTGCAATAGGACGTATTGTTATTTTATTATCTCTCAACCTTACTAGAATTTCTGGACTAGAACCTATCACAGAAAAATTATTAAAATTTAAATAATATAAAAAAGGAGAAGGGTTTAATCTTCTAAGAGATCTATATAAATTGAATGGTGGAAGTTTAAATGACGTTTCAAATCTTTGTGAAGGAACAACTTGAAATATATCTCCTGCAAATATGTATTTTTTAGCTTTCTTTATTATATTAATATATTCTTTTTTGCTATAATTTGATTTTATATTTATATTAGGTTTATTTTTTAAAATTAATTCTTTATTTTCAATAGGTTGTTTTAATAAGTTAATAATTTTATTAATTTTATTGCAAGCTTTTTCATAACAATTTTTATAATTAATTTTATAATTTTTCTTTATGTATATAGGTGTAACTATTGTCATAGTATGTTCCACCGAATCAAATATTATCATAATTGTAGGTCGCATAAATAAACCGTCTGGCAAATTCAGTTTTGAGGGGTTTTTAGAAGGAATATTCTCAATTAATTTGATGTTGTCAAATCCTAAATATCCTACTAATCCTGCTGACATAGGAGGAAGTTCTTCTGGCAATTTAATTTTAGAAGAATTAAGTAAACTTCTTAATGAAGATAAGGTAGCTTTGGCTTCTAATTTTGTTTTTGTTTGTTTTTTATATAAATCATAATGTATTTTAGCCTTATTTCCATGTGACTCCCATATTAAATCTGGATTCAAACCTATAATTGAATATCTTCCTTTAGTTTCTCCTCCTTCTACGGATTCTAACAAAAAGGAATAGGTAGCATAATTTTCTATTCTCATCATAGCGGATACGGGTGTGTCTAGGTCTGCTACAAGTTTTGTCCAAACAACATGCGATTTATTTTTTATAATACATCTTTTAAAATTTTTATATTCCGGTTGATAATTCATGGAATTAACTATTATTTAAGAATAAACTTTCAAATAATTCATTATTAATTTTAATATTATGTTTATTAGATAGGTTATTTATATATAAGTCTAGTATATCACTATTAATTCCATCAATAATATTGCCATTAATTTCAGTAATTTGATCTTTATTATCAGCAGGGTTTGAGGCAGTAATATTTATTATTTTAGAAATTGTAAAACCATTATTATATGAAATAGGTTTTGTTATTTCAGATTTGTTTAATTGAAAAATTTGTTCAGCAGCAATCTTGTTAATAATGCCCTCAGACCCAGATCCATCTCTTTTTATATTTGGAGAATTGATAACAATTAAATTGTATTTTTTAGTAAGTTTTTCAAAATCCTTATTATTTTGATATTCATTGTAAAATTTTTCTGCTTCTCTTTTCGCTATATCTATTTGATCTTCAAGGATTAAATTTTGTACAATTTTATCTTTAGCTTCATCAAAATTCATATTTCTACTAGTTTTAATGTCTTCGACTTGTATGGCATACATGATATTACTAATTGTATTTTTTATTTCAGATGCTTCTCCTAAATTTGTAGAAAAAACTGTATCCATTAAATCTGGATAAGGTGGTAAATTTTCTATAATTTTGTTTTTTATATCTTTTCCATTAATATCTATATAATTTATTTCTATGATATTTCCTTCAATTAATGAAGCAGCGTCTTTGATATTATTTCCTGCGGCTAATTCATCATAAAAAGTGTTCCCTAATTCATACATTCTTTCTAATGCCATAGATACTTTAAGTTCTTTTTCAATTTTGTCTTTAACGTCTTCATACGTTAAAATTATTTTAGGTTTGATGTCATTTATATAAAATATTCTCCATCCGAAAGGGGTTTTCTCTGGCCCAATTAATTTTGATTTTGACGCACTAAATACACTATTAGCAACTTCTTCAGGAAGGTCTAAAGTAGAAATGTATCCTAACTTTAGAGATTCTTCAGTATTCTTGGTGTTTTTAGTAATAACATTTAAAAATATATCTTTTAGTTTTTTCTCGTTTGAAGAAATAGCCTCTTCGTTTATTAAATTAATTATTTCTTCGGCTTTTTCTTGTGTATTAAAGTTAGCTAAATATAAGTCTCTGGTTTCTTTTTGATTAAATTTTTCAGGATTATTATCATATTCTTTTCTAATATTTTCATTATTTAATTTTATTGAACCCATTAAATCAGCAGGTTTTATACTCATAAGAGTAAATTTTCTATATTCTGGTACTTGATATTTGTTTATATTTTTATTTAATTCTTCTTTTATAGCTGATGTATCTGGTTTTCTCTTTGATTCAAATGCTGATGGTAAAAAATTTATTGTTTCTATAGACCTGGATTCATTTCTAATTAGATAATATGTGTTGTCAATCATATTAGAAATGTCTTGAGAAGTTTTAAATGTGTTACGTAATTGATCTCTTAATATAGATTGTCTTATTTCCATAAAGTAATCTTTTTCTTCCATTCCTAGCTGCCGTAACACATAATCAAATTGATTTTGGTTAAATTGTCCGAATTGATCTTTAAAAAGAGGTGAAGAAAAAATTAATTTTTTTAAATGTCTATCGGGTAAAATAATATTAGCTTTTTCTATTTCTATATCAATAATTTTTTCATTAATTAATTGATTTAAGGTTTGTTTCGGGACTCCTATAGATTTTGCTATTTCTTCATTAATATTTCCATTAGTTTTATTACTTAATTCTGTAAGAATTCTTTGGTAAGTTGAGATAAATTCGTTCGCAGTAACTTCTAAATTCCCTACTTTAGCTAGTGTAGGATCTTTTTTAGCTGAAAAAATATCGCCAACTCCCCATAAGGCAAAGCTGGCCGCAAGTAAAAATAAAAATATCTTAGAAAACACAGAGTTAATTTTATTTCTTATAGTTTCAAGCATAATATTTTTCCAAGTAATTTTAATTATTATTTATAGTATTAATAAATATATTAATTTAAGGTGTTTTAGTATACTTATTTGTTAGATAAAACAATTATTATTATATATTTATTGGAGTGTAAAATTGTTAATTGCAGGAAATTGGAAATTAAATTGTAATATAGCTGAAGCAAATAATTTAACAAATAATTTGTTATCTAATTTTGATGGTAAAAATTTAAATTGTGATATTGCAATTTTTCCACCTTATACTGCTTTATCAGAAGTAAGTAAGTTAGTTAAAAGTTCAACAATAAATATAGGAGCCCAAGATTGTAGTTTGGAATTGAAAGGAGCATATACAGGTGATGTATCTGCTGAAATGCTTATTGATTTAGGTTGCAAATATGTAATTCTAGGACATTCAGAACGAAGGATGCTGAGGAATGAAACTAGTGAAAATGTTTTGCAAAAAGTTAAAAATGCTCAAAATGTGGGTTTAATTCCTATAGTATGTGTTGGAGAAAGTGAAAGAGATAGAGTAGAAGGAAGAGCGATAGACGTTATAGTAAATCAGTTAGAGAAATCATTGCCATCAGAGAATAATAATTCAAACTCTATAATAGCTTATGAGCCTGTTTGGGCAATTGGGACTGGTAAAATTCCTACAATAGATACTATTAAAGAAATGTTTTCTGTGATAAAAGGATGGTTATTAAATAAATATAAGGTTAATAATATTAAGATTTTGTATGGAGGTTCCGTTAATAAGGGCAATGTGACAGAAATTTTTTCATGTAAAGATGTAGGAGGACTTCTTATTGGTGGAGTTTCTTTAAAGGCAAAAGAGTTTTCAGAAATTTGTTTAAATATTTAGGAAGATGAAATGATAGATATAATTTTAACAATACACGTAATTATAGCAATTGGACTAATAATTTTTATTTTACTTCAAAGAAGTGATGGAGGAGCTTTAGGAGGATTAGGCGGAGGAATGTCTTTGAGCGGAATTATGGGGTCTCAAGGGTCAACAAATTTTTTAACTAAATTAACTGCAGTATTTGCTGGTTTGTTTATGTTGACTAGTTTGCTACTAGCTATTATTGAAAGTAGATCAGAAAATGAAAGTAACTTTATAACTGAAGAGACTGCAAATGAAATAGAAACTCCTTTGATAAAATTAGATGAGGAAGAAAATGTTCCTGTTCCTCCAAATGCAGAATAGTTGAGGATTAGTATTGAATTATAATTTATGTAGTATTATTTATGAAAAAATCTAGATATGTTTTTATTACTGGTGGTGTTGTTTCCTCATTAGGAAAAGGAATTTCAGGAGCTGCATTAGGCGCACTTCTTCAAGCAAGAGGATATTCTGTAAGATTAAGAAAATTAGATCCTTATCTTAATATAGATCCAGGCACTATGAGTCCATATCAACATGGAGAAGTCTTTGTGACAGATGATGGTGCAGAGACGGATTTAGACTTAGGACATTATGAGAGATTTACAGGTGTCCCTGCGAGACAATCCGATAATATAACTACAGGAAAGATATATCAAAATATTATTAATAAAGAGCGTGCGGGTAATTATTTAGGAAGTACAGTTCAGGTTATTCCTCATGTAACTGATGAAATTAAAAATTTTATATCAAAAGATATAAACGGATGTGATTTTGTGATAGTAGAAATAGGAGGAACTGTTGGAGATATAGAAAGCCTTCCTTTTCTTGAAGCAATTAGGCAGTTTGGAAATGATTTAGGAAAAGATAGGGTAATATATATTCATTTAACTCTTGTTCCATATATATCTACAGCTAATGAACAAAAAACTAAACCTACTCAACATTCAGTTAAAGAGTTGCGAGAGATTGGAATTCAACCAAATATTCTTTTATGTCGTTGTGATAGAAAAATAGAAAAAAATGAAATAGATAAGATTGCATTATTTTGTAATGTATCTTCTGCTGATGTAATACAAGGAAGTGATGTAGATAATATTTATAAGGTTCCATTAGTTTATCATTCTGAAAAGTTAGATCAGCAAGTATTAAAACATTTTAGAATAAAAACAAAAAAATACATTAATTTAAACAAATGGAAAAATATTATTAAAATTATGAATAATAATAAAAAGAGTTTAAATATTGGTATAATTGGTAAGTATACAGATCTCCCAGATGCATATAAATCTTTAAATGAAGCCTTAGTTCATGGTGGTATAGCGAATAATGTAGGAATAAATATTTCTTGGATTAATTCTGAAGAACTAAAAATTAGTAATTTAAAAAATCAATTATCTAATTTGGCAGGGCTTGTTGTTCCTGGTGGTTTTGGAGATAGAGGAATAAATGGTAAAATTTTAGCAATTAATTACGCAAGAAAATATAAAATACCTTTTTTAGGAATATGCTTGGGTTTGCAATTGGCAGTTATAGAGTTTGCTAGAAATGTTCTTAAATTAAAGGGAGTAAATTCAACAGAGTTTGGGCCATGTACTAATCAATTGATAGGATTATTAACAGAATGGAAAAAAGAAAATAAAGTTGAAATTAGGACTAAAGATTCTGATTTAGGAGGAACTATGAGATTAGGTTCTTATCCGTGTCAAATAAAAAGTAAAACTTTGGCAAAGAATATTTATAAAGAAAAATTTATTGATGAAAGACATAGACATAGATATGAAGTAAATAATATTTATGAAACGCAATTAATGAAAAAAGGTCTTATTTTTTCTGGAGTATCTCCAGATGGATTGTTACCAGAAATCATAGAACTAAATAATCATCCTTGGTTTTTAGGTGTGCAGTTTCATCCAGAATTAAAATCAAGACCATTTAATCCTCATCCCATATTCAAATCTTTTATTTTGGCAGCTAAGAAGAAAAATAAATGACAGTAGAAAATATAGAAGTAAAAATTAATGGTATTAAAATAAGTAATAAAGAACCTTTTACATTAATTGCAGGACCATGTGTTGTGGAAAATCTTGATCATGCTCTGTTTATGGCAGATAAAATTTTTAAGGTTACTCAAAAATTGGGAATTAATTTTATATATAAATCTTCTTTTGATAAGGCTAATAGAACCTCCATGAGTTCTGAAAGAGGCCCTGGATTAGATGAATCATTAAAAATATTTCAGTCCGTTAAAGAAAAAATAGGAGTTTCTGTGATTACTGATGTTCATGAAGTTTCCCATATTATAAGTGCTGCAGAAGTTGTAGATGTTCTTCAAATTCCTGCTTTTTTATGTAGACAGACAGATTTGTTAGTTTCAGCATCTAAAACTAACAAGCCTATAATGGTTAAAAAAGGTCAATTTTTAGCTCCGTGGGATATGAAAAATGTAATAGAAAAGTTAGAAAATAACGGTAATGGTGGAATATTAGTGTGTGAAAGAGGGGTTAGCTTTGGCTACAATACTTTAGTGTCAGATTTTAGGTCTTTACCAATATTAAAAGGTTTTGGTTATCCAGTAGTTTTTGATGCAACTCATTCAGTTCAACAACCTGGAGGTTTAGGAAATAAATCTAGTGGTCAAAGAGAATTTGTTCCTACTTTAGCAAAAGCTGCTTGCGCTATAGGTGTTTCAGCTATTTTTATGGAATCTCATGAAGACCCAGATAATGCACCAAGTGATGGACCTAATATGTGGCCGTTAGATGATTTAGAAAAATTATTAGATGTATTAAAAAAGTTAGATTTAGTTAGTAAAAATATAAATACATAATATTGGAACAACTCTTTGGCTGAAATTAGAAACATTTTTGGAAGAGAAATTATAGATAGTAGGGGAAACCCCACTCTTGAAGTTGATGTAATTTTAAAAGATGGTTCAATAGGTAGAGCATCAGTTCCTTCAGGAGCTTCTACAGGGGCTTATGAAGTCATTGAAAAAAGAGATGGGAATACAAGATTTTTTGGTAAAGGGGTAATGAACGCTGTTAATATTGTAAATACTAAAATTTTTGACGTGTTAAAGAATAAAAATTGCTTAGATCAAGAAAATATTGATAATATTTTGATAAATTTAGATGGCACAAATAATAAAAGTTTATTAGGAGGCAATAGTATTTTAGGAGTTTCTTTGGCTTGCTGTAGGGCGGCAGCAAAAGCTAAGAAAGCTAATTTGTATCAATATATAGGGCAAAATAATGGTAATTTATTGCCTGTTCCCTTTATGAATATTATTAATGGTGGGGCTCATGCAAATAATAAATTAGATTTTCAAGAGTTAATGATTATTCCTTTTGGCTTTTCTAAATTTAGTGAAGCTTTGCGGTGTGGGGCGGAAGTATTTCACTCTTTAAAAGATATTTTGCTAAAAAAATCTTTATCAATAGCAGTTGGAGATGAAGGAGGTTTTGCTCCAAATTTCTCAAGTGTCAAAGAAGCTTTAGATTGCATTATTACTGCAATTGAAAAAGCAAATTATATTCCTGGAAAGAATGTTTCAATAGCTTTAGATGTTGCATCAACAGAATTTTATAATAAATCTAAATATGTTTTATTAGGTGAAAATAAAATTTTAGATAATAATGGAATGATATTATTTTTAGAAGATTTATGTAATAATTATCCTATAGTTTCAATAGAAGACGGACTTGCAGAGGACGATTGGGAAGGTTGGCAGAGTCTAACTCAGAATTTAGGAAACAGAGTTCAATTAGTTGGAGATGATTTATTTGTAACAAATCCTGAACGCCTAAGAATGGGAATTGAAAAAAATGCAGCAAATTCTATTTTAATTAAATATAATCAAATAGGGACACTTACAGAAACTATTAAAGCTATTAATATAGCTAAAGAAGCTTCCTTTGGTACTGTTATATCTCACAGATCAGGAGAAACAGAAGATTCTTTTATTGCTGACCTTTCTGTTGCCACTAATGCGGGGCAAATTAAAACTGGGTCTTTATCTAGGTCTGATAGATTGGCAAAATATAACCAGTTATTAAGAATAGAAGAAGAATTAGGAAGTAATTCTGAATTTAATTCTAAAAAACTTTTTTATAGTTAAACTTGACTATATTTGTTTGGCATGATTCATTAAGTCATGAATTTGTTTAGTAAAAGTTACTATTTATTAATTAGAGGTATTTTTCTAAGAACTTGTTTGTTTTTTATTGCGGGTTATTTTATTTTTCATTTTATTAATGGGAGTATATCTTATGCGGCTTTGGAGAACAAAAGAGATTTGTTAATACAAAAGGAAAATTTACTAAATAATAAACAAAAAGAATTAAAACTTAAATTTATTTTAATAAATAAAATTAAAGATGCAGAAAACAATATAGATCTTATTGATGAATTAGTAAGATTAAAGCTTGGTTATTCTTTTATAGGGGAAACTGTTTTTAAGGCAGATTAAATTGATACTTTCAGGTTGACTAATTCTGTATATTACATATTTTATTCTATATGCAACAGAACTTTTTAGA
>Ga0163108_10004281_pt1 | contig 10122 bp, 8 predicted proteins | sample Fk1155metaG_FD_109644 | JGI IMG/M metagenome (GOLD analysis project Ga0163108, IMG submission 109644) | Marine microbial communities from the Central Pacific Ocean - Fk160115 155m metaG | ecosystem: Environmental > Aquatic > Marine > Oceanic > Photic zone | place: The Central Pacific Ocean...
CTAATAGTTTCTTGCGTAACCTAGGCGTGTGGTTAGAAGAGAAGGGCTTGGCGGTTGACTCTGCCAGCTATGAGTGGACACGGTTTTTTAGATTGCCCAGGGCAAAGAGGGACGGAGCAGTGCTTAAATCATATGTAGACTTGGGGCCTATTGAGGAAGGGCGGACGCTCGACCCCCTTAAGCTATCGGCAGAAAACAAGTGGGACCTACAGACAGACTCCACCTGCAACACACCCACTGGAGACCTACCAGAGGAACCGATGGAGCTTACCTTCGACCAATGGCTGGCGTCCTGGAAGTACCCATACCTGAAACTAGGTAGGCCCCTTCCCTCACAGGATGGACACACCTACCCAGTGCTACGCTCCGTGCTGGCCAGCATTGCAGCGACCGGAGATGTGCGCGACCCTGAAACCTTGGTGGCCTACGTGTGGAGCAGCGTAGAGGCTACACCTAACCTGTCCCTGGAGGACGCATGGAAGCTGGCCTCCTGGGTGTGCGACCGGCAGGAGTCTAAGGAGAGCGCCAAGTACACGGGAAACGTACCACCTATAGACCCACCCAAGCCAGACAAGTACGAGTGGGAAAGAGTTAAGGCAGCTTTCCGTGGACGTAACTCCTCTTACTTCAACCGACTACGGGATGGCGTCCCGCTGACTCACCACAAGGATAGGCTTACTGAATACACCTATCATGTCATACGAGTGCTGGCTGAGAAGGGTAGGGTGCCTGACGCTAACCTGCTGTATAGGTACATGCGCGGTTCCATATTCTCTACACAAGGTAGAGGACCAACACCCCAACAGGTGTGGGATAAATGTAGAGAGGTAATTGAAGACAGGGAAACGGATGAGGAAGCAGTGCGTACCATGTTCTGTGCTGAGCACCCCCTCACTATTAAACAAGTAGGCAAGGGCGGCAGGCTATTCCAACTGGACACCACCACCTCCCCCTACAAATACATATCGTCGGACGGGGACTGTCTACTCCTACACTATAAGAAGTACACGGAACCCAACCTGCCCTTTGTGGCAGAGTATGAAGCCACTACCCCCCTCGGTGTAATTCTCAACAGCTACGGAGCATCAGTGGATAAAGCAGTCTTCGTGTCTGGGCAGGACGGTACCCTGTATGATGCAGATGCAGGCATCATCATGCAAGGTGTGCATCAGCTTGTTGCATCTAAAGCCTTATACCACAAGGACATTAGTGAGTGGCTCCACCACCTAGGTGGAGATGACGTGGATGGTTTACTGGACTGGCTGGCTGCAGTAACCTACACAGGCTCGGAACCCATTTGTGCCCTGTACTTAGAAGGACCTCCAGGTATTGGTAAGTCCTTAATCATCCACGGCATAGCCAGCTTGTGGGGCAGCGCACCTTGTGACTACAACCAGATCACTGGCGGCTTCAACGGTGGCCTACTTACCTGCCCCCTACTGGGAGCCGACGAGGGTATCACCTATGGTAAGTTTGCTGAGCACAACGCATCGGAGATATTCAGAAACTACGTGGCTAACTCCAGCCACTTCATTAACCAGAAGCACAAGCAGCCCGCTACCCTTAACGCATCGTTGCGGGTAATGGTGTGCTCCAATGATGAGAACGGCATACCCTTTCGTAAGGCCTTAGGCAAAGATGGTATCGACGCTATCGTGGAGCGCATCTTGCACATCAACACAGGCCCAGGCACCCGCTCCTACTTAGATAAACTGGGTGGGCGTAAGGGTGTACGTGATTGGATTAAACCCAGCAATCAACCCGGCAGACTAGCGGAGCACCTACTGTGGTTAAGGGAAACCCGCAAACTAGAAGGCCAAGGCCGCTTCCTGGTATCAGGTAAGATGTCACCCTGGCACCGGCAGTTTGTTGCGGACCAGGGGTACAAGCCTGCAGTTCTTACAGTTATCAGCAAGCTACTTGGTCTGGCATCTGGTGGGTACGCTGCCAGTAATGTGTGGGTCAAGCCGGATATAGATGAGGGCGTTGTGTGGATTAACGCCGGGGCAGTGTATGAGCATTGGGAAAGCTACGCAGGTATAAGCCGACCCAAGGCCACCACCATAGCTAACACCGTTAAGATGTTGGCAGATGGTGAAGTTAGACAGCTTCGCTTTGGTGAGGTACGCAAGAGGTGTTGGCCTATTAACTTTCAATCTTTCGTAGACGCAATGATCTGCGAGTGGGGGGATCATGGATATATTGAACGCACTGGGTAGAGAGCTTAGGATTAGCGCGTCATCTACCGAGACCTACTTAGACTGTAAACGTAAGTGGGCCTACGGGTACTACTGGAGAGTGGCTAGGGTCACCAGCCCTGCAGCCGAGGTAGGTAACAAGGTACACGATGTACTAGAAACATACCTAGACCTTGGGGAAAAACCTGAAGACCCCAACAATAGGTACTGGCGCATAGCTGAGCCGGGTCTGCAGTTCCTCCCGGAAGTCAGGACCGATGCACCAAACCCCGGAGATAATGGGGTAGTGGGTAACTGGGAAGTAGAAGAGTGGGTCAAGTGTCAGTGCGGCCCGCTTCCCTTTGTCGGCAAGGTAGACTTGTATAACTTGGAAGACTTTGATAACATTCAAATCGATGACCATAAGACCACTGGGGATCACAGTTGGCGCTGGGCCAAAACACCACGCCAGTTAGCCGAACTGATTCAGCCCCATGCCTACGCATGGTCACTCGTCGAAGTCCACAGACTCAACCACCCAGAGTCTGTGGACTTTAGACATATATATTACGCGACAAAGGGACCGCCAAAAGCTATGGAGGTGCGGGCACCCGGTGTCCCGTGGGAGAACGTGGAGAAAACATGGAGAAAGCTAGAGATTATATCAACCCAGATGGCCGAGTTGGCCTTAAGTATAACCGAACCAGAAGAAGTGGAGGCAACCACTAGCAGTTGTAAGAAGTATGGAGGGTGCCCATACGCCGATAGGTGTGCGGCCTCTCCTTTAAATAGAAGTAAACCCAAACCTACACCCATTAATATAAAGAGAGATCCAGAAATGTCAGATAGATTATCAGCACTTAGAGCACAGTTAGGCCTAGACAATAAAACACCCCCCACCCTGCCGCGCAAGGTAGAAACCCCTAAGCCGGTACAAGACCCACAAGGAGATACCCAAGCCTTGGCAGATAAGTTAACGCGGGCAATAAATGGAGGCACAGATATCCCCATCGCTGCAGCCGAGGCCATGGCACGCAGCGCAGATGTGCACCTATACGAAGCCCTACGGTTAGCAAACCTTAAAAACAAGGGAGGCAATTTGGTACCGAAGTATCCAGTCGTAGCAGAGACACTACCCCCTGAACCCGAAGCGCCCACGGCGTTCCCCGCACCCCACCCGACCATCGTTCCCCGTATAGGCCTCGGAGATCCTGTACACCAGTACTGGCTCCAGCACCTAACAGACAACGACAATCGCATGTCTCGTAAGGATGCCCAGGCTATTATCCGAGACGTAACGGGAGCCCAACGTGTACGCAAGGAGAGGGTACTTAAGTACGTCGAAGACTTCAATGCGTCCGCATCCGGACAATCTATTATCTTACAAGGTAACGTGCTTACCCTGGTAGATGGACAACCTACACCAGCAAAGGGCTTGGAGGCGGCCAACCTTGATAAAGCATCCTCCAAGCCCGATGCTTTGGCTAAACCAGCAAAGGACTTGGAGGCGGCTACCCTTGATAAACCTGCATCCTCCAAGTCCGATGCTTTGCTGCCTACGACTGATCCGAAGGATACCCCACTGGGGCGCATCGTTAAGGAGGTGTCTACGCCCACCATCTACATCGATTGTATCCCCGAGGACCCAGCCGGTGTCTACAGCTTTACGGACTTCATCCGACCGTTCGAGCAGGAGGTAGAGAAAGAGGGAGGCATGGTGGACAAGCAGTTTATGCAGCCCCTACCCTACTACGGATTGATTGACTTCGGCAAAGGTCCCGGCAAGGTAGCCGGTAAGGTACTGGCTGCACTGCATCGCACAGGGCCCCAGCTATTCCGTGGTGATATGTATGTGGACGGCAAGCATCCACTAGCTGATGAAATCATACCTATCTTGCGGAGGCTTAAGGGGGTGCGAGTTGTACGTGCCAGCCGATGAGCCTACTGCAGGACCTATTAAATAGGGCTGCCGCAGACAGGAAGAAGCTAGGAATTAAGACAGAGATGGAGCGTATCCTTGAGCTTCCCCGCGAGGAGCTTGAGGATCGCGCCCACTTCTATGCCGAAGAGTGGACTAAGCGGTTCCGTAAACACCCCAACGCACCAACACTTAGACCAGAGCAAGGCCTAATCCTAGAGACCTGTCACCGATCAGCCAAGCAAGAGGATCCGATAGGCATCCTGGCCAATGTAGGTGTAGGTAAGGGTAAGACCCTGGCGTTTGCGCTGATGCCCAACGTGTTTGAAGCGAAGCGTCCCATCCTACTCATACCTCCACAGATGCGAGGACCTACAGAGGAGCAGCACTGGGAGTGGAGCCAGCACTACTGGTTCGACCCACCCGAGGTCATAGCCTACAGCACCCTATCTCGACCGGAGAGCACCGCCCTCCTAACAGAGATAGCCCCGGACCTCATCATGTCGGACGAGTGCCAAGCCCTTAAACACGCATCCGCAGCCAGGACTCGACGCTTTATGCGGTACATGAAGAAGAGCCCCGAGACACGCTTCGCCGCTATGAGCGGTACCCTAACCACATCATCTCTCAAGGACTTCGCTCACCTTAGTGAGCTTGCCCTTAGGGACAGGTCACCCCTGCCCCTCGACGAGGGTATCCTTAATATCTGGTGCTCCATCCTAGATGCGGACGGCAAGCCGGATGCCCATGCCTGGAACATGCTTAGGCGTTTGTACAACTGGGCCGAACCTCCTGCGTCCTACAACGTGAGGGGGGCTAGGCAAGCCTTCAATGCTAGGTTCAAGTCTTCCCCAGGTGTGGTATGTACCACTAACCCCAGTTGTGATTCCGCAATAACCATACGGGCAGAGAAGTTTAAATATGGCACGGTTATCGATGATGCCTTGTCTCTTCTGGAGGAGGAGTATGCTTTACCCAACGGCATAGAGATCGTTGATGCGCTCCACTTTCACCGAGTCAAGACCCAGATAGCCATGGGGTTCTACTACGTGTGGGACTGGCCTGATGGGGTAGAGGATGAGGAGTGGGTACAGGCTAGACGAGACTGGTGGAAGGCGTGCCGGGATTATTTAAAGGTATATGCTAGGGAGGGTTGCGACTCTCCCTTCCTGGTGGAGGAGTATGTGCGGGCCAACGGTAAACCTAAGGTACTTGCCGATGCACTCTCTGTATGGGACACCCAGCGCAGTAAGCCGCCACCACCCACCAAGGCAGTCTGGTTAGACTATGAGCCCCTGTTGTGGGCTATCAAGTGGGCCGCTCAGCGAGAGGGCGCTATCCTGTGGTTCACCTCTAGGGCTGTGGGGGAGATGCTGCAGGCTTTCGGTATACCCACCTTCTGGGAGGGCGTACCTAACCGGGAAGCCTCTCCTACGATAGCGTTGTCCCTGCGTGTATACCACGAAGGCAAGAACTTCTTAACCCCTTGGGATGATCAACTAATCCTGCAGCCCCCTAGTAGTGGGGCAGTCTGGGAGCAGCTTCTAGGCCGCACGTTCCGCCCAGGTCAGGAGAGTTCGCACGTTAAAGCCAGTGTGTATTACCACGTTCAACCGTGCCAAGAGGCTTTTGGCAAAGCAATACGTAGGTCTAGATACATCCAAGGAAACACCTTACAACCTCAAATATTACTACTAGCCAACAGGGAGGACTTCATTGAATACAAATAAATATTGACATTAACTGCAGATTGATATACAACTTGAACCCCACCAACAATAACCAAACTCAAAGGAGAAACATCATGGGATTCTTTACAGGCGTAAGCGGCGTTGCCCGCAACCAAACAAACTCGAAGGGTGAATACTTTCAAGATGGGAAGTATTTAGTAGAAATTAACAAGCTAGAGGCCCGCAACAAGCGTGCTGATGGTCAACCCATCGCCATCGTGGAGGGCTACGTCATTGAAGTCCTCAACAATACAGGTACCTCTAATGTAGAGGGGGATAAGGTGGCTTGGTTTAATGACATTGGGCGTAAGCCTGATGGCGAGTTCACTGATGGTGGCAAGCGAGGCATCGCGCGTCTTAAGACGTTCATTGCCGAACTGCTAGGCGGCGACAACGCGGGAGTGGACGATGCCGACATCACTGAAGAGGTGTGTGAACAGCTATTTGGGGCAGCCGAAGGCTTTACTGGGGAGGAGACCAAAGGTGTTCGACTCGTAGCCGAGGCCAAGACTACCGTGTCTTCCAAGAGTGGTAAGCCTTTTACTAATGTGTACTGGAGAGCCATCAACGAGCAATAATTCAACTTCATGTCTACCCTACATGAATTGGATCCTCCCGGCCCGAGGTGCTATATCGGGCATTTTTTACATAGGAGGATAATATGCAGGACATCATTGGATGGGATACGGAAACTCACCTGATCGAAGACGGCAACCTCACCCCGAAGCTCGTATGCGCCACCTTCTCTGGAGGAGGGGGGTCCATAGATGCAGCTAGGCATTTCTCTTTAGAAAACCTAGATAGTGCAAGCGGCTTTTTCGTGGGTGCGGTTAGCTGGAATTTATTAGTAAGAGCAGACAAAGCTGTAGATGCTTGGTGCTACTTCGTACAACAGGGGTACACTCTTGTGGCCCACAACCACCCCTATGACTTGGGGGTTATTATAAACGAGTGCCCAGACCTTATGCCTATCGTTCTCCATCTTATGGAAGAAGGAAGACTAAGGGATACACAGGTAAGGGAACAACTCATAGCGATTGCTGAAGATAACTTCAACTTCGATGACCGCACAGGGAAGAAGCCCGGAAGGTTCGCACTGGCTTACTTGGCCGAGCTTTATTTTGGCGAGAATCTGTACGAGGATAAGAAGGACCCAAAATCTTGGAGGCTTCGATACGCCGAGTTGAGTGGTATGGCTATACATGAGTGGCCCGAGAAGGCAAAGACCTATGCTATGGATGATGCTTACTGGTGCAGGAAGGCCTACCTCCAGCAGGCCAAAGAGCGCAGCCTACCTGAGGGCATACTGGTGGACCACACAGGCACTGTGACCAACGAGATAGAACAGACAGCCGCTGCCCTATCCCTCCACCTTATGGCGTGCCATGGCGTGTACACCGACTCCGAGGCCGTTAGGCGTTTTGAGAAGCAGGTACTGGGTTTAGCTATTCAGGCCGACGCTGCCGCCGAGATGGCGGGCTTCCTGCGCGTAAACAAGTGCAGGACATGTGATGGCACCGGAGTACCGGAGATGTCTAGGTCTGGTTTGAAGTGCTATGAGTGCGCCGGGGAGCGGGGCTATATGCCTAAGAGATGCAAGGTCCCGCGCAACAAGACGGGTATCCACAAGGGAAGGATGCAGGCCCTGGTAACCAAGGCGTATGGTGGCGAGCCTCCCCGCACTAACGCTTCCACCAAGTTCCCACTAGGTCAGGTGAAGACAGACTCCGATACCTTAAGGGGTAGTGGCAACGCCTACCTGGAGAAGTACGCCGAGGGGGTAGAGTACAAAAAACTACTCACCACCTACCTCCCCATCCTGCAGTCCGGGGTGGACAAGCCTATCACCTCGTCACCTAATGTGTTGGTAAGGAGCGGGCGTACCAGTTGGCGTGCTCCCAACTTCCAGAATCCTCCTAGAAAGGGCGGGTTCCGGGAATGCTTCGTGCCTCGGGAGGGTAAAGTGTTCGCCGCTATTGACTACTCATCTCTGGAACTGTGTACTTTAGCCCAGGTCAACCTACGCCTGTTCAACTATAGTAAGATGGCGGAGGCCCTACAAGAGGGGCGCGACCTGCACCTAGCCTTCGCTGCTCAGCTACTTAACATATCCTATGAAGAGGCTATGGCCCGACGCGCGGATGGGGATAAAGCTATTAAGAAGGCGAGACAGGACGCAAAAGCCGGGAATTTTGGTTTCCCTGGGGGTTTGGGAATCGCGGCCTTTGTAGACTACGCATCCTCTATGGGTATCCCCATGACGTTTAACAGGGCCCAGGACCTGAAGGACCAGTGGATGGAGACTTGGCCAGAGATGGTAAACTACTTCGACATGATAGCCCGAGCAAGTGACACGTCGGACAGTGGCCGATTCACTGTAAAGCAGATAGGCTCAGACCGCTTACGGGGTGGGTGCTCCTACACTTCCGGAGCCAATACACTGTTCCAGGGGCTGGCGGCAGATGGGGCCAAGGCCGCCATGTGGTACCTGACCAAGGCGATGTATGGTGACGAAACGTCTCCCCTCTACGGTGTTAGGTGCTGGGCGTTTATCCACGATGAGTTCCTATTTGAAGGCCCTGAGGAAACTTCCCACTTGTGGGCACCGGCAGCATCTGCTATTATGGTTAGGGAGATGCAGAAGTATACCCCGAACATCCCCATTAAGGCTGACCCAGCACTAATGCGGCGGTGGTATAAAGACGCAGAAGCTTCATATACTGAAGAAGGAACCTTAATTATTTGGGAGGGATAGTATGGGGTGGGAAGATAAGTCGTTTCTAGTTAACCTAGTTGACTGCGCGGAGCTTGCTGCCTACACATCTATCTTTTTAACAATAACCTTGACACCCACTATAATCATTGTGGTATGTTTTTGGGGAGCATTTGCCAGTTGTGGACAATGATGAGGAGACCGAGACATTAGTAGAAATACTAGTAGAGGTTGTTGCGGCCCTAAACGAGACCGTTACAGAGAGAGACCTACTTAAGGGTATGTACAATAAGGAGAAGGCTGCTAGGCTGTCAGTAGCCGCCGAGCTGGAGAAGGCTCAAGCCGTTATAACTAGATTGAATTTCTTTCTGGAGAACACATGAGACGCTACGCAAAAAAAGAACCAAAATATCCCGCACCCAAGGTGCCACACCTATTAGTAGCTTTCGACTTAGGTAAGTGGAAGGTGGGCGTAGCTGTATTCCTGTGCCCCGGAGAGGGGGGTACAGGGCCCGGTCGCCTAGTTGGGGCAGAGGTAATCCACATCGAGGGGGAGTGGTCTCCTAAAAAAATGGCCGACGCCATCCATGATTCCCTCAGCAAGCTGTTAGAGTTTACGGGCTTCATGCCCACGTCAATGGTGTGCGAGTGGCCCAGGAAGTACACCACTGCCCGGAAATTCCACGAAGCCCTGGATAGGTTGTATGATGTGGGGCACGCTATTGTCCGACGCTTCGACACGTCCTGGGCAGAGAACTACTCCCCCTCCGAATGGAAAGGCAACGTTCCCAAGAAGGCACACAAACGTAGATTATTAAGAGAGCTTACACTTCAGGAAAAAGCAAGTCTACAAAAGCATACGGCCGCTTCCCTGGGTGTACCAGACAAAGAAGCCCAAGAGTACCTAGACAAAGAAGAAAGTCACGATCTGTGGGACGCAATAGGAATTGGCCTATTCGCTACCGCCAGAACTCGTAAAGGAGGAACCCGTGTCTGAGCAGGAAGCCATAACCCAAATCAAAAAATTCCTAACAAAGTGGTCTACCATATCGTTCCAGGTGAGCGACTCGCCAGGGCCACTGTACACCGCAGGAATAGAGGCGCTCGCCTCTATAATCAGAGCAGAGGCTAAGGCCCTTGAGCCCGCCCTAGAGGCACTAGCCGATACCAGCTCCGAGGCCTGGAGGAAACAAAATGCCTAAGTCAGACCTATTGAGCCCGCAGCAGCGGGCTTTATACGTTAAGTATGGAAAGGCCATATCCGAGCTTCCCGTAATGCTAGAGACTCTAGCCAACCGCATCGGCGTAACGCGCTGGTCCATGCGTAGAGTAGCAGAGCACGTAGAGAATTACGGCCCCCCAACAGAAGAAGATTCGCCGGGGTGGCGAGTTGTTGTTATACCAGATGCACACTTTGGACCCGGTGAAGATTGTTCACGCGCTCGTTTATTTGGTCTGGAGATTACCCGACAAGGCAGGCTCGCCATGGAGCAAGGAGAGCGTTTTGCTTTCTGCTCCATAGGCGACTGGCATGACATGCAATCCTTATCACACTATGATAAGGGCACGATGGATGAGTGGGGC
>Ga0163108_10004282_pt1 | contig 10121 bp, 5 predicted proteins | sample Fk1155metaG_FD_109644 | JGI IMG/M metagenome (GOLD analysis project Ga0163108, IMG submission 109644) | Marine microbial communities from the Central Pacific Ocean - Fk160115 155m metaG | ecosystem: Environmental > Aquatic > Marine > Oceanic > Photic zone | place: The Central Pacific Ocean...
AAAGTCGCTCATTCTCAAAATATCAATTGGGTGCCGGCTGGCGATCATAGCATACTTGTCATTAAACAACTCTTCGTGATTTTTCTTGACATAGCCGGCGTTGTCTTTCCACCATTGAGCCCATTGAGGTAGAATAGTAATAGGATCTTCGTCGGTCCTTTCTTTTGCGGGCATGGCCTTGTAAATCATCGAATTGAAGCCGACCGCTCCGGTATAAAGTTCTGCAGACTGCAAAATCTGATAATATCTTTTAAGCTCTTCTGGTGTAGTATGGTCTTCTATGTCCTTCTGTGAGAGGTGAATGAACGGAGTCGAGTGATATGCGCTATCGCCATGCTTGTTCCCTATGACCTTCATTCTTACATGGTAATATTCCCTGTAGACGCTCTCCACTTTGGCAAAATACTTGTTGATCTTCATTTGAAACTTTTTGACCTTTTTCTTGGGCCCGGGCTCTGTACGACCCATGATCCTATCAACAGCACTATCCAATTCGCTTTCATGATCAGTAATCTCGCGGGTAGCTGATACCATGCCCGTCTGCCAATCGACTTGAACATTAAGGGTGTCGCGGAGTATTTCAGCTATCTTGTAAAAATCTGTGTCCTCGTCCATTGTTTTGAAGTCGAGCACCGCACGCATCTTGCCGTCGAACAGCTTGTCGAAAGCAAGATCTTTGCCGTCTAGATCGTCAAGAATATCTCGCAGGATGGATAGCTCATCTTCATCAATTTCACGAAGTATTTTTTCCTCCGTCAGTGTAGCTAAAACCTTTTCGCGAACATTTTCCAGTAAAATTTCATCTACCTTCTTGATAGTAAATGGGGCCGGCTCCGCGATCTTGTTATATCTTCCAAAACAACCCGTGTCTTGGGTATTTTCTCGCAGAACCGACATTATTTTGCCCTTGATCCGATCTTTGTATACATCGAGCACTTCCATTACAGACGGATCGCGTACTTGTACCAAACCACCGGGTAGAACAACATAATCTTCCCATTCGTCACCGTTAATCCTTGCTTCTATGACATATTCACCAAATGCTTCGGCGTCCTCATAGTAGAAGGATGCGTTGACCCCCTCGCTTCCCCACGCAGGGAACAAGTCGGCCATAAGGTTTTCGTGCAAGTCAGTTGGAATCTCGTATCCCTCAAAGACTTGCTTGATTATGTGCGGCATAGCAGCATACGTGCTCTCGCTCATCGGAACAGAGTCAGATGCCATATAATGTCTATAGGCTGCTTCGCTAAGACCGCAAAATACAACGGTTTCTACATTTTCTTCGTTTTCGTTCATTACCAAAAGTTTCCTGATTGGGGCTAATATAGTAATTAGTCTGTTTTGTGGAACAACGCTGTTTCAAAACTGGAAAAATTTGGGCGCAAAAAAAATTTGATATATAGGCCTATCCTGATCCATTTAGTTTTAGGCGTTTCATGCTCCCAAAATCTTTGCCGGCGGACACATTTGTTTTAAACTTTCCTAGCTCGGTATCACTGAATATCTCAATCATTCTTGGGACCAATCTTCTGTCTCTGTCGGCAAGGTCGATGATGACTGAATCGTGTAGGGTGAACGCGACTCTTGAATCAGTGTCGCGAAGGAATCTGTCGAGTTCAATGACCCTGCGGAGGGCAAGATCCACAGTACTACTTTGAATAATATAGCTGAGAGCATGATGGTTATCGCTAGGAATGGTCCGTCCGAATCGTGTCCTGACCTGTAGGCCGGACCAATGCTGTCTAACAATTTCCTCTTTTCGATAGACTTCTGAAAGTGTCTTTGCAATATCCCCATCTATAGTAGATAGGTTGTTAGAGCCGTATAACCATGCAAAAATATTAGTTTTCGCCTCATCCCTAGTCAGGTTGCCGTTGAATATGTTTTGGATATTCCACTCATGAATATCCTCATCCGGCTGTTCTTTGCCCGACAATGCCAATACTGTCCTCAGTTCGGCTGCGTTATAGTCCAACTCCAATAGCCATTCATTATTTGGCTTAATGATGGATCTATATTGTTTCGGCAAGGTCATGATGGGAAAAGAGTTTGGCACAGTAGTCAGGCGGCCTGTCTTCGTACCCCACACATTATAGCGACAGTGCTGCTCGCGAACAGAGTACTTCCTAATGAAATCTCTAACCTTCGTTTTATAGCGTTTGTCATTGAGAGCAGAAAAGTCTAGATTAAATGGCACCTCTGAGATACGGTCGGACAGCTTGTGCAACTCGACCAAGAACTCGTAGTTCTCGGGCCTCTCATAGTTATCGAATACCCATGATGTTATTTCGTCCTTGATCTCACAATAGTCATGTAAGAACTGCTCGGGAACCATGTCGAAAAAGCAATGCTCGTCCAGCGAGATCTTCGCCGTAGAGAAAGATTTGTAATGAGCCATCAGCCGGTTGCGTACAGCGTGCCATTTGTCGGCCAAGTGTTCAGGGCAGACCTCATCAAGCGACAGACCAGAACAATATATCTGAGCGTATTCGACCTGTGTACCAGACAAGAAACTAGCATAGTTCCATGTATGGGTCAAATCATCTGGGATCTCACCAAAATGCATCTCTCCATCAGAGTATACGCCCACACATTGCTTTTTATTATCAAGAGATTGAAATTGCAAATCACTTCCAAGAGGTTCTTAACCTATAGTTGCCTACCACTCCAGTAGAGTTTCTAACATTATAGCGCTCTTCGCCAACTTTGTCAACCTCTTTTCTTAAAGTTGGGTTTCCGCCGGGAGAAGGTAGCTCTTTGGCGTGGTAGTTAACATAGTCTAAAGTCTTTGTCAAGTCGCTAGTGGCGCGATATATATTCACAACTTCCTTCAGATGATAATCAAATTTTGTTTGACTCCACATGAGGCCGGCCTCTTTGCATCGAACATAAAAATATAGCCTCAACCAATCCGTTTCCGAAATGGCTGTATCTGATTCGATGGTCTGTCGTTGGTATAGTTTTCCGCGAGTGACGTATTCACCGGGCACTACTTCTTCTGTGGTTGTGATCCTCTGGTAAGGGAACGCTGATGCAAAAGAGTTCCACATCGCCATAACATATGGCTTGAACGCCTCAAGATCTTTTCTAAATGCCTTGTAATAATACAATCGAAACATTTGGCCAGTAGATTCGATTCCGAACTCGGCCATGTACTCTCTCATGGGCGCAGAGTTAATGTTTGCAATGAGTCGCCATGGTGCATTCTTGTCGATATAGAAACCATACTGCTTGGTCAACAAAGCAAAGAGTTCCCAATTTTCGTCCTGCAGAATGGCAGTATACTTTGCGTAATCATCGTCATGTGCAACACCGACATGCTCAAGTTCTAAGTTTAGTCCGGTATTGCATATGTCTGAGTATGTAGACCTCAAGAAAGAGGAGCGAGTAAAGGGAGTGTGTGGAGACCGGTCTGCAACAAACTCACAAAATGCATCCATAAAATTTGTATAGGTTAGCATTTTCGTGTCGCGGCCGTCTGAGCGTACCCAAGTTTGAAAGTCCGAGAAGACTGTTTCCATATAAACATGATATTTTTCATGACTACTGATCCACCCTGCGAATGGTAGCAACTCTGAAAATATTCCGACCGAACTAGCGACTCCCATGTTTTGGAGGTCTTTCCATTTTGCAGAAAGGTCATTGAATGCAACAGAAACAAAGTCCAAGACAGTACAGGTGTCTGTTAGCAGAACTAAATTAGTTTCTGATGGCCAGACGGTATCTTGGTGATCGTCCACTCTTCCGTACATAGTTTTGTCGTACCAGAGATCAATGAGCGGCAAGCTTTGACCGTCCGATGCATCCAGTGTTGCCTCTTTGTATTTTACTCTAGCCTCATAAAGATCTTTGATCTTCTTCTGGCTATTGGACCCTACAAAGGCTTCTGGGTCTCTTGCAAATATTTCGTCTTCTCTTTTTCCCATTTTTTATACCACCTAACAGTCTACGTCCAAGCCGCCACCCCAAAGTGCGTCAAACGCATCATCGATAGCCTCAATAATTCCTTCCATCCAGCCCTGTGTCTCTTCGTACCAGTCGGTTGCCCTGACAGACTCCATGAGTGCATCGCAATCCCCGTCGCTCGTCAGCGGAGCACCAGAGCCTGCGAATATGCCTTCTAGGTCGGTAACGTACTGGCCTCCTCGACTAATCGAGGACGATATCTTAACTATGTCGTAATAGCCGCCAAGACCTAAAAGATTCGCAGCAGTATTAGTTTGTGAAGGGTTACCTAGGCCATATGGGGGATTGACGTAGACTCTCATGCCGGGAATATATAGATTATTTCCGACCATGGATATGTCGCAGTTATAAACCTCTCTCAATTGGCTAAGTCCTCCGAGATCTGCTTGGCGGGCCTCTTTCAGGCCGGGTGTGTCTGCTTTCTTGAAGGATATCTTCTTAATAAGGCCAGTATCGCGGCCAATATCATAGTGATATATTCCCTTCTTGCGATCTTCTATTGGATCTCCTGTCATTGAGTTTCCGGTGCTCTGAATGTAATAAAACATGTACTCATAATCGGGAGTGTCTGTTTCTTCCGACACTTCAAGGCCAGTCAATTTTTCTCCTATCTCTGCCAACGTCCAGCGGCCTGCACCAATGGGCGGAGAGCCCGCAATCGCTGGTAATGCAATCGCTGTCTTGGAAACATCGGCGCTGACAGGATCGGCCTTTGGAAAGCACCCGGGCTTCAAAGCCGGGATCACGATCCTCGTTAGAAGACTGGTTATAAAACCGTTTAGTGGGAAAGAGTCTCTTTGTTTTTCAACAACCTCTGACTTCCACCACTCCATGACCATAGCAGACGAAACCGGACAGTCCGCAATATTAATTTGCCTCTGTATTCCGTTGCGAGAAGATTGCCACGTCAAGGGTCCAAAGATAAGGTTCATGTTGGCGGGGGCTTGAGGGTTCTTTCTCATGGCTTCGGTTGCGACCTGAATAATGTCTCCCAAAAACCAAAAGTTAATTCTATCCTTGTCGGCATCTTTGGGATCTTCCTCTTCGGGGTCTCCATCAGAGAAGATTCCGCCGGCATCGGTTATTTCTGCGTCGAGGGCCGGCGCTTCTTTGGAATTTCCAGATTCGCACCAGTCCTCAATAAAATCTGAGTCTAGATCCAGCACCTGCAAGAATTCTGTCAGGTTGTCAATGAAAGCTTCGTATATATCTTCTCTATTATCCTCTTTCATTTCTGCAATGTCTTCTTTCATCTCTTGCAAATCTTCTTTAAGATCAACCATGGCGCCGTTGATCTCAGATGCCGCGTCTTCGTCACCGGTTTGCATTGCACAAGCATATGCGGCTTCTGCATCTGCTATTTGCGCCTCAGTCTCGGACGCCTCTGATTCTGCATCAGATATATCCTCTTCTCCTGAGTCAAATAGGCCGTCATCAGAACCAATCAGCACATCAGTAGAAGAGCCATCCATGCCTGTCTCCAATGAGGCTCGATAAGATGCAGATAGATCGATCGAACCATCTTCTTTTATCTCAATTTCGTGTGTCACCAGATTCAGGTACATAATGAGATGCATAGAGGAGAGTTCTCTTTTAAGGGCTTCTGAAAATGTGTCTGATTCTGGTATTGCCCAGCCTACAACCGCCTTAATTTTATAAAACTGTGGCACGTAGCCACCGCCGCCGGATGCAGGGCTAATAGCTGCAGCGCGACCGGGCGGAAGCAGAACAAGATCCAAAAAACTTGGGTTCCCGGGCTCTGCCAAGCGAACATCTGTCATGTCATCCATCATCACGACATCATCTCTCATTCCAGTCAGATCTAAAACCGTTTGAAAGTGCATTTTTAGATCCACCGCAATAGACTTGGTGGCTTCGGCAGGGTTAGTACCATCATAGTCCCATGTAAATTCTTTTAGGCCGGCGCCACCGCCGCGACCAGAACTGTGAGCCGTTATCGCCTCAATTCTGCTGGCGCTGGTGTAGTCGGCGAATTTAAGTTCTACTTCTGTACCCTCGTCGCCCTCATGTGCATAACTAATTTTAAAAAGGCGAACCTTTGGCTGCAGCAAACCTATCTGGGCTGGTGAAATATCTAGAAACTCTTGTAGGCCATTTCCATCTGGGCCCATGGCTCCGCGAAGGGTTGCTATAATTTCAGCAGGGCCCGAGTCTGGCTCTGTTTCAAGCAAGCAATAATCATAACTCTTCGCACACTGCTTATTTGCAGGCGCAATTAGATGAGCGTAGTCCATAAGGAAACACTGGTCATCAAATTCTAATTTTGCGCTATCTTCGTCTTCTTCTGCCACGCTTTTATCCTCTCAAATATTTCGTTATTGTCGATAAAGGCATTGGAACAAAGATTACTTCTCCGATTTTTACATGAGTTTCGGTTGGCTTTCTGTTGAACCAAGCGATTATCCACCACAAACGGCTATCCCCGTAATGTTTGTGGGCTAGCTTATAATATCTGTCACCCCTTTTCCAGAAGTGACTAATTCTTTTGATGCCGGCCAACTGTGCTGCAGTTGGGTATTTTAATTCAGCCGTAACATAATGACGAATATATTTTACTCCGCGCTCATCGAGCAGATCAGAATAAAAGAGTGATCCATTTTTCATTTTTAGTCTGTCACTATATCTACTTGGCATGTTACCCTCCTATCTCGATTCCTATTGCCTCTGCCCACTCTTCGATCTCCGAAGCTGTTGCAGACTCGTCTGCTGGTTTGGGTGTGGCACCTACGCCGTATGGGAAATTGCCTTCGCGTTTGTCTTCACCCTCCCAACCCAACTTGTGAGTATGAAGTACTGTGAACTCACATGAAAGCGTCATGTGCTGCGGAAACATATGCCCGAAACCGTGGGTGTCCATACCGAACCGGTGAGTGAAGTCCTCCATTATGCCAGATTCAAAATCAGGCGTAAATGTGAAGCCACCAATATATCCAACAAGGCCAGCATCTTCGGCCCGGGCGGCTGCAGCAGATGAACCTTTACTAGCATCCATAGCAAAGTTGCCAAACTTAAATTTGAACAGCGGAGATGAAGAAATGAGGGTGGCACTAGAATCGCCGCTTGAAGCCTCATATGTCGGATAGAGCATAGACATGAGTTCTTGAATCTTCAGCATATTCAGTTTTGCTTCTTCGACACTGCCGGCGACAACATCCCAATCAAGGCTGATAACTCGTTGAGTGCCCTGAAACTGTGAGATTGGGTCCATTCGGCCATAAACATTTTCCGAAGTCCACTCTGATGTATATTGATCGTCAAACGAGTTTACCATCGCCTTAAACGCAATTGATCTTCCCGTGGGAATATGAAAAAAGTCTAATACCCAGCCTCTTTTTTCAGCAAGCATGCCGCTAGCATCATCGTAACCTGTCGTACCGTCTTTCTTTGTAACCTTAAAATCTGAACTATAAACCGACATATATCATTTCTCCCTTATACTAATAAGTAGTTAAACCTAAATTTGTTATCCAATATCTAAGCCATGGTTGCCCTCAATGTGTGCATCGATGGCTCTTCCAAGTTCGCGGCCGTTAAGTTCAAGCACAATGTCTTGACCTCCGCCTCCGCCTTCACCACCGAGGCCCAAGGCTGACTTGAGAGCCTGAACAAACGGGTCCATATCAGGAGTGGGCATCTCGGAAGCAACGTTGGCATATTCTGCTGCGGCTTTAACAACACCCTCAACAGCCTCTACGTTCTCTGGCTTGAGCTGTACTGCTGCACTGATCAGGCCTGACATGTTTGTTGCCAAAAGCGCCATGGAAATAGTTTTCTCTTCTGGAAGTGTTTCTAATGCCCTCGCAATCCAGAAGATACCCATCGCAACCTCAAACAGCATGTTCCCTGCATTTTCCAGATCGGTCATTGCGGCGAGGCCTTGGAATACCATGCCTAGGGCCACTGCTTTTTCGGTGGGGATTGCCTGAAACGCCATGGCCATTGCCCACAAGGCAGTGATGAATACATCTAGGCCAGTATTGAAGAACGGCAATGAAGCAAACACGCCGAGCATGAATAATCCAAATCCGAACGAAACCAAAGCTGGTCCCAGCAACAACAGTCCTAGTGCCAATGCCGGCATTCCGGCTGCGTGAGGTAGAATCATGGCCAGTGCAAAGGACACCCTCATTAAAGGTATCGCTAAGATACCCATGGCGAAGGCCATAAGAATAGCGCCCGGTATAATCAGCGCGGCGGCAACAGCAAACGCAGGAGCAGCCACGATCATCATCAATGAGGCTGGAAGTAATGCCAGAGCAAACCAGAATAGTGCTGGACCGAGTAGTTGTAGTGCTTGGAGGCCTCCCTTGGAGAACTTTCTCAGGCCCTTACCCAAGGCGCGTAAGCCGAGAGCCAGTACAATCATTGGGCCTCCGAGCATGAGTGCTGCAGGGGCGAAAAAGAAGCCGGCCAGATACATCTTAGGTGCTGCGTTCAGCAGGCCGTCAGCTAAGATAACCAAAGCGGGTCCGATCCTAGCCATGTACCTAATGCTCTTGCGAATCAATCGAATTGATGTGCCCAAGAGTAGGAGTCCCATGCCAACAAGAAGTGCGCCGGGAACGAAGAACACGCCGGCCAGTAGCAAGGCCGGTGCTGCCATCAAAAGAGAGGCAGATAATATAAGCAGAGCAGGGCCGATCATGAACGCTGCCTTGACCGTGTTCTTATCAAACAGTTGCAGCGACAAGCCCAAGATCCCCAAACCCAGACCGACAAGAAGCGCTGCCGGGACGAAGAAAACGCCAGCGATCAACAAGGCCGGCGATGCTATCAACAAAGAAACGGCCAGAATCATCAGCGCTGGACCGACAAGGGCAGCGGAAGCCAAGGTGCCACCATCCCATAAAAGCAAGGAGGCGCCCAAGATGGCCAGACCAATACCGATAAGTACTGCGGCCGGTGTGAACAACACAGAAGCAACAAGCAGCGGTATCGAGGCCGCTAACAAGAAAGTAGAAAGCACCAAGAGGACGGGGCCCACAAGGAGAGCGTTTGTTATGGTTCCGCCGTCCCAAACATTAAGACCCAAGCCCAAGCCCGCCAGACCAATTCCAGTCAAAATACCACCGACCATAATCAATGGGCCGGCCACTGTCAGCAGGGCTCCTGCGATGATCATGCTCGCAGCGAAGAATGGTAGAACGATTGACATCATGACCATTGTTCCGCCGGTGCGCTTCATTTCTTTGAGTCCGTCGCCAAGAACCGACAGGCCGATGCCCATCATGATTCCAGCAGGAAGCATGAGTACGGCTGCTGGCAACAGTGCCACAGCAGCAAGAAGTGTCGATGCAGAAAACAGTATCAAAGCAGGGCCAAGGAGAGCCATTGTCTTAATCATCTTTCTGCCGGTGAAGGCTTCAATACCTGTAGCCAGTACATCCAGTCCTATTCCAGTCATAATGCCGGCTGGAAGCATCAGCGCTCCAGCAATCAACATCATATATCCGGCTGGGATCAAAAGCGCGGAGAATATAATCAGTGCCGGGCCGAGCCTGTACATTGCTTTGATCATTCCCTTATCGACAAATGGTGCTATGCCGCCGGCCAAAGTCCCTAGGCCCATTCCCACCAATAAGGCGCCCGGGCCGAGAAGTAAGCCCGCGATCAGCATGGCGTAGCCGGCGGGGATGGCAAGCATAGAAAATACGATCAGCGCGGGGCCGAGCAGGTATAGCATAGACAGTATACCCTCGCCCACAAAGGCAGAGACACCCTTTCCGAGAGACTGTAGGCCCATGCCCACCAACAAGCCGGCTGGGCCAAGAAGAACGCCCGCAACCAACATAAAGGTGCCGGCAACAAGAAGCATCGGTGATGCTATCATGAGTGCCAAGGCGGTATCTACTACATGTTTGTATGGAAAGTCTTGAAAGCCCTCGGCCAGTGATTTAAGGCCAGAGCCCATAAAGTTGACTGCAATGCCTATAGCCATCAGGCCGGCAGCAAATGGCAGCATGGCGTAGCCTACGGCAATCATTGCAGGAGCAGCGGGAGCTAATGCCATAACTAGGCCGGCGATGCCGGCGCCGATCATCGGTAAGACCACGGGAGCAATTGCGCCAAGCAAAACTAACCCTCCGACAACATGTAATATTTTATCGGAGAACTCAAACATAGTCACGATCAAT
>Ga0163108_10004283_pt1 | contig 10120 bp, 9 predicted proteins | sample Fk1155metaG_FD_109644 | JGI IMG/M metagenome (GOLD analysis project Ga0163108, IMG submission 109644) | Marine microbial communities from the Central Pacific Ocean - Fk160115 155m metaG | ecosystem: Environmental > Aquatic > Marine > Oceanic > Photic zone | place: The Central Pacific Ocean...
TTTCAAACATTCCATTTATTTCGCCCGCATTACCTACTACAAAATTATTATGATCAGACTTGTAATCTACCGTATCAAGTACAGTCCATATTTTTCTAGCGTTTGGATTTGGCAACTTTTCACGAGCACTCCAGTTATCAGTAGCATTTTTTATAATATCACCTTTATGATCTATTGCTGTTCTTGTTAAAGTTCCTGTCCATTCTCTATTTTGTTTATATTCAAATTGTGCTTGGTACAAGTCTCCACCTTTTTCAACTGTTGCTGAAATCGCAGGTGCAGTAAATGATAATTTGGCTGCTATAATTTGTGAAATAGCAGCTTTTAACTGTGATTTTAATGAAGCTGTAGTGTCAGCAATAATCACATCGTTTGTTCCACCAGCTACAGCCATAGCCCTAAAATTATTAATACCACCACCTCCTATTCCTCCACCGTAAGCAACAGTAAATGTTTTTATGTTGATATTTTTTAAAGCTTTAACAATATTTAGTGCAGTCGTATGATTTGACCATCCTCCATCACCAATAACTAAAACATAACTATTTTGACATAGTGATTTTTTATCAACAGGTGAAAATGCTGATGTATAATATTGTTGGGCCATCCTTGCCCATATGGCAGCATCTGTTCCACCGCTAGGACTTACACTTTTTACAAATTTATGTGTTTTATTTGCACCTTGTTCATTAACTTGAACTTTTAAACAATTATTTCTAGTACAGGGTATTCCTTCATCTCTTCCTGAATTCCAACCTGTAAACCATCTTGATCCACCTCTCCATTGAGAAGACCACCAACCAAATCCATAGTTAACTCCTGCTTTTAAAGCAGGATCAGATACAATAGCTTGAATTGCTTCATGCGCACCTGACATTCTTGTTCCATGACTTCCAGATATTTCTTTTATCCAACCTAAATTTAAATCAAAAAATTGAACTGCGCTTTTACTTCTATCTGCAACAATAACCCTGCTATTATTTGCGTCTATAGCCACACCATAAGGGTAATACATATATACTTGAGAAGCACTTGAGCTTTTAGTACCTCTACGTCCTACCTGAGGTGTTGTACTGGTGTACATATTTCTTGCTGCGTTCATTGTAAGTTTTCTGATTTTATGACTGTAAAATTCAGAAATATACATGATGGAATCATCTGAAGGATGCGCTTCTAGTCCCATTGCATATCTTAAATTTCTCCAATAAATTCTGCTAGTCACACTTGTTGAAGGACAATCCCCTGTAATTTGGTGTCTGTTTAACTGTCTGTATGTATAAAAATATAAATTGCTACCAGTGCTATCTACTGTCATCGACTGAGCTGCTCGTATATTTCCTATATTTGCGGTACAAGCGACGTCCATATTTGTAGATGTATTTCGAACGTAAAGACCATTTCTATGACTTGCATACAAAATATTTCCATTAAGAGCTAAAGCTCTTGGATATTCTAAGACTTTTTTCCATAAACAAGTCCCATTAGATATACTAAATCCATAAACTGCTTTACCATAATAATCAGCGACATATAAATTGTCACCATCTACTTTAATGTCCATTGGATATCTTATATTACAAACTCTACCCGACGTGGTTGCACCTCTAAATGATCCTGACGTTCCAAAATTCACATCTACCAAAAGTGTATCGTAAGTAAATTTTTTAATACCTTTGGTTTGTGATTGCGCAACATACACATCTCCATTTGTATCTGCTACTACTGCTACAGGGTAGTAAACACCAGCTCCACTAACCATTCTTGCTGACATACTTCCAGATCTATCCAATAGAATTAATACATTGGCAGGCACATCTCCAATACCAGATCCTGGAGGTAGAGCTTTTGAAAATGCATTACCTGTTAACAATAGAAAGGATATTAATAAATTAATAATAAAAATTTTAGTTTTCATATTTATTCTGTTTGCTCTTCTGGTTCTGGCTTACCATCCTCTATTTCTTCTAGTTCATTAAAATATGCTCCAAGTTGATAATCATATTCATCATTTGAAATATAAATTTCTTCTTCAATTATCCCTTTTGGATCAAATAATCTTTTATAAACTACTATATTTCCAAATGTTTCCCAGGATTGAAAATTATTAAAAAGTTGTGGATTTTGACCTGTATCAAAGTTTCCATAATTGTTTTTTGCATAATTCATAAGTAATAGTTTTTTACTTATAGAGTTTTTTTCATCATTAAAAACAATCATTCTTATTGCTGCAAGATTGTCACCTAAAAAAATATATTCAATAGCAATATCTTGATCTAAGTTGTCATTTGGACATACTTCTGGGGATGGAACAGGCAACATAAACAAGCCTTCATACATAGGCAGTGGTTCTGTAAATTTTGCAACTAATTTTGCTTTATTATCTCCAATATTAATAACAAAATCACAGGCAGCTTGAGCTTGAGACATATATAAAGAGAAGGTAAAGATTATTAATATTATTTTTTTCATTTTGTTTTCTTTTTATAGCAATTTTATATAATTTTTAAGGTTTAATTGTTCAAAATAAGTTTTATTTAGGTAAAATAATCACACTTTCTAAAGGAACTACCATTGGATCAATGTCTTCTCCATTCCTAATGCCGCAGCCATAAATTCTATAAGCCATACCGTCATTTCCTACGTCAGTTGCCCCTTTTTTAATACTCGAGCCAGTTCCTCTAAAGGGAGCAGCTCCAATTCTGGTAATAAAAAATTCATAATAGTAGAATTTTAATTTTGCTGCCTCGTTTATTTCTTCAGCGGTTCCTTTACTGGATAAAGCTAAGCTTAATAATTCTCCATAATTATTGCTTACGGCAACTGGATTTTTTAATTTATCTTCAATTATTTTAAAATCATTTTTATAAATTTCAGGAAAGCTATTAAAACAAATTGTTCCATTAAGAACCATTTCATAATCTGTAGGACTTCCCTTGTATTTTATAGTGAACGATTTTTTATCAACGTAATTTCCTAAATTCATATTCCCATTAAAAGCAGCTGTTTGATTTATGGGCAAAGTTCTCTTTGTTATATCTCTTGTTCCATCAGATTTATATGGCCCTAAATATATATTAAGGATATGTCTTTCTCCTTCAAGCAAAGCAGTTTCTGCTACATAAAAAGTTTGTTGGAAGTCATCACTTTCATTATTAGCGCTGTGGTCTCCTGCTGAAATTACAATTAAAGCTCCACCCATTAATGACATTGCAAGCATTAAGACAAGGGATAAAACTAAAGCAAATCCTTTTTCATTACTATTTTTCATTATAATCCCAAATTCCTTGCATGTGCAGATACAACAATTGTATCTCTTAAATATTTATCAATCTTATTTATTTTTCTAGTATCGTCGTTAAGTGCTTTTTTTTCTCTTGCTTTATTTTTTCTATAAAAATCATTTTTTGATCTTACTGACATTAATATGTCCACTACCTTGATTGAAAATATTTTATCATTATTAGCTGTACTAGAAGGGGGAGGGTCGATAACTTTTCCTTCCAGATCAACAGGAACAAAAATTAAATCTTCGATATATTCCACAAGCAGTTCATCTTGGTAAGTTTCAACATCACTATCAAGAGCTGGATTTTTCCAATTTTTTAATGCGCTATCCCATTTCATTTTTGATTTATAGATTGCTTTAATTCCTTTTGTGACTCCTAAAGTCGTCACGGTTCCTACAGTTGCAGTTGCAGTTGTTGTTGTTTTATCTGGAATTGTTGAAAGTTTACATTGATAAGTTACTTTTAATCTTTCAAATGCCTGTGTTGGCGGTGTTGTAGTTGGGTCATAACTAATATCACCGTAAACAATTTCAATTTTATCACAAACATTAGAAGAATTTTTTTTTGTAATTAATATTGGAATATGTTCATTGGTATCTATTTGAATATTGTCATTAAAATATTTATATCCGGCCATACGAACATCTCTTATAATCATTCCAATTACATCTCTTCCAGTTTGACTTATTTTTGCAGTGTCAGTTACTTGAGAGTATGTGCTATTGACAACATTATAAGAAGTATACATTGCAGCCATCATCATAGTTGAAATTACTATTCCTATTAAAATTTCAATTAATGTTACACCTGTTATTGAGTTAAATTTTTTGTTCATCAATGAATTTGAAAATAAAGAAATTTTGTTTTTGTTCTATTACTACCCGCTTTTATGGTAATTTTCATTTTACCAAAATATATTTTGTCATGAACTTCATCGTGTTTGTATTCACAAACTTTCCCATCTTTGTTTGAGCAAATATCGAAAACTTTTAAAGCTTTCTTGCTTGGTGCTGTTGTATCACACTTAATTCTTCGTGTTGAAAACCGCCTATCCCATTTGTTCATTTTTTCATCAAACACATTAGAAGCGCTAGTAGCTGAAGCCGATCCATCGGAGCACGTTACCATTTCCCAAGAGTTTTGTTCTCCAGTGGATGGTCTATTTTGAACTAAATGCTCATAGAGTTTCTTTCCTGAAAAATCAGCAAATCTGTCAGCAATTAAATCTTCAGCAACCATTCCTGTCAGATAGCTAGTTTTTGTTCTTTCGTTTGATACGTCTATAGATTGAACAGAGTAACTAACCATTTGAAATATAGCTATAAATCCAATAGCAACAATTGCAGTTGATATTAGGGCTTCTAAAAGAGTTAACCCTTTTTCAGAATTTTTCTTATCTACTTGACCAATCACTTCCGCTCCATTTACGTATATGTATACCACCAAATCTAGACCATTCCACCATATAAGCTGGTTTTTGTAATTTTGAAATCTGACACTCGCCATCTCCTCCAATTTGACTTATTCCTCCAGAGTTAAGCTGGTCTAGATCGCATAAAATAATGTAATCTTTTACATTCCTTCCATCTAAAGTGATATTTAGATTTCCAGTTAAAGACCCGGAATAACCAAAGTACGAACCATCTCTAGAAAAACAAACTGCGCCAGAAGTTTTTTTATGAACGGCAACCTCAGCTTCATGACGGTGAACCTTGTGATTATCCCAAACACCTGAATTTACAATGTCACAGTTTAGACTATTGCCAGCGTTTAATGTTGAGCTTAAAGATTTTCGTGACATTCCTTTTGTTGTAAAAATTTTATTGTCAACATTGCTTGTGGCTTTAAAAGTAAACTGAACATAAGGAAAAGAACCCCTTTGGGTTTGAGCTATTATACCTGCAAGCATAGAAGAAACTTTTTCTGCAGCAACTCTTACTTCTCTATCTTTTTTCCAAGTTACAAATTGTGGATAGCCCGTAGCAGATATTACTGCTATTATAGTAACAACCACAAGTAGCTCTAATAATGTAAAACCTTTAATGTCCTGCTTTTGCTGCACCTGGATCTATTTTTCCTGATTTAACTAATTCTTCTAATGATTTTTCCATAGTAATCATTCCATCTCTAACAGCGGTTTGCATGATACTTGGAATTTGATGAATTTTTGCTTCTCTAATTAAATTTTGTATTGGCGGAGTACATTTCATTATTTCAAATGCGCCAACTCTTCCTTGACCATCTTTTGTTTTCAGAAGTCTTTGAGTTACTACCATTTTTAGCGAAGTTGAAATTTGTGCTCTTATTTGTTCTTGTTGCTCAGGTGGAAAAACGTCTATAATTCTATTTATTGTACTTGGGGCTCCACTTGTGTGAAGTGTGCCAAAAACTAAGTGACCAGTTTCAGCAGCTGTTAATGCTAAACTTACAGTTTCAAGATCTCTCATTTCTCCAACTAGAATTACATCTGGGTCTTCTCTTAGTACCGCTTTTAAAGCAGCAGCAAAAGACTGAGTTTGTTTTCCAACTTCTCTATGTGAGACAATACTTTGATTGTCTGTATGAATAAATTCAACTGGATCTTCAACAGTTATAATATTTGCTGTTCTTGTTTTATTAATTTCATTTACAATTGCCGCAAGAGTTGTTGATTTACCCGATCCTGTTGGTCCAGTAACTAAAACTAAACCTTTGTGAAAATCCACAACATCATAAAGTGATTGAGGTAAACTAAACTGATCCATATCAGGAATTTTACTTTCAACTCTTCTACATACGCACGCTGGTCCATTTATTGTTTTGTAAAAATTAGCCCTAAACCTTAAACCACTTAAAGTAATAGCTGTATCTAGTTCATGAGTTTTTTCAAATTTTTCCAACTCTATTTCATTACAATTAGTTGAAAGTAAATCTTTTATATCTTGCTCTTTAACCACAACATCTTTAACTTTAACAATTTCTCCAGTTTGCCTATAGGCTAGAGGAGATCCAGCTCTTAGATGAAAGTCTGAAATTTTTTTGTTATTTTTTGCTAACTCTTCTAGTTTTTCGAACATTGTATTTAATTAATAACAATATATTAGGTATTTTGTTGTGTTAAAGTTAAAAATCACCCAATTTAAACACTTTATTGTACTTTCTAGTTATAGTTGATTATTATTGAGTATATAATAAGAAAGGGAGTTATGAAGAATTTGATTCAAAATTTATTTAAAAAAAAGGAGACAGGTGATGCTCCAACTCCTCAAGTAAACCAATCAGAAAATACCAAAAGTAAAAGTAATTTTTTAAGTAAAATAAAGTCAAAATTTGGATCAGGACTTAAAAGCCGATTAGGGAAAAAAGCAGTTCAAGGTGAGGAAATAGTTGGTGTTGAATTAGCTCCAGGCGAAATTAGATTATCACAAGTTTCAAATAACAAAGCAAATCAGTGGGTATTAGATAAATTTTATATTCATAAAATAAGTGACCTTCCAGAAGGGGCAACAGTTTTAGAGAATCCCGACAAATATGGAGATGAATTAAAATTAGCGTTACAAAAATCAAAAATTACAACTACTAACGCTGCAATTGCTATACCTGTTACAAGTGCAATTATAAGAGTTGTTACAGCACCTTTAATGACAGATGAAGAATTAAAAAAAGCGATTGATACAGATTCTTTATGGGAAAATTTAGTTCAATTAACAGACAATCTTGCAGACTATTCAATATTTCATCAGGTTATTAATAAAAACACAACTGGCAACACAATGGATATTTTATTTGTTGCATCAAAACTTTCAGATATTAATAGCTACACTGACATAATTAAAAAAGGTGGATTAAATGCAGTTATTATTGATGTAAAATGTTTTGCATTAAAATCTGCAGTCGACCAAATTAACCAGATTGCAGGGTCAATTGAAGAGTCGAACTTAACAACAGTTTTAGAATTTGGATTAGATGAAAATTATGTAATGATTTTATATGAAAATAATCCAATCATTACAGATATATTTATTAGATCTCAGGATAGAAAAACATTAACAGAGTCTAACAATCAAGAAGAAATGGAAGCCCTTGTTAGAAGATACATGACACAAGTCAAACAAGCTGTTCAAGATTTTGAAACAAAATATGAAAAAAGAATAAGAAATTTAAAAGTTTCATCCAACCTTCCAAACGTTGAGGAATACTTGTCAAGTTTTAGAAAAAATATGATCAACACAGGTTTTAATTTGTTTGATCCTTTAGATGGAATTAAAATTCCAGCACAATTAGAAGAAAATGTTAAATTAAGTAATAGATCTTATTTTTCAACAGTCATGGGTTTAGCCTTTAGAAAACTAGATGTTTTTGGTTATTATAAATTTGTAACAGCCGTTAAAAATATCAACCTTCTTCCAAATAGAGATAGCATGATTGCCAAAAAGAAAGCTAAAGTATTTTCTAATTTTGCATTTAAAGGTGTAGTTGGAATTGTTGCAGCAATCTATATTGTTTTGTTTGGTATGTCATTTTGGCAAATCACAACACTAAACAAAAAAAATGTTGGTTACCAAAATGTTGTAGAAGAACATCAATTGAAAACAATAGAAAGAGATAAATATTTAAAAGAAAAAGGCAAGATTGTAAAATCACTAGAATTAAGTAACTCAATTAAGTCAAATAAAGTATTAAATTTTAGAGTTTTAGCCCAAATAGCATCTGCTGTTCCAAAAAGAGTTAGATTTTCAAAAATAGAATATGATGGGGGAGGTTTGGTTGTTATTGAAGGCAGTGCTTTTAGCGATCAAGATATTCTTAAATTAATCAGTAATTTGAAAAATAAAAAACTAATTTCCCAGGCTTCTTTAGCCAATATGAACTTGTCTAATCAGTCTCAGGGAAGCCAAACAATGAAAGGTTTTAAAATAGCCTGTATTTTGGAGATGATTTAATGGATTTAAACAATATAAATATGTCAGATCTTAAAGAAAAGTTTCTTGCGGTAGCTGATAAAAAAACATTAATTAAATTTGGAATTGGTTTTGGATCAATTGTTTTATTTTTAGTAATTTACTACACCATTTTAAATCCAATGGTTAAAGATCGAAAAGCTAAATATTCAGATAAAATAAAAAAACAAAGTGAAATTTCTAAATTCAATAATGAAATAATTACTTTAAAAGCAGATTTAGAAAAAATGACACCTGAATTTGAAAAAACTTCAAGCTTATTTCATTCAAAGGCAGAAGTTGAAGGTCTTTATCAAAGCTTAAGTCGTTTTGCGGCAGTAAATGGATTAGTGATATCTAGAATTTCAAAAAAAAAACCAATACCAGTTTTGAAACAAGGTATTGCGGCTCAAGCCGAAAACTTAATAGAAAAAAATATGGTGTCATATTACAAAATTCCTGTTGTTTATGAGATAAAAGGTAAATTTTTAGGGTTTATTAAGTTTAAAAGGGCAGTATCCAAGTCAAATAAGATGTTAAACTTTGACAAAGAGACCGTCTCTGTAGTACAAGGAGATTCAACTGGTACGATAGTTGCGCAAGGAGAACTAACAATAGTGGGGTTACCTGATGAGTTTTTTTAAAAATATCCTAATTCTAATTTTTTTATTATCAGCAACTTTTGTTTATGCTGACAATCACGATCAAAATCAAACAACAACTGAAAATGAACAGGTAAATGAAATTGCCCAAGAAATTCAAGATGATGAAGAAGTTCCATTAAATGATCCTTTCGCTGGAAATGAAGGAACAAACTCATTAGCGAATGTTCCAGAAGAGGAACAAGATGAACCTATGAGCATATATAACTTTAAACTATTAGGTTTAATTTCTGGAAAAGATCATAGCTATATTTCTTTAGGAGATACAGCGGGAGAAGTTATAACTTTAACAATAGGTCAAAATTTAGGAAAAATAAAACTAGTTGATTTAAGATTAACAGAAGCAATCTTTGAAAAAGAAGATGAAACATTTCTAATTATAGATTTTAATAATCAGATAAGAGAGGCAAATGAGTATTAAAAAATTTATATCTCTTGCTAGTTTAGTTATTTTTGCATTTATTTTAAATGGATGTGCAACGAATTCAAAATTTAATAAACCATTTAAACATAACACTCCTTTAATTAAGGATGATATTAGAAAAACTGGAAAAAGTGAAATTGCTAAAACTTTAGAGATGGGACCAAAACCTCTAGAAGGTAATGCGAAAAAATTAGGAAAAAGAAAAAAAATATCTTCTGAAGCACAAAGAAATTACTTAATTATATCTGATGATTATCCATCATTAAAACAAAGAGTAACTTTAAAATTTAAAAATTTAGATTTTAAAGAAATAATGACCTTAATGGGAAGAATTGGAGAAATAAATATTTTAGTAGGAGATGAGGTTGCGGGAACACTTTCGGCAGAACTGATCGATGTACCTTGGGACAAGGCTCTTCAAGCTTTATTAGATATGAAAAATTACGCATCTGATGTAGATGTTCAAAGTAATTTAATTAGAATACATTCTCCAGAAACTTTAACTGCACAAGAAACTTATAAATCACAAAGAGCTCAAGCAGTTAAAAAGAAAGTAGAATTGGAAGATAGTGTTGAACCAATTTACTCAGAAATATTTAGACTATATTATATAGCTCCAGCTCAGGCTAAAGCTACAATAACAGAACTATTTAGCCAAGGAGGAGGAGATGCATCGTACTCACCAATACAGATAACGGAAGAGATTACGACAAGATCTATTATAGTTAGAGGTAAAGAAAAAGATTTAGATGTTGTAGATAAAGTTATTAAAGAAATAGATATTAGAACTAAACAAGTTTTAATTGAAGCATTTATTGTAGAAGCAAA
>Ga0163108_10004284_pt1 | contig 10119 bp, 6 predicted proteins | sample Fk1155metaG_FD_109644 | JGI IMG/M metagenome (GOLD analysis project Ga0163108, IMG submission 109644) | Marine microbial communities from the Central Pacific Ocean - Fk160115 155m metaG | ecosystem: Environmental > Aquatic > Marine > Oceanic > Photic zone | place: The Central Pacific Ocean...
GCTGCCGAGTTGAGCTGGGCAAGCTGCGTAACGCTCAGCGGCTTAGCCTCCTTCTTCTTGGCCTCCTTCTTCTTGGCCGGCTTTTCCTCTGCGGCCCACACGGGCTCGCTCGCAACGGCCATGGAAAAAATCGCGGACAGCGCCAGGCAAGCCCACAACGCGGATCGCGCCGTCCTGCCCGGGTGTTCGAGAGACCTTGAATAAGACAAACTAAACACGCCTTGGTTACCTTTCATCGGAGAGACCAGCTAAACGGGCATTGTAGCGTGACCCGCAGAACTCTCCACCAGTTTTATTTTCATAGCGACCGGCGGAGCCCTGGCAGGCGAGGCGACAGGAGCTCAGTCGCTCTTTCGCCAGGAGCATGGCCGCCCCTCGTCATCGAGAGCCACGTAAACTACGGACGAGCTGCTGATCTGTTCAAGCCTCGCTGGCTCTCCCCGGCTGACAACAACACGGCAGTCCATGGAGAGCGAGGTCGTACCCTCTTCGCGCGACTGGCACCAGATCTCTACGACATCGCCAAGCAGCCCCGGAGCGTCGAAGACAATCTCCCCGAACTTCTTGGTGACAATATTCTTCGTCCCCATCCGGGCCATCGCCATCATGGCCAACGCCTCATCGATCCAGCTCATGAGCTGGCCGCCGAACAGCCGCCCCGAGAAGTTGAGGTCCGGGTACATGACGATCTTACGACCCGCGAGTTCATAGCCTTCAAGGTCGGTCGATGGGTTGGTCATTCTCTTATCTAACTCCGGATCCCTGTCATCAGTGCCGGAAATGGCGCCGGCCGGTAAACACCATGGCCAGCCCCTTCTCGTTAGCCGCGGCAATGACCTCTTCATCGCGAACGCTCCCCCCAGGCTGGATCACGGCCGTAGCTCCCGCCTCGGCCGTCGCAATCAATCCATCAGCGAAGGGAAAGAACGCATCGGAAGCGACCGCTGATCCTGTGAGATCAAGACCCGCCTGCTCAGCCTTGCTCGCGGCAATCCTGGCGGAGTCAACACGAGACATCTGGCCGGCGCCAACTCCCAGCAACCGGTCAGGGCCGCTATAGACGATCGCGTTGGATTTGACGTAACGCACCAGGCTCCAGCCGAAGAGCATCGCTCGCATCTCTTCTTCCGAAGGAGAGCGCTCGGTGACCACCTTGAAGCTTCCCTCATCGTCGGGTTCATCGTCAGGAGACTGCGCCAACAGACCGGCTGGCACTCCTCGAATCACAGGCGCTCCCGGGGACAAGCCCCAGGAGTCATCTCTGCAACGAAGCAGGATGCGATTCTTCTTCTCCCGCAGGATCTCGAGCGCTCCCTCGGAAAAATCCGGCGCCACGAGAACCTCGATGAAATGATCCTTCATGACATTGGCCGCCGCCTCATCTACAGCGGCGCCGCAGGAGATGATCCCGCCCGATGCCGACTGTGGATCACAGGCCAGGGCCTTATGCCAGGCCTCCTCGACACTGTCGGCGTACGCGGCTCCGCAGGGATTGGAGTGTTTGATGATCGCCACGGCCGCGCCGCGGTCTTCAATCGCGGAGATCACCTCAAGGGCGCCCACAAGATCGAGAATATTATTGTAGGAGATCTCCTTCCCGTTCAGCTGTTCGAAGGAGTCAAGGAAGGTGGGGCCGCGGCCATAGAGCGCCGCATGCTGGTGAGGATTTTCCCCGTAGCGCAACACGCGTACGCGCTCGAGATCGATGGAGAGGCCGGTGGGCAGATCGCCGCAGTCCTGCTCTTCGGCCGCGGCTTCCTGTAAAGCGGAGGCCCCCTCCCCGGCCAGGTAGGCCGAGATCGCGGTGTCGTAGGCGGCGGTACACTGAAAAACCTCCAGGGCGAGAGCCTCGCGCAGCTCGCGGGTCGTCGCTCCTTCGTTGCTTCGCATCTCGGCCAACACATCTTCGTAGCGGTCGGGGCTGGAAACCACCGTGACATGCGAATGATTCTTGGCCGCGCTCCTGAGCATTGTCGGCCCGCCGATATCAATCTGTTCGATCGCCTCCTCCCGGGTAACACCCGGCCTCGCCACCGTCTCAACGAAGGGATAGAGATTGACCACGACCAGGTCAATCGGTTCAAGGCCGTGCTCGTCCATAGTGGCCAGATGAGATGGATCATCCCTGCGATGCAGGATCCCGGCATGAACCTTCGGATGGAGAGTCTTGACGCGGCCATCGAGCATCTCGGGGAAACCGGTGAAATTGTCGACCTCAACGATCTCGATGCCGGCCTCCGCCAGGGAGCGGGCCGTACCGCCAGTCGAGAGGATCTCTACGCCGAGTTCTTTCAGCCCCCTGGCGAAATCGATGATTCCAGTCTTGTCCCAGACGCTCAGAAGAGCCCGCCTGACAGCTATGTTCTCCACCTTTGTATCCCCTTTCTCTGATATCAAACCCTGTTGGAGTTGGCCTACAAGTTACCCTCAGGAGGAGCCTTTGGGAAGGGGTCATAGATTTTCCTTTGAGGCTCTGAAATCGAGTCGATACAATCGCCCGCAGGATCCTTATTCACTACGACAAGAAGACTTGCAGCGCTCTGAACGGGTCGCCGCCTGCACTTATTTCTGGCAAGCGCCATAGCAGGGAGCGGACCGAAGCTGAGCTCCACCGGGCAACCGGTGGCGACAGAGCCCGGAGCCCGCGTTGCTTGCCTCCTGTTTGAAGTTGCTGATCATTTTCAGGGTCTGGGGTCCTGCAGAACCAATGTGGTGGTACAGATCCTTCCAGGCAATTTCCCCTTTCGAAGCAAACCGTGAGAAAGCCTTTGGCCGCATCTGAAACCCCCAACGAATCCAGTCTGAAGCGGGATAAAAGCCGAGATCGCGAGCTCGTCGGAACCGTTGTGGCCGGCAAGTACAAGGTCCTCAAGATCCTTGGACAGGGAGGATTCGGTAGCGTCTTCGTGGTCGAAATGACCTCGGGCATCATAGGTGACCGGCTGGCGATGAAGATACTGCCGCCGGAATTCAGCAAGAACACAATGCTTCGCGAGCAGTTCCTGAACGAGATTCGCGTGGCGATGAAGATGGTTGATGCCCACATCGTCCAGATAAGAGATGTGGGAATCACCGAGGGCGACCCTGAAAAAGGCGGCGGCCTGCTCTACTACACGATGGACTACGTCGACGGCAAGACGCTGGGCGAGCTCATCAAGGAGGAAGGGACGCTCAGCATCTGGCGGGCTCTGCGGATTGCCCGCCGACTCCTGCCCGCTCTCAAGGTCGCCCACAGCGCCGGAATCATCCACCGCGATCTCAAGCCTGCCAACATCATGATCGAGGTCGTCGGCGAGAAAGAACTTCCCCGGATACTGGACTTCGGCATCGCGACCGCGGTGATCTCCGACACCGAGCTGGATAACAGCCTCGAGGGCGGCCTGAAGGACAAGAAGGGTTTTGTTGGCAGCCCCTATTACATGCCGCCGGAACAGTTCCAGGGTGTGGAGATGGGGTTTTACACCGACCTCTATTCCCTCGGCGTAATCCTCTACGAATGCCTGACTGGCCAGAAGCCCTATACCGGCAGGACGGCCAAGGAAGTCTACAAGAAGATCAAGCATGGGCCGCCGACGCCGATAGACGAACTTCAACCGGCCGTAGGCAAGGTTCCAGGTCTGACGGAAATGATAACCAAGTCACTCGAGCGCAATCCCGAGAGGCGCTTTCAGTCCGCCAAGGAATTCTTCGAAACGCTCACGGATGTGATGTCGGGCAAGAACGAGGAGCCGGCGGCGCAACCGAAAGCCGGGATGCACTCCCCCCAGCCGCCCTCAAAGAAACGAACCCCGGCCGCCCCCATCAGGCGGGCGCCTGTAAGCCGAAAATCAATGTCGATGTCGACCATACATGGCCGCCTCTCCTCGCGAAGAAGATCAGGCCATGGAGGAAAGGTCCTGGTCCTGCTGGGCCTGGCGGCATTCGGGATGCTGGGACTTGCCTTCAAAGACCAGCTCCTGGAGATAATTCGAAAGATCTCCGAAGATCCGGAAACCGCTTCTCCGGTAACGGCCAGAACGCCTGAAGCCGGGCCGGAAGAACAAGCCCCCCCCATCTCCCCGCCCGCGGGATCAGAGAGAGACGCTCCCAAAAAAATTCCAGCGGTGGAACAGCCGGCGCCGGAGACCGCGAAGCCCAGCACCGCCGAGAGAATGAAAGAGATACGGCAGCAGCTTGCTGAGCGTATCCAGGTCCACCTCAAGGCAGGCGATGCCGCCATCAAGCGCAAGGAATGGGATACGGCCTCGGGCGAGGCCGATGTCGTACTCGGAATCGAATCAGATCACCCTGGCGCCCTGCTCCTGAAAGCGCGGGTCATGCTCAACACAAATCGAAGCATCCAGGCCATCGTCACCCTCGAGACAGCCCTCAAATCCGTGAAAGACAAGGAGGTGCGGATCGAGATCCTTCGCAGCCTGGCCATCGGCCATACCAGCCTGCAGACACCGGACTGGAACCTCGCGGCGGCCAAGCTGGAGGAGGCCGTCGCCCTTGACCTCACGAACGAACCGGCAGCCAATCTGCTGGTCGTCGCCTACCAGGAATTAAAGCAGGAACGGAAGGTCTCGGACTTCGTAAAGAGAGCCTACGATGCCGGCAACAAGGACCGCCGGATTGTCGAGCTCTATCAGCAGATCTGGATCGACGGGCCAAGGCAGCGTCAGAAATCCCTCGAAGAGAATACAGCGCTCGCTTTCAGAAAATACGGCGAGGAAGATTATTACGCTGCCTCGGCGGCTGCCAACAAAGCCTTCACCTATGGAGCCGCTGGAAAAACGAGAATCGAGCTGGCCGACATCGCGGTCGATTCCCTGGTCAAGCGCACGGCCGACTTCCCGCATTCTCCACTAATCCGCACCCCCAGGAAGCTGCCCGGAGAGGCCAGGAAATCCTTGAGCCGGCTCTATAAATTCGTCAAGGAAACCCCTGATGCGATGACGCCAGAGATGCGAAAGAAGCTCATGTTCTACGATGCAAAGATCACCTATCTCGAGACAAGAAACGACGTCAGGAAACATGACCTCGAAGCAGCCGAACTCAAGCTGGCCAGCGTACTCAACCAGCTTGACAGCAAGAAGCCGACCGAACTGTCTTACGAGGTCCACACCTGGAGAGGGCTGGTGTTCGCCTCGCGCGGCCAGTTCGATGGAGTCGTGACCCAGTTCCAGAAGGCCAGGGATTCCAAGAACTCCGGGCTGATGGATCTGCATGCCAGCACCTACCTTGCAGCGGCGGCGCACTACCTGAAGGAAACCGACAACAAGAAGAAAGCCTACGACCTCGCCAGGGGAAGACTCCTCAACCTGCTGAAGATCTCGGGGCTGTCGGACGCGAAGAAGGCCAGCGCCCACTACAAGCTGGGATCCTGCTACCTCAGGATGGGAATCCTGACCAGCGATGATGGGGACCTTCGCAAGGCGGCCAACCGGTTCATGGATGCCCGGAAGGCCGGGATGGACTCGGCAAGGCTCTTTGAGCACCTCGGCGAGACCTACCACCACCTGGGCGAGCCGATCAAGGCCGCGGTCCACTACCGGGATGCGTATTTCAAGCAGCCCTCGCCGACGCGCTGCCTCACGGCCGTTTCCCACTTCCTGGAATCCAACCCGCGCGCCCCCCAGGCAAGGGAGCTCCTGGCTCACGCCCTGCAGAAATTTCCCGGGGACAAGAATCTGCTTAAAAAGCAGCTCGAATTGGAATAACCAGCGGCCCCTTCCCGCGATCCGGGGCGTAGAGTTGCCCGGCAACACTCGATAGCGTATCCTGTCCGGGAAGAAGAGAAGCTGTCGTGACATCGAGGGGAACGTGAAGAGAATAAAGACTATTCCCAGGAGGGCAATCTATGCGGGAGGCGCTGTATTGGCCCTGCTCCTGGCGCTGGCCTTCCGTGGAGATCCGGCAACGGCCGTGCGCCAGACCTCGGCCAACCCCCGCCCCACACCCACTCCCGAGCCGCCGGCAGCGGAGCCTGGGCCTTTAAAGGCGGGTGGACAGTCCGCGGAAGAGACCGATGCCGAAAAGGCCGCCAACGACAAACCGACGGCGGCGATCAAGCCACTGGCGCTGCGCAAGGGAGACACGATCGGTATTGTCGCTCCCGCCAGTTCGATGGACGATTCGCTCGTCCGCCGGGCTGTAGAGAACATCAGCCGGCGCGGCTACGAGGTCAAGCTCTCTCGCGGCTACCTGCAGCGGCGAGGATATCTCGCCGCCGATGACAAGACCCGCGCCGCCGAGCTCAACGCGTTCTTCCTGGACAAATCGGTCAAGGCCATCCTCTGCCTGCGCGGAGGCTACGGAAGTCCACGGATTCTCGATCGCCTTGATTATGATGCGATCCGCCAGAACCCTAAGATCTTCATCGGCTACAGCGACATCACCGCGCTGCTCAATGGCATCCATACGAAGACCGGCCTGGTCTCATTCCATGGCCCGATGGCCAGGGAATTCTCCATCGGAAAAGGACTCACTCCCTATACCGAGAAGTACTTCTGGCCGGCCTTCACTCCGCAAAGCAAGCTCTTCACGGACTGGGGAGGCGCCGGACCAAAAGGAAGATCGCACCTGAAGACCCTTGCGGGTGGGAAAGCGGAGGGCGTTCTTGTAGGCGGCAACCTCAGCGTCCTGACCTGCACCATCGGAACACCCTACGAGGCCCGCTCCAGAGACTGCATTCTCTTTCTCGAAGATGTCAGTGAAACGCCCTTTCGTATCGACCGCATGCTGAACCAGCTTCGGCTCAGCGGCATGCTCGGAAGATACAAAGGAGTCATTCTCGGCAGCTTTACAGGCTGCCTCCCACTCCGGGGAAGCGGGATCGGCCTCCTCGATGTCTTTGACCACTACTTCGAGAGGCTGGGAGTGCCGGTTCTCTCGGGTTACGCGGCAGGACACCAGCCTGACCAGGCGACCCTCCCGATCGGCGCGCGCGTGAGACTCGACGCCACCGCGAAGAAGGTGAGCCTCATCGAGGCCCCTGTCGCCGCCGCTCCTTAAAAGAGTAAACGCGGCTGTCTCAGTCTCCCAGGCAGGCGCCCTCGAGATCGGCCCCGGTAAGCTCGCAGCCCTCGGTCAGAGCGCCGCGGAGGCTGGCCGCGCGAAGATTGCTCCCGCGCAGAGAAGCTCCCCGAAGATCGACCCCATCGAACACCGCTCCGGAGAGATCACAGCTCTCGAAACGAGCGCCGGCGAAACGGCAACCAGGCTCAAAACGACAGGAGCTCATATTCGTCGAGACCATGCTGGCATCACGCAGATCAGCGTCCGAGAACCGGGCTCCGCTGAAATCGCAATCCGTAAACTCGCTGAACCTGAAGGTCGACTCGCCGATGCGGGCGGCCGTGAAAACCAGCCCGGCACCCTTCGCTCCATCGAAGTTAACTCGCGCCAGATGACATCCCTGGAAATCACATTCCGCAAGACGCGCGCCGAGAAAGGAAACCAGCCGAAGCGAGCCATCGCGAAAGCTCAGGCCGGCAGAGCTGACATCGGTGAAAAGAACCGCGTCGAGATCACCCTCGGAAAAATCCACACTGTCGAGAAGCTCCGTGGCGCTGAAATCCAGGTCGCGCAGGACCGAGTCCCGAATACAGGTCGCCCGGAGGCTCGCCCCGGCCAGGTCTGCGCTCTCGAGCTTTGCCTCCGCGAGATCGGCGTTTTCAAACACCGCTCCCGCCAGGGAGGCGTGCGACAGCCGGGCGCCGTGAAAACGGGAAGAAACAAAGACGCTCTCGTCCAACTCGGCGTAGCCCAGGTCACAGCCATCAAAAACACAGCGCTCGAAGCGGCAAGCCTTCAGCGCCGCCTTCATGAAATAGCTCGACGAGAAATTACAGGCTGAGAAGCTGGAGCCCTCCGCCCGGGCCTTCTCAAAGCAGAGCCCCCTGAGACCTTCACCAACAAGGCTCTCACCTCTCTCCAGCTTTTCAAGGACGTCTTCAATGGTGATCGGCATGGCTGCTTCGGTCCGCTTTCAGATCTTGATAACGCTGTGGGTGCTGCCGTACATCTCGATGACCGATCCCGTGACCGCCTTGGCCAGGTCGGAGACCAGGTAGACCGCAAGCGAAGCGATATCCGCCTGTGTCACCTTCTGGCTAGGTCCGGCCCCCCGGCGATCGAGTGAATTCGAATCGATGGCTCCCGGGGCGATGGCGTTGACTCGAATCTCGTGCTCCCGCAGGGCATCCGCCGTGGCCTTCGTGAGCCCGACCAGCCCGAATTTGGAGGCGCAATGGGGAATCACGTTCGGATCGCCGACCTGCGCGTGGATCGAGGCGATGTTGACGATCGAACCGCCGGACCCCTGGCCCGCCATCGTCTTCCCTGCAATTCTCGTCAGATGGAAAGGCGCGCTGAGATTGGTGCTGATGGTTCGATCCCAATCCTCGTAGTCGAGGTCGAAGAGGCCCTTCCAGACAAAGACCCCGGCATTGTTCACCAGGATGTCGAGGCGGCCGAACTCACCGAGGGCTCCGTTGACAATATCATCAGCCGCTCCCTCGACGGTCACGTCAGCGACCATGGCGGTCGCCTGCAGGCCTGAGTCCTGGAGACCGGCCGCGGCCTCCGCCAGCTTCTGCTCGTCCCGGGCAACCATGAGGACACTGGCGCCATCAGTACACAGCGCGGTAGAGATGGCGAGACCAAGCCCCTGGCTTGCGCCTGTAACGATCGCGGTTTTTCCATCCAGCAGCTTCGACATGGCGCGATGATTAGATCCGAAGGTTGAAATCGACGCCAAAGAAATGAAGGCGCCTGACTCTCTTTAAATCGACCACCTGGCGCTTCTTCTGCAGTTCCGCGCGGCCGGGAGCGGGCCCGACTTCTGATAATGGCTGTTTTTCCAGTTCGGGAAGACGAAAACCGGCCGAAACCCCGGTTCTCCGGGCCAGCGGCCCTTTTAACCGCAACCGGCGCTCTCGGCGCAGCCCAGCTCGAGGTCGCCCGCTGATTCCGACAGGCCGCAGCCGGGAAAGGGAGCCGAAGGCGAAACACCGCCGAGGAAAAGAAAGTTGAAAATGAAAACCGCTGTCGTGATATCGAGACGACCGTCGCCATCCGCATCACAGGCCGCCAGGCAGCCTGGATCGCTCCCGCCGCTAAAGAGAAAGCCAAGCAGGAAGATCCCGCTGGAGATGTCCATATTGCCGGCCTGGCCGCAGTCGCCGCGTACAAAGGGACCAAGCCCCGGCGGCGGCTCCCTGTTGTCGAAGTAGACCGGGCCAACGCGAACCTCGACAAGCCCATCACCATCGGAATCGACCTCATCGCCGAGAACAAAGAACTGACGGTTCGAGATGGCATCCTCCCACCCGACATCCTGGCAGCCTATGTTGAATTTGTACTGACCCCGGCCCACGCTCAGTCCCAGCGCCTCTACACTGGCCTCGTAGAGCCCGGCCCCGAGCGCCGACATCGCCTCGGTGCATTCCCAGCCATTGAACTCTCCCCGTACGACCACGTTATCGGTGACCGGATCGAAGAGCCCCTCTCGCTCCATGACGCTCATGTCCACCTGGAACACCAGCTCGGCGTCAAGAAAGGGGTTCTCCAACGCGTTGTAGAACGCCAGGGGCGGCGCCAGCTCCAGGAATCCATCGCCGTCCTCATCTGGAAGATCGCCTGAAACGACGTAGGCCCGGTTGACGATCTCAGGCTCCCAGCTGAACTCGTCACAGGAAATATTGAACTTGTATTCACCCACGCCCACCGGGTGGGAAGGCACCCTCAGCTCCAATTCGAAAACGTTCTCATCGAACTCCTCGAACTCCACGCTGCAGCTCCACCTGTTAAACACCCCACCGACATGAACTGTCATATTCTCGGGAATGAAAATGTTCTGGTCGACAGCGGCTGTCATATCGACCCGGAAGTGGAATTCGACATCGGGCCCTGAACGAACATTGTCAAAGAAGACAACCGGGACCTCGACCTCCAGGAAACCATCGCCATTGGTATCCGGCTCGTTACCCGTAAAGTTGTAGCGGCGATTGGAGATGCTGTCTTCCCAGCCGCCATCTTCGCAGTTGATGTTGAACTTGAATTGCCCGGTACCCGCCTGGTGGCCGGGCACCTGCACATAGAGCTCGTAGACTCCATCTTCATCTCCATCCCTGA